>JGI24159J19872_10003555_pt1 | contig 19477 bp, 17 predicted proteins | sample Ectturendosymbi4_FD_19872 | JGI IMG/M metagenome (IMG submission 19872) | reverse complement strand
CATTATACCATTTGTGGGTTCTTCGGCGAGCCGGCAGCTCATATTTATTCGTCGCAGTTGGTAGTTTTCCACACCGATAAACGTCAACTCAAAATTTGCGCGAACGTTCAGTGCCAGACAAAACCAGAACGATAAAAATCAGCGGGGTGGCCTGGATGTGTTTATCCGTGCATTTTGAGATAGCTTTGCCTGGCATTCAGCTGCTGCTAATCCGCCGTCCCGTGTTGACAGAAGTCGTGCCAGAGAACTGTTAAGTGACAAAATCGTGCGGTGTACAGCCGGTTGTCAGCAGAAGCCACCTTGTTGCCATCTGCGCGGTCGACATGTTTTTTCCACATCCAGCACTTCTGCCATCGGAGCGGCGGTTCGTCGATGATCGTAACTTCCTGCTTTTGTCCCGGCACGACGCAGTAAACAACCTCTGATTGCAGCGCAACGGCTCAGCGGCAAACACGTCCGCTCAGCCGCTTTGCTGACAAACCTCTTTCAGTATTCGGAAGGCGGTAAATAACGACACGCAAATGCTTGTTGCGTGCATCGGTGGTCTTGAAAATTTTTGCCTTGCAGTTCTGCAATTGCTGCCCTTCTGTATGGTTAACTTTTTAAGGCGCGTGAGACCTTCAGGTGCCCAGGTCGCGAAACCCCAGCCCGCTTTTGCCCGCCCGTCGCGTGTTAGTAACAAAGCTTCGTCGAAAGTGAACGCTCGGTCATACTGTGCCCGTGGACTTTGCATTGGCCGTCGTGATCACTTTTGCTTGTGTGTATTACACCGGTTGTCTATGGCAACGACCACGCGCAAATCCGAGGAAACGTGTCGATCGAACAGGTCTTCTCGCTTTTCCGCACTTCGGTCGTTTCGATAAAAATGCGACCGACCCCGTTGCTGTTTTGATGTCGTGGGTTTGAATCGATGCTGCTGCGCGGTTCGTAGCCAAATATATCCGTGCCTTGAAATGAAATCGACACCTCGCCGTCTAAAATCTCATCAAGAACTACAACGATTTTTTCGTTGTGACAGCTGCGATCCATCTGAACTTCACCGGAAGCATTGTTGCTCTCACGAATCCCGTCATAACACTGTCCGAGTCCAATGTGTTGGATTGAATAATAAAGAAAATCACGAGAAAACCTTTCACTAATAAATACTACTAGTACTTCTTGCGGTGCTAGGACTGGTATAGTTGTTGATATTTTTGCACATGATGCAAAGTAGTGCGCCATGGTGTCGAACACGAAAACATGTCGTCGTGTTCGACATCGCGAGCTCTACTTGCTTGAAGAGGAGGCCACGCCTCTTCTTGTGGGACCAAAGTAGTGTGCCGTGTTAGCGTTGAAGCTGTTTGCGCTACGATCGCGTATACTTGTGGTAATTCACTGAACTTTGTTAATTATTAAGATGATTTTCCGCGAGGCCGAGAACATCTGACCCGCTGGCATGGGTCTGTTTTTTCCCAAACACTTTGCAACTAGTCGCGTCACCTAACCAGGCCATGCACGAGTGTGCGGTAAAGCCGGTTATGCTGTTGGCAGAACGCGGAAGATATCACGCTGCACAACGTGACCGCCTTGTTCCACGAGCTGCAAACCGGCGAACGTTACTGCGCGTATCCCGAAACTATGAGCAACGGTGATTCCGAGGAAATTCGCATCGTCGAGATGGATGGCGTCGAGGAAACAGACCTGCGCAGACCGTCGGACAGTGACCCGCCCCTGAGAAAAGAGGGACACCGGGAGTTTTATGGTCAGTGAGCCCTTTGGTGCTTTGTCGTGACCTTGACCTTTTTTTGTCGGATTATCGACCGCTTTTTCGTGGCATTTTTATTTGTTTGTTGATTGCCTGTTTGTTGTTGCGATGACAGTTATGCAGGGTGGCAAAAGCGCCGTTTCAAATCACGCAGTCAGGTCGCCCATCTCACGTTTTCTGATTCACACACAACGGGCCCGGGAGTCATCTGCGGAAGCGCCGTGTCTTCGCACATTTTTGAAACCACTGCGGTGACCGACACCTTAGTGTGAGCCGCGCACCCGCAAATATTTAAAGTGTTTTTGTTTTATTCGACGTTTGAACAAAGTCATATTGAGCGAAAAAAATCGTGAAATAATTTTTGCTGCCGAAGGCTAAGTCGAAAAGTCGAATAAAATAATACATTTTCGGTATTTGCGGCTAAACTGTTCACAAAATAACATTCTGCAGCAAATCCCTGCATTGTTTACCAAAGGTCTACGCCTGGTTTTCCTCCAGCGTCTTTAAATTATTAAAGCTCACCACACTTTTCCTGGAAAGGTTCGAACGTGGAACACTTTCGTCATAGCCGCATCATAATGATTTCTCCTCCACCGCATTTACCGCCTGAAGGTGGTCATCAAGTTAAACTGCACCCCGCTGCAACACTTCATCCGTCAAAGCCGCGCTTCTTCAAATTTCTGACTTTGTCACTTTCAAATCACCAGCCTGGGTGAATGGTGCCCAAAGAATTGGGTTGTTGAGTTGCGATAACTCTGCTTGTCTTTCTTCCTGCTATTTTCAGATCCTTCCAGTTGAACTGCGCGCTTACAATCTGTTGTTTTCATCCGGTAATCTGAAACCGGTTGCCATGCCACTGCTATACCGGCTTCTAATTTTGCTCAGTCATCAGCCTTGAGTTGCGCCATTTTGAGACGCCCTTTGTCAAAAGGGAACTGTGTTTGTTGCACAGATGCATCTCAGATATCGCGTGCACGTCCAAAGTTTACCTGCCTTGCTGAGTCCTGTTAGCGAATCTTTCATTTTTGTACTGTCCACAAAAGTAGCCCGTTTGACACAAACTCTCATTTTCGGCCGATATCAGTCAACCAGCCGGTGACTGCGCGGACTGGACACGATGTTCGTGAAAATCTCAAACTGCAGAGAATCAGGTTGATATTATGCTCGAAAGATTTCCCGTGAAAGTGTGAACAGTAAAGTAAGAAGTTTTGTGAAGGTGATTCCTTACTAGCTAAACATGGTATAGTTGTAAAAACGTTCTGCAGCTGCAGAAGCGGCAAGCTATAGATCAAGCGCGGCGACACCGATCAAAGTTGATAAATGCCGTCGTCACCGATTTTGTGTAATTTTTTTGCGAGGTTTACGAATACCCGCTGTTAGTTTTGATTTGAGCTTGGTATATATAACCTTTATAATCATCTAACAACACAGTAAACAGTATAAATGATAACTGTCGATTTGTAAACAAGCATTGCGCTGCAAATTACGACATAACAGACAAAAACAATGCCGGTCCAGGAGGGTTGGAATAAATTTACCCTGAGATCACTGGCAGTACGTATTAAACCCAGGGCTTCGCTTAAACCCAACAAGGTGTGGAAAACTGAAGCTAAGCTTATGTGAGCTTAAAACAGATTGGTTAGAAGTTTTCTTGTTAAGAAAAAGTGCTCACACCCTGCGTTTTAACCCGATTATAAAACGATAAGTCAGCATTCATTTAAATTGTCCGATTGAAACAGAATGCGGACACGCAGGTTTTCTTGTGTGTAATCGTCATCGCTTTCTAGTTGGTAGTTAAGTGCGAGACTAAGGTGTGGGTCCGCATGTTAGGTAGGACGTTGCTCTCTGGCATTATACGCAGTAATTGATGCGCGTTCCCGCTTCGGTTCGCGCTTGTGTCTTTGTCGCGGTTAAACAGAAATTAGCCTCCACGTCAGACGTTACGTCAGAAGTTTTGCGGGTGGCGATTGTAATTCTAACCGCCGGGTCCAATCGCGAAATGGAAATCGCCGCCGCGATGTAACCGAATTGCCGCGTGACGCAGTTGCCGGGCAACACCGGACCCAGTGGCCGAGAAAAAATTCGTCGGCTTTTCGCGGCAGCTGTTCAAGGGTTGACGAGGAGTATGAGTAATGGCACAGGCATCGAACGCTTTTGTTTGCCGCGGGATGATTCCAATGCGTGCTCCTGACAAGGATTTAATCCCGGGGCCGTTTGCGACTACTGTTACATCGGGACGAACAAATGAATCTGCGCTGCCCCGAAGTGATTGTTTTTCGCCTTTGGGGTGAGCGCTGTTTGCAGACACAACTCGCCGCCGTTTAAAGCACCGACACCGACACTGATACTAACGGTCGAAAGACTTCGGAAAGCACATGCTCAGCGCCCAGGTCTTTGCTATGAGTGACAATAATCTGTTGATCGAGACACGGAGTCCTGCATTGAAAATTCTCTTAAAAAGAAGGGGGAAATGACGAAGGTACACCGACAACACTACATTATTTCTCGCGGTTGCGAAAAAATTTTACTTCCTCGACCGTGTAGTTTGAAAAGCTTCTGATGAATTTGAAAAACTGGAGAGAGAAAACGCATTATTTACATATTTGTCTTGATGTCAAAATTGTTAATATGTCTTGATTGTTATATCCCTTTCGACCAACGCAATTGCTTGACGTGTTTGTGATCGGCAGCACAGCAAGGATTTAAAACACGTCTTCAAGTGGATTGGTACGCCTGTTGTGCAAGGCTTTTGCTTCGCACCGACGATTGGTAGTATAGCGCCGCTTCCGTTGAAACCGTCAGCCTCAATCCCAACCACTGAACCCTGCTTTCCACCTGCTGCGGCGCAGCAAAACACTTGGCTGTCGGGTCGCCGGTTTTCGACGCACAGGTTTGCGAAGCGTCCCGTCGCTCGTGTTAGGGCGATGTTGATGTTCGCGACGCAGACAGCGCAGCGTTCAGCTTTGTCGAAAGCATCAATGCTGTGATCGCGCGACCTCTTCAACTTCTGGTGCATTATATTATATCGCTGCTGGTGTGTTCGTCTGCCGCGCGTTGTATTCCACTAGCCTGATAGAAACGAAAGCTTAGAAGAAACTTGTGCCGTGTGTAATTCACCACTGAACGGCAGCTGCCGAGGCACTCCTTCGCGCAGCAAGGGTAAAAAGATGGCGAGCTGGTCGCAGAAAAAGCTGTTTTAGATGAATGCTTGCAAAGCTACGTCATTTTTAAGTGGCTTTTACAAACACAAATACAGTTGGTGCGAGCCACACTGCCGTGCGCTCAGCTCGTGGCTTTTGTTACGCGCCCCAAGACTGCGGTACGCCGATCTACGTTGAGCAGGTTTTGTTTTGTTTCGGCGCTTGAATGATCCATTGCCGATTCGGAGAAAAAGACTTCGTATTTTGCTTGGCGAGTTCGTAATTGAATTCGCGTCTTTTCTGGGGACCTCGTCAGCAGGGTTGCAAGAGGCTTGACAGAGAATATGGCAAGTCTTTGTCCAGTTTATGACAAATTTCTGGCAAAAAAATTAACAATGGCAATGTTATTTGGAATATTGATTTTTCGATACCTAATGTATTTTGCAATTCATATTTTTGCCATATTTTTCAATTTTTGTGTTTTGAAAATTGAACTGAAGTTCCACTGTAAAGCACAGTGCTGATAACTATGCTTCTCAGAAATTGGAGGGTGATCAGAACGCATAATGTTAAGTTGTATTTTCTATTTTCTCTAGTAAGTTTGGGTATGCATTTGATAAATCATCCAAAATTGATTGTTTTGTCAATACTGGTATTTCAAATTATGGCAATATTTTGTATGCCAAAATATTGCCATAAAAAGTTGGCAAACTTTTTGGAAAACGGTGATTTTGTTCACATTTGCCAAGTTTGGCGCCATCTAGCAACCCTGCTCGAGAAACTCTGTCTTGCGTATGATGTGCACAATTCAAACCACTGTTACAGGTACCGCCCAATTTGCACTGACATGTGAGGAAACGTAAATGGAGTAACCAGACGAGGGATGGGCGACTGAATTGTTCCAACAGCCACATGAAAAATTTAAGCTGCTTTAGAGAAGCTTAGGTAGCAGCAAAATAAACGTAGACATGCGCAATGTCACAATCCATTTGTTAAATCAGTGGTTCTCAACGTGGTCCAAATTGACCACCGGTGGCGGACATAGAATTTCTAGTGGTCCGCCGAGTATTTGCACCATTAAAAAGTGTAGTCATTTCATAAAAATGTAACTGCATTGTTCATAATTTAAAGAGTACAGAAAATATATACAAACATAAATATATTTTGAAGTGAGAATATACTATTTTTTCTTTTCATTAAAGTATTTTAGTGTGAAAATTGAATAACTTCAGAGCAAAGCAGGAGTGGTCCATTGGATTGTTTTGAAAAAAAGTCCATATGCTGAAAAATGTTGAGAAACACTGTTAAATGCGCTGTTTACCCATACATGCGCACACACACTCACACGCACCCATGGAGTGTCTAAAGTACACTTTACGTTTAAATGAAAAACAAATATTTCAGAAATTGAAGCAGCACGCATGGCTAGCGTGAGCGTTTTTGCAGATCGGTAAAATATTTCCTTGAGCTTTTTTTCGTTGGTCATCCAAGGCAAAATCTTGCGATAGAGGTTTTGCAATGAAGCTCGAGTGGGAGATTTTGCAGATGGGTCATTTTTTGATTTCCTATCTTACATTGTTCAGGCCAGTAACAGCAGCGTATCTGAAACGCATCCCAAAGCCTGTAGCCACCGCTGACGTAATCTTTAACTGACAAACAGGAAGTCGCGTTTGCAGAATGCTGGTCACTTTTTCCTTGCACTGCTTTAAAGAAGCTTAAGCAACAACAATACAAAGTGTCACGGCTTTGGTGACGGCATGCAGAATGAGCACAGCGACGCTTTTCCTTAGCTTGNTGCTATGCGAACTCGCAACACGTTCTACTAGCAAGGCGTAAATAGATAAATATCCAGGAGGCCTTACTACTAGTAACTGCTTCGTTTCTTTTCGAGGCGGTTACTGCGATGACGCAATACCCAGTGTCTCCGACCTCATCGTTCAGGCAACCGCTTCCTTACTTAACGTTCTGCGCCAACTGAAGTGGAAATTCGCTTAGAAGCATTTAAGCTTCTTTTTCGGCACATGTACGATGGAGTTTGTTATTCAGCAGTCCAAATAAATCAATGACGCGAAAGTCAATTTCGCTGTTTTTATTTATTTTTCTTCCTCGCAGCGCCCATCCCGTGCGAGGAGGTTTGCGTGCATTTCTTGTCTATGAACTCCGTTCCCGAGCTGCCGAAGAAATCGAAGTTCAAGAACTTCTTCAACTACGCTTTCGTCTCCGCCAGGTCGGTTCACCTTCGTTGTTCTGCCCTGATGTTTTCGACTGTGCGCAAATCGCTTGACGTTGGAGCTGTTGCCTTAAGTTTTCTCCCTGCCCCCCTTTACTGATGAGTTCAGGTTTTAATCAGGAGAAGCGAACAGGCAACAAAACAGTCAAATTACTGCAATGAAGATTTGTTTGATTCTAAAATGTGAATGTCACCACGAAAATAACAACTATTGGTAAAATGCCACATAGGCTTTTCATAAATTACAAAAACGGTTGTCTAATCCACAAAGATGAGTTAACCACAGAAGTGTACAACGTACACACGAGAAATGCTGTAGAAAAGTAACTAGTCTCCATAAAGATTAAGGGTTTGAATCAACCAGCAAAACATTTTTAATAGCAAATCAATTTCACGTAACGTTTCGCATCTTCAGCCCCACAATCTGCAAGCAACGCTTACAGGTGAAAGGCAATACCAAGAGCAGAGAAAGCAAACCATCTCCAGACTAAAATGTATATGGATCAGAACACAAGCAAAGCTAGTAATTTCACAAAAAATCTGCAAAATTTGGCACGTAAATAGTTCACATGAAAATAATAAACCAATAAATTAAATTATTGCCTTGTTTCACAAAAATACCACCAAAGGCAATTTTCTGAAACTCGTGTATGGAATGTTACTTAGTTTCTTAAAAAATCACAACAAAAAACTGAAAATTATGACGACTTTAGATGCGACTTTGCGTAAAGAGCACCTGCGGACTCATGAACAACTGATTGAATTGTGTATGTAGTGGTTAGAAAAGAAATTGAGTTGTAAGTATTTTGGTTTGCCAAATTGCTAGCATTTCATCAAAAATATCATCACATGAAGCAGAACCCAACCGCCTCCAAAACATTAATAATAAAGAACAGCAATGTTAAACTCCAGTGCACCATAATAACTGACTTGAACAACAGAGTTTGCAATCATTGCGCTGACAAATTATTTCTGTTTTATCAACTTGCACACAAGCATAAATGCCACTCAGTAAATGATTCAGTACTAAACATTTTTCAGCAGAAGCTGAAATAATTGAGCAGAGCCACTAAACCCATCAACCGAAATAAAAATAAACCGTTGGAACATAAATTTGACCTTTCGATCATTAACCAGACATCTGACAATTACTGTTATTGACGTTTTGTTTTCATTCTTTGCACAAGGTTGAATTGAAGTTTCTTAAGGTCATGAAAAACGTTAACGCTACAAAAACTGATAGTGATCACCTTCTGCAAGAACACTGTTGCCTGCTTCAGCCATATGTTCAAACAAACCTCTCAATATGATCACACGCTAAACTGAACCATGAAAATGAACAAAAAGCAAACCTTAACAAACGATTATGCCAAGATTAACACCTTAGATGAATCACTATCATTTGCATAAATTCACACATTCCTTCGGCACAGAACGAAAAGTAGATAAAAGTCCTGTGTAGCTTACCCGCTGCGGACTAACTGGGCAGACCGCCAACATTCTTCCGGATAGGTGGTAGAAGTGGTTGGCGGCGGAGGTGGCTGAAGTCGGACTCCGATTCCGCTCCTGTTCCAAAATTTTGAATCCGGATCTGGGTCCGGAAAACTTTTCACATTCGGGAATTGGACTCCTGTTCAGACTCCGGCTACCATCGATGCAACCGAAATTCAGCAGTGTTTTTACTTGAGAAATGACATTTATGGACCACGCAGACTCCCTGCTACCGCCGGAAATGACATGTGACTCCGGGTCCGGTTTGTCACATATTTTTAACTCCGGGTCCGAAAAAAGCGCAGAATCCTGCCGGGGTCACTTCGGCAACCTCTGGTCGGCGAGTGTTGTTGACAGGTCGTATATCTGCAATCTGCACAAACAGAAGGTTTCTATAACTTTCGATTACTTCCAATATGTTACAAAAGCAACAAACCTGGAAACTTGACACTTGTGATCAAAAAAAGGAAACCGCATATCTTCTGTTATCCCAATGCCTGACTATAAATTTAACTGTATCTTTAGTTATTGATTGTCAAATCAGCCAACACTTTGTTTTCACTTTATTGGGCTTAGGGAAACCCAGATTCCAGCTAAAGAAAGACCCGAAGCATAAAACCGAGCTAGATGCTTGACTGCGAACTGCAGATACAGTAGCAAAAGCAGGCTGGATTCAATCCGGAGCATAGCCACACAATATTATTTTCAACATTTTTTTAGAGTGATGATACCTATTCAGCAATCCTAAATTAAGATAACTAACTTCAAAGCGAGCCATCCAGAGTGCGACAGTAGTTACAGTTTTCATGCTTGCGAGACAACATGCTAAAGAACCGGTTATAACAAAATAGAATCGTTAAAGCGAAAGCGAATGCGACCAAGGCCACATATAGTAGCTATCCAACCACTAGGCATCGAACAATTGCCAAGCGCGTGCGTTTTGTCAGCTTGTTTCTCTTCCTTTTTTTAAACACTTCTTGCTGGCCAGCAGCAAATGCAAAAAGCCAGTAAAAATACAAAACTTATCGCAGTTTCAAATGATTGTGGACGTCCAGTTTTAAACTTGACATTTACTTGCTTTATCTATTATTTTTTCAGCATGGTCCAATCGCTTACTCCGGCCCTGCACGATATCTTCGCACAGCATGCCACCATAACCGTCGAATTGGCGAAGTAAGTCAGTTTTCATCTGTTCGGGTAAAAATAGAAGCTGAGCGTCGTGACCACCCGGCGCGGAAACATCCGCCTTCCAAGCGAAATGGAGAAGTTTCGATTCACAGCCAAGCGTGGCCTTGCAATATCCGCTTTTGTTGAAACCTTGAGCCACACAGAATAAAAAAAAAGAAACTGAAGCAGCTGTGATTGCAATCACGAAAACACAACATGGCGTCGATCTGACCTAAAATCGTATAAGTTTGCATGAAATCACAACGTGAATTACCTGTGTTGGCTCTGAACGTTTACTCATCGACGCAAGGCTCTTTTGAAAACTCGAGGCTCGATGGGAATGTTTTAATCCGCCGCTTTCTGATTTATCCGACTGCCTTTCCTCCACGAATACACATGTGTTTCTTCTGCAGGTACATTTTGGATTTAAACAAAAGCCAGGTGGACGGTTTTGCGCAGCGCGTGGCTTCAATGACTCGTGAGGTCGGCTTCTCGCCCGCAGACCCTGCGCAAGACGTGTCGCAGAGCGTCGACGGCTGTTTCGCCAAATTTGTCAACGCCCGATGCACGTAGTGTCGTCAGTATTCGATGACGTGTTTCACACGTCACTCCTGCTTGAAAAGGGCATTGGCCGAACACTGTGAGAAGGCGCGGTGACAAATTGTTTATTCTCTCTTTTTTCTCCTTTTCATGTTTGTAACAAACTGCAGTTTGTGCGTTTATATTTTTATCGGCTTTCCTGAAACTTACGCGAGACCCGCAGCGGTACAAGTGCTCGTTTCTTTCTCGCCGGTCGAGCGACACGACGCTTTATTCAGCTTTCGCGCCTATTTCTACCTTTCAAACTGTGCCGTCGTGTCTGGTGTGCGGTGGTTGTCTTGCTGTGCGCGGCGGCGTTTGCGTTGCAAGAGAAGCGGCCGTTGCAGGCCATCGCATTGCACCGTTGCTGTTGCTCAACCAATTGGCACCGGATCTTTGCCTAGCAACGTTGGAAACTGCGCGTCGATTTGGTTGCGTTGCTATAGCAACAGGGAGCGTTTTAAAGTCAGGTCTAGCTTTTTCTTGCGGTCACAGTTCGCTTTAAAGCTGCGCTAGATGCAAGGATTGCTTGGTCACTAGCAGTATGTGTTACATCCTGGCTTTTTACTATATACTGTGTATGGTAATTTGACTCGGCTGTTTAAGAAACTTGATCCTGCAAAAGTTGTGTCGGATCTGTCTCGATATGTTCGCTCGTGTGACTTCAGCAGTTTTTAATGAGGTTAGCGATTCCAAAACTTGTATTCATTCACACAACCAGGCTAACAAATACAAATTTCCCGTGCTCGTATTCGTGTTTTCATTTGGAAGACCCTCAGGTAGCAAAGCAAACTGTTAAACGTTCTTGTGCTTTTATGCGGTATGATTGGATACCTTAACAAGCCCCGTCGTTTGCTGCTGTGATGTTTTGTTTTTTTTGTTTATGGGCAGGTCTTGTTCAGCGTCAAACTGTTGCGCAAAAACCTCATCGAGCCTTTTCGGAACTTTTGTCGTGTGGCGGGTTCTTGTAACCAGAAAGTATTTCCGGAACCGGAATATCACCTACTTGCTCTTATTTGTGCCGAAAACTATTATTGCTCTTATTGTTTGTGGCGAAAATCGCGGGACGTCCCAGTTGCCAACGAATACAGGGATTGCGGACACACTTCGATCGTTATCCACAATGCACGTCGTTCGATGATTGCGCCTCAGTGGAAAAAAGCTTGGGTCAGTCATCAAGCGCTGTGTGTTTTCAAAAGACAGCTCGCTGACTGTTACGCGCGTGACGCACCGAGGCCCTGACCGACAAGTCTTGGCCTTGACATGTCTCGCTGCTAAGCATCGTTGCTGTCTAGTTCAGTTTTTCTCCATTTGCTGTAAGGACCGAATTAGACTGCGCACGAAATCAAACAAGAGCAAAGGCGTTGGCGCCAGACAAGCGCGCTGAAAGGCGGTTAACCAAGTCCGTGCTGGCCCCGTGGAACGGAGTAGTTTGGCGCCCGGTCAGTTTTGGTTCCTCCACGGGTTCTTTCCGCCCCAGCATGGTTGATGCTCCCTTGTGAACCACACAGCCTGCGTTCCGTATGACCTCTGCCTGAGTTTTTTACAAACTTGCAAATTGATGGCAGTAATCGAAGTAGCAACAGTTATAGAGCAACCCGTTTTGTAATACCTTGCTTTGCCTGTGTGAGACGAAGCTCACAGCTCGTTTCTATCAATCAAACAGTTTTCTGTCGTTTTTTCCTTTACAATGTCAAATGAGCGAAATGTAGAGAAAGACGTCTTGAGCGATTTGTACTTGTTTACATATTCTTTTGTTCGTGTGTAGTAGTTTTTTCAGCGTCTGCAAAAAGAACATAACTATATTGTGGTGAACAATGATAGGAGGGTTTCGGCGAATGTTAACTTTGTTGTCGGCGCTCGTTTCTCTTGACAGGTGGTTAACCAGGTCACTCGAACAGGAGAACTTAGTAAGCATTTTAATCTTTTTCTGCGTTGTGCTGAGAGGCTGCATTTCAGCATCGACGATTGGTGTTCGGTAGTGTTGGGATCTGGGTTTTTTTTTTCGCTGAAACATTTCGGTCATTTTTAGCTGAGACGTTTTGGTCACTGAAACATTTCGGTCATTTGTCTCACAGTTGTGTTAAAATTCGCCAAAGAAGTGTTTTTTATCCTACATTTTCAAACATTCTGACCGAAATGACTTAATTATTTTCGGTCATTTCAAAAACGTTCCGTCTATGACCGAAAAAATCAGGTTGGAATTCCCCCATTCGGCGAGGTAGGCGTTTCTGGCTGGAAGGCGTCGCGATTGTACATGTTCAATCAGTCGTTTCTGATTGTATCAGATTCTTTTCTGATATGCAGTCGTGCTGCTGTATCCTGGATGAGAAGCGCCACTGTCGTTAGTGGTTGAAGCCTGGAAGATGCGCATGCCGGCAGAATAGCCGACCATTGCTATCCGGGGAGTGGCAAGACCTAAAATTTTCATGCCCGATAAGTTAAGCTCATCATCGTGCTGCTGCATAAAGCCCATCGTTAAAGTGGTGTGTGTTGATGAAGATCAAAAAACGCATTTTTTGTTTCGTAAACAAAGTTTGTTTTTCGCGATCTGACCCTAGCAAGTCGAGCAATGTGTTTAGGGGTACGAGTTCAGAATCGTGGCGTTCCGTTATTGCTGTTTCGTTTCAGGGCAAAAGTACTGGTTCTCTCGTTATGTATTTTTAAAGGGAGTGAAACTAGTTGCGGTCTTCAATCCGTTTTCACCCTTTGTGGGATGCAGTTGGTGAGAAGTGTGTTCGTGTGGACGAATTCGTGGCTACCAAGAAATCTTCTTGCTGCTTGAATGACCGTGTGCGTTCTTTCTGTTTTTCCTATTGCGTGTTTCACTCAGCATTGGCTCCATAATCTTTAAATGGATTGGAAAACTCCCGGTGCCATAGTTCCCTTGTGGCGCCATCTTCGGACAGCAAACCTCGTTCAATCGTCGCTCGTAAGATAGTCTTGCGTCTGTCTGATGGACAAAGCGAAGCGAAAAATCGTTTTTGTAGATTTTACAAAGTCACGTCTGGCAACATTTACAGTTTTGTATGCCCGGCATGAACATTTTACTAACTTGCGTTTTGGCGAATAAACCGTAATCGCGGTGTAAAACCAATGTGATTTGGTTCAAGCAGAGCATTGATGAAACAATAAATGTCATCGCCGATGCCTGCGAATTTTGAACGCCTGCCTGTCGAAGACGCAGGCCATCGATTCATTTCCTGTTGCTCGTTCAAGCGTGACGAAAATCGACGTACAACTCGTGAAGCGCAGTCTTTTCACCCGTTTCCTACTTCTGTCAGTTTGGGGGGGGAAAAAACTCGAAACGGTGTTTTTTCTTTGCGTTGTTCAAAGCCCGTTTTTCTTTGCGTTGTTCAAAGCCCGACCGGCGAGTGTTTTCTGCTTTTGAAGCTGCGCAGAACGTACTGAAAGATTTTGAAGCGCGCTTCTGTGTTCGTTGTTTTTGTCAAACATTTAAAGTCAACTGATGCGCTCCTGACATATATTTGTTTTCACGCCATCGCATTTTTGCCGAGCACGGGCAGTATTTTGATACGACCAGTCACAGCTGATTGACTGGCTAAAGTCGTCCTATTGCTTGGAACAGCTAGTATTTAGCGGTCACCGCTGTGCTACACAGCAATTTATATACTTGTGTGATATTACCTCGAGACTACTCTACCTACTTCCAGGCCCGTAGCCAGGTTTTAAGATTTAGGGGGCAATATTTTTGTTCTTATATGTTTAAAACACATTTTTCTCGGAACAAAACTTGGGGGCACTGGCCCCGAATGCTCCCATCCGTGGCTTCGGGCCTGCCTACTTTGTCCGTGTTCGTCCCCGGTGGCATTAAGTCGCACTGTTGCTTTGCATACGCGTTAGTTCGTATAGCTGTGTGCGCAGACGTTGAGTGACTGCAACTGATCGCATTTTACAACGCATGTACAATATTTATTCGGTTGCAACAAAAGTATTTCGATATTTGCGTTGTTGTTGCGCCCTTTCCTGCGTTGTCCGGCAACAGTGGAGGTGGAGATGCGCCGCTGCTGGTTTATAANGCCAAAGCGGTGATCCGGACGAAGATGGGACGAAGTGCGTCGAGTCTACCATAATGTGTAGGTGTTCTTNAAAAAACGTAGAAACACTTTAATTTTTAGATTGAAGCGCCATAGCATGCACGAAAAATAAAGATATGAAACACGTAGAATATTCTACCAACGTTTTGCTTTTTCAGGCTTGAAGCATCGCTCTGCACATAAGAAGTATTGAATGGGTTAAGTCAAGTTAGTGATTATCCACTGGTATGTTTCATTATTTCGTAGAGATGGTGGTTTGATGCATTATATGCAACCAGACATGTTTACAGTGGTATTAAAGAGGTTTTGATATCTGAGACAAAATTAATCACCACGCAGTTTCATTCCTTAAGAAATGGAATACATTTTCGCTTTTTTCTTGGGGTAAATCTTAAACGGTAGTTTGCCAGCCCCATCGTTTTTAAGGACATGACCAATCCAATGGAATATACACCTTAGATTCGGAGTGTGATGGCAATTTGAAGCAAGCAGGACTGGACAAGCTTTTTAGTGGGACTCCAAACACACAATGTAATCGTTAAGTAGTTCAGCGCTTGCAGATGTCCTGCCGTCTACGTCAACCGCTGATGTTCTAAACACCTTCGCTCGAAGCTTTTCGTAAAGTAGGCTATACCTCTTGCAACTATATTGAACTGATCAATGCTGGTTTCCAACGTTTTTGTTCAGGAGTAGCCATGGTAGAAGGCTGGCCGCCCGGGCAAGACGCGTCTATATATTAATCATAACAATGCGACCATAAACGCGATTGCTGGGGTAACGGAAAATCCGAATTGGTCCATCCAAGTGGCCCTTGACACGACAGTTTATTCTCTTTGAAGTTTTGGATGTAATAACCATTAACTACATAGGAATCGATTCTAGATAATGTGATGAGGTTGCGCAAAAAAATTGACACGCGAGTTTGGTATGCTGAGTGGTCCACACAGTTGCGCGGAGAATTGTAGACAAACAGCTCATAACGAGATGAATTCAGAATAGATACGATGAACGCGTTTCGTTTCATGTTTTGTTTTAAGATGTTTATGAAAATTACCTTTTGGTTAAAAGAGTGGTACTCAACGCGGCTCGCAGTGAAAATCTGGCGGTTCCAGGAGGAGTCCCAATGTGTTTTCTTTCAACCTTCACGTCGCAATAAAGCAAGGTATTGGCCCTCAATATATGTAAGAATAGGAAGTCCCGCGGCTGGAAGGATTAAGAACCACTGGTTTAAAGTGTTATGTGCAGTGCAGTGTTTCTCGAACCTTTCAACCCGCTCCACAATTCTGCAAACAAGTTTTGACACGACTCGCAACTGATACTGTGCAACCAAAAGTTTGTTCATATCAGCAGGCTTAAGCGATAAGCTGGGTTGGAGTAAAGGCAATTGTTGCTATGGCCAACAGTTCTGGTGTGCATCACAAAAGTATTAAAACCGACCAAACAGATGACGAACTGAGCAGGAATTCCTCTTGTACGATTGTTGTCCACTTTTAGAAACAATACTGTAGAGTATCCGGGATTGTGGTCAACCCACATGAACAAAGAACTTAATTATTTTTTTCAATTGTTTCTTCATATTACCTTTTATGGTGAGTTGTCTTTCTGAAGAATCTTGTAAAGGCGGATGGCGGACTGACAAACCCATCATTAACGTGATACCGCTAAATGATGTAGTTTCTCCCTACATCAAGACTATAACTATCCTTGGCTGGAACTTCTAGTGCCGTGTGTTGCAGTAGGATATTATCATCCATAAATATTGAAATACACTAATGTTTCACGCTTACGTCGCTGCAAGAAATGATTACAGCAAATATATTTTTGTAAAACTGAAACAACGACAACAAAGGCAATCATAACTGGACGGTATTTCCATGAACTTGCTTGGGTGGCTGGTGTTTGGGAAACACTGGCCTATCCATTGTGCAAACGTGCCCAGATGTTTGAAAGACATTTGTCGGTAAACAAAACATCAACGTTATTTTTTGTTCTTTTATTCAAAACTTTGTCCTGCCAGTTTGTGATTAGTGAATGACAAACCAATGGGCGATAGAAGATATGACGAAAACGCAAGATACCCATGACATGCTCATACCGTCCCACCGTAACGGTTTGCAAACACCTTGGATGTGTTTCACAAACAGTGCAGTTTCGCTTTTTGGCGTTAATCTTATTCTCCTCCAATAAGTTGAATCAGACAAATAAAATTAGTGACCGTGGTAATGACATTGCACCAAACTTTTGTACATATGCACGTAGAAACATTTACATGAAAAGTGCCGATGGTATTTTTTTGGCGGTTCCCCAGCAGGTGGTCCATAAATGAGGTCACATTTTTATGGAGGAGGTTTAAGTTTTTGTGACAAGTGGAGAGATATAAGATATAGCAACTTCACGAAGTTGCTCACGGCTTTTCAACTTCAAGATTTTTGAACGTTCGCCTCAAAACTTTAAATACTGCACATGTCATATGTCGTTCCAGAAAAGTTTGCAACAACGCATTTCTAAGGAAGCCTTCCATTACCAAAGTTTGTTTCAAAATGAAACATCCACGCAGGTCCAGTTCTAGGTACTGCGGGACCCAACTGTACATTTTACTAGGGCCCCGATTAATGAGCAAACCTTATCCAGTCTGTAGATTGGAAGAAAATGAAGTGGACCAAGTGAATTAATGCTAGATCAAATCCTGTAAAGCTACATACAAAGATTATGCAGAAAAAAACAATCGCGTGTATCAAATTTTATCAAACACATAATTATAAAAGCACTTATTCTTGTTTTATTCAGATATAATAAAAATTTATCAAATTAAAAGTGTTTCTGGGAAAAATAATTTTCCTCAATATGTACCAAAAGCCGTTCAGAGCAATAACAGTGAAATCATATTATTACGGTCTGTTTTTTCAAACTTGTTTTTCGTCTTTTTTCTCTACGGTGTTTCACGATTTTCTCAAAACTCAAACTCCTAGCCTACTACATTGAGTAGATACTGTTGCTAAACAGTTACGTTTTCGCTATGTTGTTAACTAGAGGTAAGGGATTATCAATTTTACATAGAAAATCTTTTTTCTAATGCACAGTCAGTAATGGAGTCTTCACACCCAGGCGGGATTTACTATTAGGCTTAAGCCTTGAGCCCCTGAATTCGGGGGCACCAAAATTTTGAGAGTAAGGACCATTTCCAGCATTTCTGTAAGCAATTAGGCTTTATTTGTATTTTTGTTTTGGTTCAACGCACGTTTTTTTGCTATGCTGATTACAAAAGATCTCTATGGAAGAATGAACGCGAAGGATTGAAGTGAATAACGATGAGTATTCTCTTTTTATGGCGTTGGGAATTGGTTACTGTTTGTTACGTATAATTTCTGGAACAAAGGGCCTGAATCCATTTTTGGGATTACACGAGGCCAGTGAGGTTGAGGTACTCAATAAATATGTAATGGGTTGGTTGTCAGATAACTTCACCGCTACCTTTTTCGTTAGTTTCGCTGTGACTATTTTTGTTCTGATATCGAGGGATTGAGAATAAAGTAGCCTCATATGTCTATGAATCGGAACAACTTGTTCAGTGAAAGTAACGAACACGTGTAGTGCTAATTTGTATGACACCAGTCGTTGCAAACCTTCCAGAAGAGCAATTTTAAAAAAAATAAATTTGCTGGAGAGTCAAAATTTAGCCTGTAGTATTACGGTCAGGACGAAAACCGCGCTGGGTATCCTTCAGTTTTGTTTCCATTATTTCGTGGCATCTTTTCTCAAGACACGTGGCATACATTTTTCCAGGGAGGCTAAGGAGGGCGTTGCTTCGGTAGTTAGTGCATTCTCTCTGGTCTTCGTTCTTGTGTATAGGGCAGTGGTTCTTAACCTTTTTTACATATCTTACCCTTTTATCAACCAAGATTACCAGTTTACCCCCCCAATATACTCAGTGGTGCTCATTTCTTAAAAATATGAAATAAACAACCTCTCAGAATTAAAATTATTTATAAAAATTTACATTTGCTGCCATTTATGGTTCAGTAAATTTACCCCTTGGAAGATGAAATTTACCCCAGGTTAAGAACCACTAGTGTAGGGAATGATCCAGAACCGTCGCCAGAAAGTCTTCCATAGGGGGTTTACGTTTGTGCAGGGGGGCTTGACATTCTAAAATTTGACAAAAACTGTACCTAATTATAGTGTTTCAATTCATATATCAATTAGGGGGATTGGAGCTTGTTTGGGGAGTTAGGGGTGAGCACACCAAATTTTGCTAATCTTTTGGTGCCCTTCCAAAACGCCATGCCACTTGACACACACAGGTCAACCACTGAACTCCTCATCTCTGCTCCAGGCTTAATTTGAACATTTCAGGTCGCATTTCATTACAACCTGCAGCCTTTCCAACCTTCAATGTTTTGTCATCTGGAAAGACTTGGGTCTCTGTAATGATATTTTTCTCCCCTAAATCACTGGCGTGAAGGGTCTGGTGATGCCCGGGGCGACTGCTTGATTGTATGCCCCTCCCCTACCAAATTCTAGTGTTGAGCAGTGGCGTATGGTGGCCATTGGTACTGGATGTTTGTGACGTCACAAAAATGACATCATATTCACCTTAGCAAACCAACGTTTTTGCGACATTTGTTGACACAACATGCATATTATTCTACACGCACTCCCCTTACTCGTTGTTGTACAATGTATCACAGTAATGAACATAAATTTCCAGCCCTCCACGTTAGGAGACCGGAACAAAACACAGCACTCAAAACTAGGACAGAGCAGTTCATAACTGAACAAATATCCGGCATCGCGTTAAAATTGGGGAATAGAACACACTCAGTGCTACGCCAGCGGAGTTAACAACTGCAAAATATAAGGCTGTGCATTATGACAGTGGAGCAGACCACACTCAGCTCTACGACAGAGCAGTTAGCAACAGCAAAAACATCAGGCCGCGCGAATGTCTCGTCGAATAGCAGTCGAGCAGAGATATGCGGCTAGGATGGCGGATACCCAGGGTTTGCAGTTTGAAACTTTCTAAACTAAACAAGAATTGAGAATGCGGAAAAAGTACGCAAGAAAACTT
>JGI24159J19872_10003552_pt1 | contig 19480 bp, 9 predicted proteins | sample Ectturendosymbi4_FD_19872 | JGI IMG/M metagenome (IMG submission 19872) | reverse complement strand
CAGTCAGATTTTTCAGAGTAGTTAGTACATTATAAAATACGTTGTGTTCGGTGTCTGATCTTGCAAGTGAGGGGCAGGGTCTCGTTCCGGATGGAGAGGTTTGATTCCAAAAGTTGAAAAAGACAGATTAGGTTGAAGACTATAAGATGAAACCCAGGTGTTCCACTTCGGCAGCAAAGCAAGGAATTCCGTAACATGATGTCGGTTGCAGTCAATAGCACGTTTAACATTTTTTGCTGCATAACCTCGAGCGTTGATATTTGAGCCCGAGCGGCGCACAAGTTTTGCGTGGATATTAGTGATCTACGCCTCACTCTATTTCTATGTGTTACGAAATACCAGTTTTATAAGTTGACTGCCATCGATAAAGTCGAATTTAAAGAATTATACGTAGGCGAGTTAGTGCACGGTTAGCAGATCCATACAGGGCGTTTGCAGTGGTGTCAGCCGTAATAAAAGGCGTAACAATAACAACGTAAAGTCAAACTTTTGTTCAAAATTTTAGCTTGGTTGTAAATGCGCTGAATTCACACAAACGTCTTAGAAGCTTACAAAAATTGAGAAACAGAACTATTTATTCGATCTCCGGACAAAAACATTTCAGTTTGTGCGCATTTAGTACCAGCTCTCAAATAATCGAAATTCCAACTTTTCCAAAAATTTGTTGGCGTCACAGTTGTTGTAGTCAGCACGCATTTCTTAACCTATTTTTTATATAACTGTTCTAATTTAAGCGTGTAACTCGGTGATTCTTAGCTTATGAGTCGTGACTCACGAGGTGTGTCACGAAAAGTCGACTCGGTGTAAAAGATATAAAATTCACGCAAGATATACGACTATACACACACTTCTTGAATTATAAATATTATTGTTGAACACCAAGATGCGACTGCGATTATTGCGTTATTCATGTGGTGTATATACTGCGGAATTGGATAATCACATCAAATCTGTTCAATTATAATTACAATTACTTCTTCAAAACTTTCAATTACAATCTCTGTGCTAAAAATCTCAAATTACAATTATTCTTAAACTTGTTATTAAATGTGTTTGTAATTACAAATACATTTTGATAGAATAAGAAAGTAGATAAATGCAGAAATGGTGGATGGTTCTGGAACTGGTGTCGGGTTTCACATAATTATCTCTCACAATTTGAACGTTTTTGCTTTTACATCAAAAAGCAACCAATTGAAGAGTAGCCTACATGTAAAAATAATCGATAGGAAAGATGTGTAAATAGTGACGCTGATAGCACGTTACAGCACAAGAGTTGCGAAAGACTTGAAACGCTTCAGTCATAGACGTAGCATTATCTGACGCGACTTCTGTTACTTTTCATTTTAATTTGAACGTTTCTATTACATTGTCATAACCAGTGGTGGGTTTAGGGTTGGGGGGCCCGAGGCAAGACTTAAAAGGGGGCCATCTGATGACGTCACCATGCTCGGCCAACCGTGATAATCACTTTTGATTTGCCTAAGATACGGCCACCCAAGGATATGTTCCTGAGACTACGGCATAACTGAAGTAGCAGAAGGAGAATATGCAAAAGGGTGTTCATGATACATAACTTGGAAAATACTGAAAGTTGGAAAGACACGGCTGGCAACACACAAAATTAGGCAATAGCAAGTTGGCATCGCCCCACTTAATTTTCGCGCCCATTTCTCTGCATTCACCATCAACAAACTACAAACTTTGCCCCTTTGAAAAAATGCTTGGTAGTTGGTATTCTTCATCCTTTTAACTGCAAAAACATAGCATACACAAGCATCCAATTAGAAACTTGTTTTGGAAAGCTTTGAGGCTGGATGAGTCAAGGCTGCCCTCGACTTGCATTGTCACTAGTTGTTTGAAATATGTGCAATAGTAGGAAATAATTCATCATGTGCTTTATCGAAAAAATTTCTACTGCAGCAAGTAGCCTACACAATTGATTAAATCTGTGCTAAGAAAAAACGGTTCAAGTTATACTGGCTAAGAGCTGACACAAGAGCTTGAACATCACCTACCAAGTCTACCTTAAACCAACCATTTATTAGTCAAGCTTCAAATAACCTGGGACTACAAGCATAGGCTAAATCAAACCACCTAAAATACCTGAAATATCTGTAGAAAAAATGAGTAGCCCTTTCATAATACTCAAAAATTGCCATTTCTGCTACCTGATAANAAGCATGAATGTAGCCTTGCTTACTAACAGTCTTTGCAGCACAACAGCAATAACACAAAATTACAGTACTTTGTAAACTAAGAAAAAAATGTCCTATAAATCAAAAGATGTAGTGTGGTCCCTGCTATAACAATTGCATGTTGTCTTATTTCTGATGGNAATGTTCACTAAGGTNCAACATTACAAGAAATGAGAAATTTGTCTAACCTTTTCAATTCAGAGACATAAAAAAGACTACTTTTNGTTCATCTGTGGCATTTTATAAAATTACCAATATAGCAAATACTNCAATCTCTAAAAATCATCATTTGGAATAAAAAATTATCATTTGCTATAAAAAGTTATCGTTTGGTATAATTAGGCCTATTTGCTTTTACTTGATAAGGTCTTTTCAGAACTTTTTGGAAGAAATTTTGACACACAATTTTTTAGGTGTAGAAGTTGGTTTGGAGCTTTTCTTTATTTGATCATTGGAGATGGTGGTGGGGTTGCTTTGAAAGGACGGTACTTACACATTACGGTTGCTGTTGGAGGGCCCTTTGACAGGATAGTACTTGCACATCACAATTGCTGTTGGTGGCCACTCTGAAAGCAAGGTACAGTACTTGCAGGTTGAAGTTGCTGATGGGGGCCCCTTTGAAAACAAGGTACTTACACATTACAATTGCTGTTGGTGGCCCTTTGAAAGCAAAATACTTACACATTAAAGTTGCTGTTTGGGGCCCTTTGAAAGCAAGGTACTTAACATTACAATTGCAGTTGGGGGCCCCTTTGGAAGTAAGATACTTACACATTACAATTGCTGTTGGGGCCTCTTTGAAATCATGGAATTTTACATTATAATTGCTGTTGGGGGCCCCTTTGAAAGCATGGTGCTTATACATTACAGTTGATGTTGGGGGCCCCTTTGAAAGCAGAGTACTTACACATTACAGTTTCTTTAAGGTCCCTTCAATGAAGTTTAAATGCAGAGCAGGCCTACTTACACGTTTCAGTGGCTGTTGGGGGCTCCTTTGAAAGCAGATTACCTTCAAATTGCAGTTTCTGTTGAGAGCCCCTGTGAAAGCAAAGTACTTGCACATTACAGTTTCTGTAGGGGGCCCTTTGAAAGCAGAGTACTTACTTATGATCTGCTTTGTAGTACATTATATGAGTGAACAATAAATTTTTCATCAAACGTAAGGAAAATTTACGCGCGTAACACCTCAAGGGGGGGCCCCCAAAAAGGGGGGGCTAGAAGTGCCTCGCTCGCCTCCCCTTAAACACACCACTGCTCGTGTCCTTCCATCTTCGCGCCAAAACACTGAGGTGGGCGAAAAACAGTACAGAATATTTTGCTTCGCTCCATAGTGGCAAGCTTCTCGTATATAATTTCGCTACGTAACGACATAATTGTCAACCTGTTGGTGTCACCTGGGTAAAACCAACCCCTTCTAGAAAGATTAGGGGAGCTACACTTCTCCACATTAACCCGACTACACCAATTGGTCTTCAGGCGGTTGGTGTGCTGTTGAGGTATAGCATCTTGGTCACCTATACCGATAACAAACTTGTACGTTGCAAAGTATACAGCGTACCAAGCAAAGATCATCATCAACACAAGAAACACGGATCTGTGATTGTCGCAGAAAAATTACAATTCACGGTTACACTGATGTCGTTGTAATAATTTGAAGGATTTCCTGCGCAAATGGTGTAACATTATTTGATGTTGGCCATACCTTGCCTCACAACGGCTTTGATGAAAATTGCTTTGTTTGCAAGCTTTTGCCAAAAAATCAAAGCTTCAGGCCTGAAACAATGGAAAACTGAAAGAATTCAATAAATCTTGCCAAAAAATCAAACCGTGATGAAATTTTATACACACTTGTTTTGCAAACAAACGTTTTAAGCAGCAAACGTGTAGTTGAATATCAATTTTGGCATAATATTTTTATCCAGTCGTGAATCACGGTATTTCTAACATGTGCACTTTTTTTCTACAGCTTGCAGTCTGACTGTCCTTTCTGAAAGTAAATTAATTTTTTTGCAGACTTCTTTTGCCGGTGTAGTAAACGAAACAAAAAGGCTGTTTTTATTGCCATGTGACCACTTTGGAACTGATCGGTTTACATGTGCACAAGATATAGATACGTTGGAAAGCGTCTTACCACTGTTGTTTAAACAGTTTGAGGAAACACTCATAAGCATTGGTTTGCATCATGCATCTTCCAACTACAGTCAAACTGATGCACCTTGTCCTTGAGCATGCCAGGTTAGCTTGCCAAAAACTCCTTTGCCAGTTATTGTTGATCCGCACATTGCTAAATGTCTCACGTGCTGATTATTTTGCGTTATCGCTGGTAGGTTACCTGAAGCACCTTTGTCAGTTTGTAAGACAATCAACACCATCTCAAAATTCTGCAACTTGACATATGCGTCTAAAATCAAACAATGAAAGTGTTTTTTTGGGAAATCGGTGTAATGATATGCTTTCGGAAAAACGTGGCCTTTATTAAAAGTTTATACCATTTCTTTTTGCAGCTTCGATGACATAAGCATTTCACCGTTTGCTAATGAAAAAACGTGAAACCCTTCAACTAAATAGTAATAGTGACAGTGTGCTAAAACATGGTATTAAAAATGAAATTATACCTCTTTGCCGACGTCTTTGCTCAACGGAAAAAGTGGGTTGCAGCATACGGCGACCGAGTAACTTTGCTGTTGAGCAAGTCGCAAGTGAGACAAGAGAGGCAGGCCTGTTGTTGTCCCTTCAGTTATCATTTGTCGATTAGTTACTCATATTGACTTAAGCGTTAGAACAAAAATCGCTGTCACGTCTGCATCGATTACAAAATTGGTCAAGGAATTGATTTGGCACCGCTCGTCAAATAGCGTTGCCCTCTTTTTGCCAATCAAACGCGAAACCGTGTTTGGTTATGCGTGCCGTTCGCGGCACTGTTGTTGCTACCAGCAAAAACAATAGAACAAGATTCCGGGCGTGCAGCTGCGTCTAAAAACGGCAGCGTGTGTTTGCAGGGCAAATTCACTCGATATATTGCCCAGTTTGTACATACGCTATGGTTGGCAGTCTTGAATGGCACTGACCAGACTGCAACGTGTTTCAACATATTGCTATTCTTTGCTTTTATGCAAAACCATACATGGAAAATTGAAACAAAATTAAAACCTTGCTACTCGGTGCCACACGGTGCAAACACATTGGCAAGGCCTTCTAATTGACAACAAAATTTATGAGAGATTTGAGTAAAAGAACAACGTTGCAGGACAATTAAGCATAAACTTTAGCAAAGGATCAAATTTTTTGTAAAATTCGAAAATTGTGTAGATCGGTATATAGTCGGGAAATACGATGCGAAGTCTAAACGCAGGCTTGACTTAGTTTCAATACGTGGAGCTGTGTAAACAAACAGAAGCACTTGTGCAGGTTCAACCTTACTCAGATGTTAAGCAAGTCAACTTGGTTTGCACATTTATCAAGAATTAACAAAACGATACATCCACGTTGCTGCTGGTTGCAATAATGAAGTTTACTGATTTTGAGACTTTATGTTAAAAATCAAGCTTTTTTGGAGTTCTAGCTTTAACAAGATATATAAAATATATATATTGCGCTAATACGATCGGCTTCTAAACAAAAAGTCTTGGGTCAAGCTCCAGTGTAAAATTAGCAAACACTCATATCATAAACGTAGGTTCAATTCAAAGCACGTTTTTTCAGGCACCCCACGCCAAAGTATAAAATCTTGGTATCCCAAAACTTTTGCATGTCGCAAGCAATACATTTGATCGATTTTCAAGAAACAAACACATTAAACAATATCTAGAATGTGGTTTCACCCTGTGTTTACCGAAAACGTTCCGCAATAGGACATTTTTTGCTAGTATTGAAAAAAAGAAAAAGACGAAAAGAGGAAGCGTTGATAGATTTACGATAAATTGTATGAAATCATTTGATTCAAAGTGTCTCAGCAATAATAGCTTGTTGTACGGTTTCGATACAAGGTCACAAAAAATCAACTTCAGAAAACTTATACAAAAACTCAAGCACATTCAACAAATATCTTCACCTCGAAATGCGGGACATACTGATTGAAATGCATTCAAATTTGCATCTTTTATCAGTGGTTGCGGATCCACGTTGAGGTGACATCACGGTCACCTGAACCTCGTTTCATATATTTGAGCTTTTACTTATCCGCAGCACTTCAAAAAATATCACCTGCCGTGAATATAGTGTCTTGCTTGTGCTGATTCCGTTTACAATTTGAAAAAACGACTATAACTTGTGCTGATTCCACTACAAATACACTTTGATGCTTTCTGTGAGTGATTTACCACGGTACAACGCAATGGACTATCGCTCTGAGGAAACTCCAAAAGTAGTGATTTTTTGGACAAAGGAACATTTTTGCTGTAATATTTTTGAGCTGATTTACAGACCACATGCTAAAACGTGCGCAGCGTTTCAGGTTAATCATCAGCATCCGACGGCAAAAATTTTGCAGCTGAAAAACTTTACCAGGTAGTGTTCATAGATGGGACATGTAAATATCACATAGAGCTCGAATGTCATCGGCGGAAAATATTTTTGCACCTACAGGAAATACTGTGTTTTAAATGAGTTTACTGCAAGCATAACAACACATTCACATAATTCTGCACGCTTGTCCTTCCTATCGCCATTCTAAAACTTCAGGTGGTTTAACATTTTGTTGGTTCACTTTAGGAGTGAAAATGTTATACCTTTGCTTTTGCGATATCAGATTCTGATATTTGCAAAGATATCAAAATCAAACTTCAGTTCCGAGCAGGCGAAGGAAGCATTCAACAGGTGTCAGAAACAGTTTGGCAAACCACTACAACAAAGTGCTGTAAACGCATAAGATACGTTGGTGTGCAACCCGGCTCCAACACGCTTGCCTCGTCACGCACCACGTTCTCAACACGCTTATGCAGACAAAAAATGGAATTTCACCAAATGTACCCTGAATCCCAAACAGGTTTGGGTGCACATGGGAAAGGACCCGCATCCTACAAGCAGGTAAAAATATGTGAAGTTTCATCGTTTATTTCTATATCTTCTTTATTTATTTTCATTATCGTTTTACCTCACAAATGCAGCTGGAACAGCAGCGCTAAGATCTCTTGAAATGCCTTACTCTTTTTACCAACCTCTATTTTTTCTGTAGTTTTCTTTTCTCTTTTCTAGATATTGACGAGCATTCTTGGCTTTACTACGGGTTCCAAAGCGAGGTTGCTGTGATTTTTATGGAAGGAGGGACCCCATCCTATCATAAGATTTCTTAAGAAAAACATTCAGGGCAACTGCTTGATTTGGACGAAGTCGAGCTCAGACCTTTTATGATTGAAAGTCATACGATACGCAGAAGAAAATTTTTAGGAAGATATACGATATTTCATCCAAAATCAAGGAAGGTTTCCGTGATGATATCTTCGTAAAACCTGGCAGTAAGCCTCTGAGCATCCTGCTTGCAAGATTTTTGCCTTCTCAGCTGATGACTGTGTTGTCCGGCAATAGGAGAAACCATGGCTTAGCAGATTTAACAAAAAATGAAACCCAACTCTGAAGGTACACACAGTAAGTGAGATTGTTTCTTCAATTTATCACAAAATCGAGCAGCCTGAAGATTTCTGACTTTCTTTGTTTCAAAAGGTTAGTTATTTATTTACACCCTGCTTTAACGTCCAATCTGTAGCACTGATAAAGAGCATCCTAACATTGTCATCCTTCTCCAGTCCAAGCATAGTTTTTCAATACTAGTGGGTAAACATGGTATTCCACAGCTAATTTCACGTGATCAGATTAAAAATCACGCTTTATTTCTACCTGGCCTCAGGTGTAAAAATAGTGCAAAATCATTTTATAACAAGTGAAGCTATCCGTTTCGCTGAATCGAGGAATTACTGACGTGCCCTGAAATGTTCAAAGCACGTCATCACAAGCGTGAAAGTTGTCACTGATCTTTTTATGTTACCTCTGAATGGTCAGCTCCTGCTTGATGCTCATGATTTGAACTGCTGTGTTTCCTTTTGTTTAATCGTTTGGGATTCGCATCAAACCACCAGAGGCGCTCACAAACTAAACGCGACACCGCGCAGATTGATATCGTTTGAGCAGAAGGCTAAGATATAGATTATAAAAAGCCGCTCGTTGATCGCAACGGCAGCAAAGGAGCTGAAAGTAAACTTAAAAAACTAAAAGAAATTTCACAGAAACTGTAGGCAACACATAGTGATGCGAAATTTGTTTTCTTTGCTGACCTTGATCATAACGAACAGATTGAAGGTGTGCGTCAAAAATTAAGATTTCAACCCAAAATAGATCACATACAAAGGAACATTTGGATTATCAAAATTTTGAGTTTTAGATTTGACTCTGATTATCAAAAAGAGTTCTATTTCTATTTTCATTATCAAGATCTTCCTTTGTATGTGATCTGTTTTGGGGATTTTGATTATAAAAATCTTTCTTTGTATACCATCTATTTTGGGTTGAAGTCCTACATTTTTTGGGTTTTGATATTTTCTATCAAATCGTTGCAAATGTGTTATTCATTACACAATTCTTCTCAAAATCTGAGAAGCCAAAACTATGGTTTTCACCAACTTCGAGTTAATTAAAGCGAACTCCTCCATTTTTCCGTTTTGTTAATTAGGCCTATCACAAATAGCTTCATACCATTTCTTGTACAGCTTTTTGGTAAAGCTAAATACGGTTTAAAAAGTTTGTAAGTAATGATGAAACACAGAAAAATTCACTTCGTCATCTGATCATTCACACGCTGTGAGAGTTCCGATACTTTGATGGCAGCATCTCCACCAGGGCTGTCCTGCTGTATGGCATGAATGGCGACGCCGCCGCCAATGGCCAGCTATTTTCTCAAACCATGATCAAAACCAGAAAAAAGCCATGTATTAAAAAACAAAACAGATTTAAAAACTTGATTTACACTACGTGCTACAAAGAGACTGTAGATCTGTTGTATTAGAGGTCAAGAATTGTTCATTCCACGCACAAATTATGTGCCTCAATGCGGGAAAAAATCACAACGTGTTTTAAACTTTTCACTGAACACACGTGCTCTTGTACGTTGCTTGGCATGATGTTTCTGAATCTTGTATGTATGGTATAGATACAGAAATTTGTTTCAAAACCGTTGGCATTTTTTCAACAAGTAATTATTTTCAAACCGGATCGAATCTTGGACGTTTTTGCAAAGTCATATTCTTTGCGAAATCTATAAGAGTGTATCTTTATCTTTAATGAAAAGAGTTCTATTGCGATATGTCCAGTGTGCTTTCGTTGCAATCATTAGTTATTGCCTTGCCGGTAACAGACTGAGCGACGAGGTATCGGCCCCAAACCAAGGAACCCCACAACTAAACCATTCTCTGTGTTCATTCTCTCCCTCGCAATGCAGAGCAAACACATTGGATAACCACCTGTCAAAACGCGTGACTTGCACAACTTGCGGAAAAGCTCCATCAGAAATGCCCTGGGTACATGGAACCCATGCAGGGCTAAAAGCCCTGAACCTGATCAGCAGAATTGATTAGACTTTTGCATTGATTCTTTCAAGGAAAAAGAGAGGTTTTGGTTTAAAATCACTGAACAGGGCATGCTTCTGCGATCGCTCCCGTTCTAGGATAATACAGTAATTGTCTCCTTTTCTTTCATCTGTAAATGAAGACTTCAAAGCCTAACGCATGCCCGCACGTGTGCCGTTCTCTATTTTTTCCAAATTATTTTCGTTGTTCAAAACGGCTTCCTCCTTGGCTTTTCAAAACTTTTTGAAAAATTTCACATTCAATTTTTCTGGCTTGCGGCAATGTCTTATACGTCCAAATTAAATATGTTCTGCTACTGAAGAAATGCATCGAACCACAAACAAACGTGGGTCTAACTAACGAAACCGAGATTTGTCATTTAACGCCTGAATGGTTTTAAGCAAGGAAACAAATCCTGAGCAGATAGAACAATAAGTGAACATATCTATGTCAGAAGAGCGTGCACAATTTCACTTTACCCTACGTACTGCTTTTTCGAAAATTTACCCTGCCTACTGCTTTTTCAGAAATGAGCCTTTTCAAGGTGAAGCATTCAGTTGTGTTTTAAACGCTTGAGGAATAACAAGTAACGCAAAAAAGTTTGCAGCAGTACATAAAAATGCACAGGTTTGTGGGGACATGAGCAAACTATATTCGTGAGCAAAACTCATGAAGGATACAGTTTGTTGTATGAAATATGAAGAACACAGGCTTAGATTAATGAAATTCAAGAGGCGGGCTTTTATGGGCAGTCAATGTGTTTTGATGAAAATTTTGGGAATTACATTGTGAGGAATGTTTGCTTATGAACATGGTTCAATGTTTTACATCAATAGTTGTCTTGACAAAATCAAGCAAATAAAGTAACAGTCTTTGTTGGTTTCGTTCGACAGGAACAGAGGTAAACCTTCCGCAGCTTACTTTGAGCAGGTGGTAGTTGTAAAAAAATAACCTTTTATTAATCCACACAAAACTGAGCATTGCCCTAAATAATTGATAACATTAAAGCGTTGTCATGCCATGTATACTGATCACTGAATCTTTCAGCTACGGGCCAGACACTTCAAAGTTTAATTTATCAAACCTCCACGAAAAACAGGTAATTTTAGCCCAGCGAATACAACCCCGGATTACAAAATACCCCTCTCATTAATTCTTTATAACGATATTATTTTCTGAAAGGAAAAAATCGCAAACCGTACTCGCGCAGCAAGGTATCCGAGCTATCTGGCACAATGCTAGGATTCCAGACGTGATTACGACCACACAATCACCATTTCAACTTCTATTGAGCGACATTAATTATTGACGAGATATGGTCTCGGGAACGATTACCACAGAAGCTGAGCGATTGCGCGCGATTAGTACGTCACCTGGCATTCGAAACGCTGAACTGCTCAATTCTACATAATACCTCAAGAGAGTGAGAAAAGGACAAACAAATGAGGTTCGATGGTCCTCAAATTTGATTTCCTTGATAGAAACCATGCACATGTCTGAATGATGGATTTGTTCCAGTTGCTAATGGCAACACTCTTGTCGTTCTGCTTTTAAGAACAAGCACACGGAAAGCTCTCCGTTTCTTGCTTTTTCCGAAATAGGAAAAAAGAAAACAATCCTAAAGCTTTTTCATCTTTTAATTTAGTTTTCTACACCAAACTGAATACATTTACCATATACCATCAACGTAAACACATGCGCCTAACTTTTTGTAATTGTATGTGGATCCGTTGGACACTTTTGCAACTTGTCAGGGGTTTGGTGTTCTGTGCTATGTTTTATTTACAGCACCATTTTGGTGAAGTTGTTTTCTAACAAATGGTTCAGGAAAATAAGTTGTTTTCTAACAAATGGTTGTTTTCTAACAAATGGTTGAAGTTGTTTTCTAACAAATGGTTCAGGAAAAGAAGCTTTTGCGCTTTCGTTGAAGGAAAAGAAGCTTCAGTAAAGTAAAACTGCAGTCAATGACAAAATGAGGTAGCATTAAGAAAAAGTTCTTTAATATTTCTGCAACATGTTGCTTATACTCGTTATTTTAATCACATGTAAGCCTTGGCTAGTTTGAAAAAATTAAATAAAGGTTCCCTGCGAGGGCGGAGAGGCTGAAGTCATGAACTGCAGAAAAGTTTTTGCTGCAAGCAATTATCACATTTTGTTACAAGTTTTTCTGAAAAACTATAAAAAATTAATGGTGAGGAAATTTCGCGATTTGACCTCAGTGCCCCGAGACTCTTCACACGACCATGTGTAGCTTGGTAGGCGCACAGAATACTTGGTGAACACCTCAGTGATAGTTTGAAGCCAAAACGTTACGCAAGATTGAGGCTTGGGTGCTACACAAACCGACTTAATGATTCCCGTGTTTCACTAAAATTGGCACGAGGATATTCAGTGTGGTATCTGTACTNTGGGCAACAGGCGGCTGTTGGAAGTTAAACATCAACTTTTGGGCATAATTTAAAANCATCATCTGTTTTTCGGTGATCATGCACACTGCACAGCCACTCTTTTCACAGTAGTGAAGTAACTGGAATGCTGAAGACTAAGCCGTTCATGATATGCAGTGCTGAGGATGTTAAAAACAAAATTTGACTACATTTGCGCCTGATTTTGATGAAATTACTGCAGGAAATGAGCTATTAACCCAGGTTCCGATAAATTACAATGTTAAATGAACTGTTTGATGACGCGAAAAAAGTGATATGTGCTACACAGGCAGAAAGTCGTTTGTTTAGGCACAGCGAATCCTCTACTCAAAATGAAAGCAAAGAACGACATCAATTTTTAACCTCTCATATTTCGAAACATCATCAAACCCATGCTTTGTACAGTTAAAATTTTTGTTCAACAGAAACTTTAGGAAATGCTGGTTCGAACAATTCGCATCAACCGTAATTCCGAAACTGCTAAATCTTTTGCATGATTGCAAGGAAGCGCAAGCTTGCAAGGAGGTATCGGATGTTGTCAGAAGTTAATTTTGTTACTTTTCAACTTCGTTTGCAAGATCAAACACAATGTGTTGTACCTTACGTTTTTCCCATGTAATATATCAGTGGCTATTCAGGATGTTATCTTTCGTTCGGTGTTGGAATCAATTTACACCATTTTCTTCACTGAGCATTCAAAACATTCTTTGAGAGATGAACTCTCCTCTACCAGCGCATCAGTTCAGCCATGCCGAAGACTAAAACACTGACAATATGAAAAACAGTGGCACCCTTCGTTTTGAAATCTCTCAGGGCGCCAACCCAATTTACTTATCTCGGCACCCTCTCAGTCACGTGATGAACTCATGCTGGTATAACCCATCATTCTTCAAACCCGCTGACGATCGGAAGGGTACGAATAGATTCTGCGCCTTTAAAAATCCATGCACGATCCTTTTTCGAGTCGTTCAAAGAGCGTGAAATATTAATGCAGCAGCCGGAAAGTAGAGAGGCAGCGTTGCTTGTCGTTGGAACGCCACGGATTTGTGAGAGATTTGAAATCCGCGGTTCCCGAACCTGTATACCAGGCGCGTTCGACAAATAATTTATAAGCTTGGAAAAGATTGCAGCACTTTTCAAAAAACCGACTCGCTTTTCGAAAATCGCCCTTGATCGTGAGTGTACCAGGCGCCGGAAGTGAGGTCATAGAAGGCGCTGGATATTAGGATGGCAGATAAGACGACGCATCTCATGCTTTGTAATGCGAATTGCCAACAACAAAAATGCTTCATGCAGCTACTTCTGCGCTTTACGCAACAACACCTGGTTTCAACGACCCTGCTCAGAGTAACAAGTGTAGTGGTTAAGCCTCAACGGAATCCAAATAAGGTTTACATAACATGCGCTCACCTGTAATCAGAGAGATCGTGTGTCGCTGTTTGCTTGGCCGCGAAAATCAGTGTTGAGCGCCGTAACAACTGTTCTACACACACATGACCGTGTAATTTGAGCTTGTTTGGTCGCCGCCTCCAACCAACGACGTAACGTAAGCGAGAAATCTTGGGACGATAAGACAAAAACCAGGTGTGATGCGACGAATGCGAACCGATATTAAATCCATTTCGCGGAGCCAGAGATTTAGAAAGGTTGGCTCTGGGCTATCATTTCATCTTCGCAAACAACAAGCATTTTCATTGCAGTGAGCAATGTACGGCAGGCAAAGTGCCACCACAAAACCTGTGAAAGAATACTGTTCGAAAACAAGTCGGTCGACAAGAAAACAACTTGAAACGTGACCGTGTTACTTATATTTTAGTTTTTTCATTGCAATATATTCTCCTTGTGATGCAAGCAAATCGAATCACGAAGTCCAGGCTTTGCTTGCTTTACATTCTTCTGAATCCCCTTCAAGCTTGTTTGAAAAGGAGATGGCGTGACTGTCAGTAACTATGGCAGTGCAGCCATTTAACTGTGTCGTCAGTCAAAAGCGACGAACAAAAGTTGCCGTTGCGGGTCTTTCCTGGTACTTCATCATTCCCTGCATCTCTCTTTCAACGTTTGACTCTGTTTGCATGCAGAAGTGTCTGTGAAGTCACAAAGTTAAGGACAGTGACGAATTTGAGTCATTCAGAAACAAGATATTTCTGCATAATAATCACCAATGGGAAAGCAGCAAAGTCAATTTAAATGGACGACCTTTTCAAAATGATGTTATAGTTAAAAAGTGTACTTTTGTTACAATTCCTACCATCGTTCGTTTATGTGTGAGGTGCACGGTGACAATTGCAAATTCCAGCATCAGACCAGACACCGATACATCCCTTCAAACTTTTCCAGAAAACATCAACCTTTGATTTCCAATACTTGAAATTTCGCTGATAAAGCCTCGACATGCCAACAAGGTCACCTGAATTCACTGGTACATTTGTTCCGACGCTCAATGCGAGAAAAGATCCAATCAGTGCTATTTTGGGCGTCTTGAGCAACGCACGTTCACCCGCGCGTTTAAATATAGTGGTGGTTTACTGTTCACATGCGGGTGTGAGTCTTGAAATCGCCGCAATAGTTTAATATCTTTCAGCATGAGAAAAAAACGTGTGGTTCTGTGTGCGGCTGGAATTCAGTGCTATAAACGTGTGATGGTGTCAGTTGAAGTTTCAGCAATTTACAATTTACGTTCTGGTGTGAACACTTAGGTCAGGCGCGTTCCTCGCAAATGGGTTTGTGTATTCTGTGTCACGTAAATAGAAACTGCACGCATTTTTTGAGAACGACAAATGTTCAATAGCGTTTTGCACGGAGAAACACTGCGATGACTTTTGGGGCAACTGATGTCGCAGGATCCGCTTTTCGTAACGGAAGCTCACGTCGTCTTCACTTCGCGTGCAACGAGTTTGCGGGGACTGTTCATTTTTTCTAATTCTCTCGAACACTCTCGTGGAATTTCAACACCACAGAGCAGAAGTAACCCACCGCGCATCATTTCACTGTGACTTTACGGGCGCGTCAACCGCATTGTTTGCCGATACGCTGCGGGGTCCATCATTTCGACCCGCCTGTTCATCCCTTACCCGAATACGCTCTTCTGCGCCCAACCAAGACAGGTCACTCCACCGCAGCAACACGTCGGTTGCGAGCGAACAGTCGGGTCTCGCTTCAACGGCTGAGACGCGCTGTCGTCGATTTTGAACGTTGCTAAGCAACGATCGCTGGTAATGCTAGCAGCAAAATGATCGTCACACACCTGTAGCGATTCTGCTGCGGTGCGGTCGGAATCCGGGCCGGGAATAAGGTTGTCGTGAATCGCTATCTGAGGAGGATCATGGATTCCGTCCGAACGCGCAACTTTATTTGCAAAACGAGCAGCTCGCTGGCCGACCTGAATGGATTGGTGACGTACGATGCGTCAGCGGGTGCAAAAAACTAGTCATGGCCGCTGTCTGCGCCGCAAACCACCATTTCTTTCATCAATCCAGCATTTTTATCCCGCGTTGTCCTCCGTCTTTTGACGTTTAATTAGCGAAACATTCCTTACGGCGATGGGCGGAAAGATATCGCGGAATATTGCCGAATAAACGGTCATGAAACATTCATGAAAATCGCTTTTCTGGGAAATATTGCTCAACAAATTTTGATCTGCTTCGGGCCTGCGCCTCCGCTGCGTAGGTTTTAATCGACAGATATGAACTTTAATTTCACAAAGTGCAATTGGCTCACGACTTGCTCATGCCCCGCTTAATCAGAGAGTGAATAATAAATGCGCGCCCAGCAGCTATTTGCTCTTCTGCGATTCACCCCTTGCTTGCGCGGGCAATTTATTTGGGCGATTTTGATGACAGACAAAATTAGGTGCAATTTTCGCAGTCGTTTAATAATGCATTTTGAAAGCAGCGTCGAATTTTGTCTCGCGCAACAAAGATACCGTTCTCGGCCGAGGATCTCGTCCTCTGCATTTCGATTTCATACTCTATCTGTCTCCACTCGATACGTGCTCGGGCTCCGAGCCATACGCAGTTTATCCGAGCAAATTACTTTTCAAAAATCTCTTTCCGAATTGACAGCAATAAATTTAAAAGCACTTTCGGATTAATTTCGCTGAACCTGAAGAGTTGCTTGAACCTCATATCGTTAAATCTGAAGTTTTCGCGGGGCACTTTAACAAATTCAACGACTGAAGTTTGAAAAAAAGAACCTGGCAACTTATCATCAGCTTAAGAGTTGGTTCTCTTTATTAATAAACAACAACATCACGCATTGGAACATCGAGCAGCGCAAAGAAAAAAACACACACAGTTGTGATTACCACGTTTTTCTGGAACGAATACCTTGCTTCGCAGGGCGACAGTTCTCAACATCTCTACAGAAATCGACGGCACATCGACAAGGAAAAAAATCAAGCAAACCTTTCTCAGTGTTGCCCGCTGCGATTGTGACGCAAGACGCACGCAAAATTTGAACCACGCAAAATTTTCGGTTCGCGTCAAAATGCGTAATGACGAGTTCCTTGAACACCGGGCCTGAACCTGCGACACGCTTAAGAAGAGCGCGTGAAGCGCCTTGGCCCTTTTGCGTCGTCCTCGGCCCAGCAACCCACTCAGCAGCGTCAAAAAAGGTCTTTCCGAAGCGGACGTCCGTTAAGTCTGCTTCACGTTGTGCTGCGACTCCTTGTGCCGCCTCAGGTCGACCTTGCGCTGGAAGGCGCGGTCGCAGCAGTCGCACGCGAACGGCTTGTACCCGGTGTGCTTGCGCATGTGCGTGATCAGGTTCGAACTCTGGCTGAACGCTTTCCCGCAGATGCGACACTTGTGGGGCTTTTCGCCTGTCGAGCACGAAAACAGGGGTTTGTTGTTTGGCGTCGCGGGTGTGTGTTGGGGGGTTGCAAGAAAAGAAGACAAACAAACAGACGCAAATAAACATCAAACAGCCGGCTCGGCGAGGTAAGCGACGCTTTTAAATCTGACGACGCCTGTCAGTGCGCTTGTTTCCGATCGATTGCCCGCCTTGTCAACTAACAGCGTTGTGATTGCTAGCAAATATTGCGACGGATTAGGCAATAAACAAACAAGTAATTTATTATTTTCCGCTCGAATTTCTAAACATTTCTTTCAATGTTGCGACAAAGACGATACCGGTTTCAATTGAAAAGCAAACGCCCGAATCGCACACATCCCGGCTTCGCCACACTCTGCGATGGNTATCATCGCTTGACCTTCGCTCAGTTAAAAGAAGGCTCGAAAAAAAAAAGAAAACAGCCCTGCTTTCCTTTGACGAGGAAATGCATTGGTTCGGGTCGTTACGTCAACATATCGTCGCAAAGAAAAAAGGTTCAAGAACTTCAGGTGGATGCAACAGAAGCCTTGAAACTTTCTACCAGTGAGACTTTTTTGGCCAATTTGATGAAAACTGAGTCAGCCATGTTCGCGTGCCAACGTAATTACCGCTTCGAACCATGGTGAAAATGTAATCCGCTGTCTGCGTTCAGGTTTGCGTTTGCGCGTATGAACGTCGGTAAATTGGCCAAAAGCATCTTTTCCTTTTAGCTGCGCGAAAACGCAGTGATGTCAACTTATTCTTCTTCAACAGAAGACAAGATCACGGTCTGGCGACAGCAAAATTAAGTAGAAACTTGATTACCTCACACAGAGCGGTGCGCAAACATGGCCGCTTCTCAATGCAGCAGAAACGCCAGTCGTTTAAACTTAACACAGCTTGTGATTTCTGACAAAGACACAGAACATCTTAAATTTGCACCAACCGGTGTGAATGAAGGTGTGCTTCTTCATGTCCGACTTCTGATGGAACCGCTTGCCGCAATAAGGACAAGGAAAGGGTCTGGTGTCGCTGTGTATCAGCAGGTGAGTTGACAAAGTCGACGAACGCTTGAAGGTTTTATGACAGATATGACACTCGAAAACCTGCGTTGAAGCAGCAGTTGCTTGAACAGCATTCATAAAGACAATTATTATTCTTTACACGACTTGCGTTTGACCAGAAAGGCCAACACTGGTTTTTCTAAGTTCCAGAGAATCGTGTCCAGCAGAGGCGCCCTTTCAAAAGCAGAGCAAAACGTCACGGGTCACTGAACAGTAGTCATTCAAAAGACGCGATACCTAAGTGTGGCAGTTCAAGCCACGGTATAGGTTCATTTCAACGCCGATTTTTCACCTTTTCATTTCTATACATAATAAAACGAGCCAACGAAGAAGAATCGCTCGCTATCGTTGCACACGAAAGTTTCTCACCACAGAAAAAAGCAAAACTTTCCCGTGCGTTCAGGTTCAAGCTCGAAACGAGATTATTTGACATGCGCACCGGCCCTGAAGGCATCGCCACTGTAAGCATCAAGTATCACGGTGACAGTTGCCAAGTTTCCGTAGTTACCAGGCGTTTCTCCTCCGAACAGACGCAACATGCTTTGCAGTTTTCAGCCTAAAAGTCGTTCAAGATTCAACGTTCATTGCAGCGCAAGTTCGACTCCACCCACCTTTTCCTTGGCATGCGGCAATTTACACCTGCCGGGAGAATGCTTGGCACATTGCTTCTTGCACAGGTTGCAGCTCAGACTGTCCCTCGAATGGGCCTGGCTTGAGAGGACCTGCGTTCGGGAACAAAACACAGCGAGATGTGCTTCGGGTTAATCGCAGTTTTGGTGCAAAAGCCAATGTAAAACCTGCAGTCGGCAAATATCGTTGCAGAATAGTCGCAAAAAACGTAAAAAATCGCCAAATGCGTTGTAGTTGTAGAATAGTCAGGAACTTTAAAACAACTCTCCCTACTGATTCAAAGGATAGAAACTCTGCGTGTCGGACCAATGAGAGAAAAGTGTCGGTAACAAACCCTGGGATGACAGACGCACTGGCAAGCACGGGATTGCGTCACGGCTGAGCCTAATAACGCGTTTCAAAACTCACTGTTTATGCTTTTGAATAAAATTCCTTGACTGAGGATGGGCAGAGTTAATGAAAACGATTTCTTAACAAAAATTTTGCTGATTGATTCATTTGTTTGTCACTTTTGTGGAGACTAGTGGTCACTTGCACACAGATATGTACAAGTCCGTTTAATCGCGAAGACATGAAAGCTGAGGCCGGTCGGTTGATACTCGAAAGCTTACAGCAAACCTTGTGCTTTTAATTGTTGTCCCGGCTTTTGCATGAAAAAGCTTTTGATAAAATAATACAACATTGAATTGGTACATTCCGCACCTGTTTTTACCTAGAGTTAACTCTTCTTCAGGAAAATGTTCCCTTAAATTTATTGGCCCAAAAGTATGGTCTTCAATACCAGACGATATTAAACTTTC
>JGI24159J19872_10003550_pt1 | contig 19486 bp, 16 predicted proteins | sample Ectturendosymbi4_FD_19872 | JGI IMG/M metagenome (IMG submission 19872) | reverse complement strand
CAAAGTATGAAAGATATTTCATGACAACATGTTGCACTATTTGAAAAACTATAATGCAGTCCAAACAGTTTTCCGTTTGGTTGACTGCAAGTGCTTTGTTAGTCTTATTTGTGTACAATCACGGGATCGAAAGCTCAATAACCCTAATTAATAGATAATATTAACCACGCTAACATCTGCAACATTAAAGTTTTTCCTAAATGAAGATCCCAAAACATTGTAAAAATTTTCAAATTTATCAAGCGTTGTGTTGCCGCTAGCTACGTGGATCAAAGGAAAATATTTTCTAGTTAAATAAAATATCAATGTTCAGCAACCTGTCCAANGCATTCATCGCTTTATGCGTTCAAATGCCAAAAANGGTGGAACGAAAATTTTCTGGAAGATGTGCAGCAACATAGGTGGAGTATGTCGTGCCATAACGGATGATAAAATGAAACGAGCACATTAGACCCCGGTCGTCTAGACACATGAGTGCAAAGAACATTGAACATAAAATCTTTATGGATCTTTCCTTCTACGTTAAGTAGAAAGCTTTATGGAGGCGAGCGTTTTAGGTTTTGAAACCACTGAATGTTTTCTTGAACGTTTTAGTTTTTGAAAACCACGAAGTCATCAGAAAACCTGTTTCATTTAAAATTGTTGCTCTGTGAAGAGTGACGTCGTCGAATTGAACCGCAATTTTATCCACAGCTTCATTGTTGTAAAACGCCAAGGTCTGCCAAGCTAGCCAAAGGTAAGCAGCTGCAGGAAGAAGAACTCTCCCGTCAACCACATGTCCCAGGAGATAGTGGTCTTCAGAACTTGGTGACAAATCTAAAGAATCATAAGAGTTGAAATAGTACTTGAAAAATTGTTTGGAAGCGTAACACTCTAAGCATGCATGCAAAAAAACAATTTCTTCCAGCACTGAGCAAAATTATAATTCCTTTAGTACTGTAACTTATTTTGTGCGAAGATGTAGAAAATTAAGAATTTTTTCAACTAAAGTTTAGTTGATTTCCAAACTGTGGTACGCGTACCAGTAGTGGCACGTGAAGGCCTTCAAGTTGGTACACAAATAGACCTACTTTCTGTTTTTCTTCACAAAAAATATATTCACAGCTACATTTTATCCTGTCGGGTTCTGTTAATAAATTCCTGATTTTCTGTGTAGCCTACTTCCCTTGTTGGTTTCTAAAAATGGCCATAATACTTTCTCACAGCCATTTTCTTCATGCTGCATTTGTGTCAATTATAGTTTTCCAAACGTTTGATCGAATTATATTTGGCACATTACTTTTCCAGGAACAAGTTGGTATGTGTGGACAGTACAGGACCCACAAATGGTACGCGATCAGAAAAAGTTTGGGACCCACTGAACTAAACTAAAGTTATTTGCATGCATGTCATCTTTTTCAAGAAATAGTTACTACCTCCGCGTGGTTCGCGAATGTATTCTTGTTCCAATGACAGGACTCACATAACGTTGTTTAGATTTCAAGATATTACAAAATGTGATGTTAGTTGACTGCATTTGCAAGTCTGTAAAGTAGCTAACTTTTATTTTACTGCGACTCACACTGAAATTTGGATATTAAAACTAAACCGTTCTTTCAACAATGCGTGATTTCAAGTGAATGCTTCAATTTTGAATTAAGCAGTTTTTGATTTTGAATTTTGCTTAAAGTGAGAAAATCGGCTATTTGTAAACACTGCTTGCTAAGGATCAGAGCTATGGTAAAATGAAGTGTATTTCATGCCACCCTTGATTGAAGTTACATTGTGCTGCAGTTTTCACTGTGTTGCCTCGTCTAAAACCATTTTAACAAAAAAATGCAAAGCAGTACCCAGCTTGAAACAAGCTTCAGTTGGATTTCCGGAAGAGGATGAGGCGACATAGTCGTACCAGGAAGGGACGGCCCATGACTGACTGCGATCCCAGTCCATGCTGCTCTCTAAGAAGTCTGCTGGTNCCCCGGTTTGTTCATGCCCAAGAATGGGTTCCATGTTAATGTCAACGCCCAGACAGTGTAAATCACCAAAACATTTAAGCATTTGTTCCACTCCGCNCGAATTCTTGTTTGTCAAAGAAAGTTTGTCGCNAGTACCCGGTAGCACTCGCTTGAAGATGGCCTGAAAAATTGAACGAAACAGTGAAATACTTGAAGGTGTTTGCTAAATTTGAGAGCAAATTGCCACATAATAAAGACGAAAAAGCTTAAACAATCATTAACGCAGTGAACATACTTTAGTTAAAAAACGANTTCGCAGCACACATGCACACAACGTCTGCTGCCGACTGTGTTAAAGTCCTTTACTTTCAATTTCCTTTTGCCAAGAAAAATACCCATGGCTGATTAANTGGTGAGGAACATGATAATGCGAGAACGNCAGGCTATCGGAAGTCTCCATGGATTTACTTTTTTGCGTCGCGGCGTAACGAGGAAGACACACATCAAAATTTTTAACCAAAGGAATTACAATGCAGGTGACGGCTAATAATATTTGAAGAAGCAACTGTTAATTGTAGTACAGCAGAATATTTGAAGAGGGAAGTATGAATAAATAAGACAGCACTACCCTACAAATGCTCATTTAGGGCCCTCTCAGTTTCACTTAATTAGTACAGAGCAAGGGTGCAAATACGTCGCAAAGTTCCATTTGCACATGCGCGTCCTGAAGTGAACGCGCAGCTTACCTGAAGTGCAGCACTTGGGGCGATTTCGATGACAATCGATGATTCCGGTATCCGTTTGAGAGCGCTATAGAATCTCACAGGATTCCTTAAGTTATTGGCGTGGTATTCAGCAGAACACATTGTCGCTGCAGCAGAGCTACTTTCTTCAACTGTAACTGAAGTTGATATCCATCGATTTGAACGTTGCTTTGGATTGGGAATAATCTGGCGGGAGCAGATAAGCTAATTAAATAATTTTATATGTCTTGTCTGTTTTCACCACGGAATTTTCTTTTTTTCCGAAAATCTAGTCTAAGGTCTAAATCAATCCAGAACAGTTTATACTTTTGTTTTTATCACTAAAACAAGATTTAAGCATTTTGCAAACCATGGTATGATTTTTATTCCTGGTTGTTCCTCAATGTTTTTTTTATAATGAAGAGTTCTGCGGGCTGCGAACAATGACCTGTATTAATTGCCACAACGAAAGATAGTTGATAATTTTTGTGGTGATACAGTTTATTCAAAATGATTAATGATGAAAACTGAATTAAGATTCCTATAAAAACTTAAGCACATCATAGTAATAAAATTGTGAATTGATGTGTAGAAGGCAAAGACTTAAAAAACAACAAATTAGATTATTGATATCGTCTGGCTGTGAANATTAATCAANGAAAGTAGAAGACAAACAGCAGTATGCTTCTAAGACCTTGCGTAGCTCTTCGAGAAAATCAAGGTACACCAACTGCATGTGGCTTGAGTGAAAGGCTACGTCATTGGTGTTAACGTTTCGAGCGAAAATCCCCTTTTCCTTCAAAGACTCCACAAACGTGAGAACCTCAGTTTTGTTGCCAGTGACAGTCACCGATTTAGCTGCGTTGTCACAAGCTGGCTTGACTCCAGGCGGGCAGAGATCAAGGGATTCTTCCCATGAAAGACCTGCAACCGGAAAATCCATATTGTACATCCAGACCGTGGATTCTTTCGTCAATACAACAGGTGTTATTTGAGCAAAGTACATAGTTCATGTGGACTTTTGAAGTCACTTTGAAAAGTTGGTTGCCATTATTGTCTGGGGGTAGTGAGGATAAAAATATCACTGGCGTTGCATCAATGAAAAATGTGCTATGTTGGCAAACGGATGTACCGGTCGTACACATCACGGCTTGCGCACATCCCTACACAGTACTCGAATGATGTTAGGAAGTAAAGTAGACTGCGGTTAATACATCCACGTTGGGACCAGCGATTTTGGATGTAATAAGCTGTGGTTGTAATAACCGATTTTCCTAAAACTGCAACTAAGCAACTCCAATGGGGAAAATGATGCAATTGACGTATGGTACTGTATTTATTCAGCGCTGAAAAAGCCGCGCAAAAGGTTTGCTTAGGCGGAAAGGTTTTTCTGAGATGACCATCTACTTCTGCCTTCAGAACATTTAGCGTGTCCATCTTATCAAATGCTGTTACGTCAAATCCCAAGACCAACCGCCGAAGGCACTCCCTTATCGCTGCAGCTGATGGCCTATTCGATCATATTATCGCATGAAGGCCTTGTAATAGGCCGTTTTATTTGTCCACAGTAAAAACAGTTTACCTGCGTGGAGAATCAGAAGTGGATGGATTAAGCCGTGGATACATGTATTAACCGGAGTTTTCATAATGGGTATATGATTAAGAAGATTCTGTTCCAAGCGATTTGGATGTAATAAGTGGTTGGTTGTATTAACGGAGGATGTATTAACCGGAGTCTACTGTATTACACGAAAGCTTTTGAAACTAATATTTTCTTAAAGGAAACGCAACAGTGTTCGGCAATTTCGATAAGTTTTGGATGACTGAAGACATCATCTAATATTCTATCATCTGTTCTCAATTCCTCTAGTGAGAGAATTTGTTTTCATCGTTGCATTATTCCATTACTTGATATTGCCACAGGTAAGTAAAGGTTACAACAAACCTATAGCGGCCATTGCGCCAGCTGGAAGGTTTGCCTCAAGGACAGTTTTTGCGCGAACGTAAGCGGCCTGGATGGTTTGTTGCAGGGTCATGCAGCCATCTGCATAACTGCATGCAAGTTCACCAACAGAATGACCAATTATCCCGTCTGGTTTCACTCCGGCCTCTACCAGAAGATCAATAAGGCCGATCTGCAAATATTTGGCATGATAAAGTGCTGTTTCATATTCTGCTAATCGTTGCATGTACACCTACTAGAGCATGTGTTTCAGGTTACACAAATTGAAGGGAAATCGCAATTCAAACAAGTTTTTATTTTCTTTGAAATACTGCAGAACAACAATTCAAGGCACTGTGCCCTTCAAAAATCGTATTAAATAATAATCGGTGAGAAAAAAATGACACCCAAACCTGTATGGAAACAATGCCCACAAACGATTGCACCAGGCCATGTTGAACGTTCGCACTGTTGTTGCTATTGCTGTCATTAGCATTTAACATATCTGCCACATCCAAATCAATGTAGACTTTCAGTGCTTCGGTGCATCTACCAATTGATTGGCTGAATCTTGGTATTTCAAGCAATTCAACACCCATACCTTTCCATTGAGATCCCATACCTGAAACGTGTTGAATAGATTTTGTCTACAGGTAGGCCATGTCTACCCGACTTTTTGTTTATAAATTTGGGTTTGAATAACATTCCTGTGTTCATTGTACATCCAATTTTTACGTTCTTGCAGAAAATTGGTGTCATTCTCAACCCAGCGTTTCGCATGTGGATATTTCGACAGACAAAGAAGAAGGTTATCCTTCTGTCGTAATCTCCCTTTTAATACCNTAGGCTGTTGTTGTTGTAGCTNGATACTTCTTCTTTTTCTGGCGANTCCTGCGCCAACTACGACTTGATGGAATTTATTACGTCACAAAACTACGAGTTTCAAACATGCGGTTCTTTTGGGCTCGACTGCTCTTCGTTTGTCAGTTTTAAGGTTTGGAGTGAACTGTCCAGTTTCTTTTTCCTCTGATACACGGACCAGGATGTCAAGGAAAACTTTCAGTTACTCTGAAGCAGGGCCTATGAAAGGGGGGTCCAGCAGGTACATTGTTCTGGGCCCGACAGTGACGGACGGGCCCGAGACTGAAGGAATATTTGTGTATTTGTTGCTAACAAACTCGGAATAATGTAACAAAATTAATCCCGGTGATAAAACCGGTTTGGCCTGTAGCATTAGGTTATCTAGTGTGATGTATTTTAATGTGAATTGCTGGAAGTACATTTTCCTGATATGATGCATTGATAATTATTAGCAGTAATTATTTTGTTGAACTTGTACGACATTCACGATTACTATCCCAGTCTCTCCATTGAACTGAATTTTCTTCACGTCTTTCATTTTCAAACAAATCTCTAATAAAAACTCTCTCCAATAAAACAAGAGATTCAAACTAAGATACACTTCAAGTAAAATTTGAATGGAAACATGCCAGTTCACAATAAATCTAATCTAATCTAACAACAGTAGCCCTCGAATGTTACGCATATGTGTAAGATAACTAAAAAGTTTAAAATTAACAAGTAACTACTGCAGTGCAGGGCGGAAGTGCTTATAGTGCACCACGGCGGTGTGCTGTGCATTGTGCTGATTGCTAAGCATTGAGTCTAGCGTTTCCAGACAAGTTGATCTTCATAGCGTTATTAGAATTTTACGAATAAGCAAGCCAGAAAAGCGCTTACATAATAGTTAAATGATATTTTTTCTAATTTCTTCCTCGATAAGATTTTACTATGAACATTTAAAAGTCATTTTTAGAAAATGGTAATATTGTCACATTACTTGAATACCGGAATGTTTTAACATAATTTTTCGTATGATCAATAAACGAGCACTTCTCGTTGCAGTTCAACGGACATTAATTAGCCCCAATATTTATTTATTTCAAAATAATTTTGCAAGTCCTTGGGGCCCCAAATGGGTTTTGTTCCGCATAAAAAGATCTCTCTAGGAAGCCCTGCTCAGAAATGCGATATCTGTGAAAACCAGAACAGATCAGAAAGAACCAGCAGTCACTCTACAGCCACCAAATCACTACATATGTTGTTCAACCTCGGTGGTTTCACATTATGTTAAAAAAATGGAAACATTTTTTCAATTAAAGACAACCACGTACAGACAAACAATGAGATTCTGGAAGTTTACTAATTGTGTGTGTGTGTTGAAGTAGTGCTGGACCAATATCAGCCTTTGTTCAGTTGACTTAGTTTTTTGAAAATGTTGCACTGCTCTCTATTTAGTTATAGATCATTTAAAAACTGACAAAAAATCACGTTAATCATTTTACCTTGCACCAAATTTTCTTTATCCGGATCTCGTTGTTTTGAAACTTTCGGGCTACAACTGGACTTTTAGAAGTATATTTGTTTGAAATGCGTTTGCCTATTTCTCTCCCGAATTGTGTAGGCGATTTAATGTCACGCCAATTTCCTCCCGGACTACCCGGTTAAAGTCATAAACTTTTTCTACTTTTTACCTAATATATTCTTCTGATGATGGTTTCTGAAGCGAACACCAACCTGAACAAACAAACCAGATCGGCTTCTTCTCAGTAGGAACTCTCCCATGCTTTTCAACATTAATCACAACATCATCGGGGCCCGTGTTGATGACGTAACCGCGGTAGGGGTGGAAACGTCCGGGAACAGCGCTGAGTCGATTCATAAATGTTGACAGATGCGGTGTAGTGTTTCGATGTTGCTCCACGCGCTCTGGACGAAAGATAATTTTCATGCCGATCAGTTCACTTTCGTCGCAGAACATTTATTTTCTACTTCTGCAAAGTTTGTTGTCGGAAAATTCGGTCAATGTTGCGTGGGTGTTTGCGAAAAACGCTTGTGGTAAGATGCTTGTCTAGAAAATGTAAAAGAATGTCTTCCCACGCAAACTTGCGTTTTATTGCTACAATTAGAATGTGGGGAAACAAGAAATGCGATCGTAAAAGAGCCCGCATTCAGCTCTGGGAACCGCGGTTGAGAACCGCTGGCTTGAACAATGCTGCAGCATGCTGCAGCTTTGTTCGTATACGATATACGCTGTTCGAATTTTCCGCTGCGCCATTTCCTGATCTTAGCGTCACTTGCAGTTAACCACGTATTGTTGCTTTCTGGATGTGAACAAGAGCAGGTGTTCGCACAAGTTTTTAACTTCTTTGCTTTTTCTTCAACGTGCAACCACAGACAAGAATAGATGATGAACCACAGAGGCCTTCTTTCACAAGGGATGCTTCGGAAAGTCTGAGTTATTTGAAACGTATTGCCTATGTGAACGAAAAACAGTGATAACGCTGCATTTAGGGTCGGACCAGGCAAATGAAAGCTACTCGCATATCCTATCTGCAAGCCATTATGAGTAATGAATAAAAACAAAGAGTTTGGATAAAAAAAACATGTATTATTATCCTTCCAACAAGCAAACGACATACAGAGTTTTAGTATTTTGTTAGTAGGGCATAGATGCAAACACGCACGAAAACCGGCATGTTTTACCAACCCGCCTGAAACTCCTGAAAACAAATATAATGCATTTCCACCAAATTACAGCTCTAACTGGCTGTGTTTCCGACTCGCATTTACTGCACTTAGAGAAGCTTTTGGGAAATTGCGTGTGTCAAACGTTTGCAAACTTATGGAGTTACAGTCACACAGAAGACTTTAGGAAAGAGCTGCGAGCCATCTTACTCTTGATCCCGTCCTGTGTCCTACCAGTCAACAAGATTATTGTTGGCTCGTGGTCAGGATTTTCTTCTTTCCTCTCTACCATTTTCTTTCGTAGTATAAGGTGAACATTAGATCCGCCGAATCCAAATGAATTTACTCCAACAACCGAGTTCGGTGGCAGAGCCTCTGCTTCGCTGACCACTTTTATTTTTCCCTCAGTGATGGCTTGAAACGAAGAAACGAAGCAAATCGGAAGTTAAATGGCAAGCAAACAAAGAAAGCACGCCGTGTACAGCAAATTGCGTTATTGCAAGCGAAAACCCACGCCTCAGCTCGTGAACCTGCAAAATCGCAAGCGTAATTCTCTACACGAAGTAGAAACAGAAACCCGAGATGATGAGGCCACCCATGCGTTGTTTTCACATCAGGGGAAAAAATGTACGAAGCTCAGCGGGAGTAGAATGGCGACTAATGAACGNAGCTGTGAAGCCTGGTGTGGAAAAATTGAAAAACTAGTTTTTCCGGAAAAGGAAACAAAATCTTCATTAAATAAAACTAAAAGAACTCTCATAAAACTGTGCATGGCTTTTCTCGAGACCTTTCGGTTTGTCCTTCACTAACTTTCTTTAGGAAATGAAGCAATGTTAAATCAAGAAAATCAATTCAAATCCGAAAGACTTTGTGACAGAGAGGCGAACGTGACGTAACATGCGCTGAAAGCAAACCTAAGACTCTTGGTCATGTCAAAAAATGCTGATGACAACAGTAAAACTGCCAACCATCTAAGAAAAACCCTGAAAGCAAATCCATAGCTGCGGATATCATAAAAATGCTGAAAATATAACTAAGACCAGTTCGAGCAGTGCATAGATCAAAGCAAGTGGAAAATGTTGTTAAAAAATTAACAGTTCACAGAACTAGAAAGCAGAAGCTAAAATTTCCGGCTTTTATTGCAAAGTCCATGAAATAATCTGGGGTGGAGTAAAAATGTTTGACGAGGTCAGTAGTGTGGTGGTTAGATTTTGTCGGACTGTGCTCATCCCGGCGAAATTTCAAGTTTCTTTGTGTTTCTCCAATATAAGAGTGTCCGCACGAACAGTTAAGTTTATAAATATATTGCAATGTTCCAAGTATAATATTTTATGCTTGTGCTTAAGATTACAAATTAAAACTATTGTTGAATATGCTTTTTCAAATATTTACGAACAAATTTTCGCAATTCTTTTTTTAGCTGCATTGAAGTTTCACAAATATAAACAAACTCGCCAACCATTTTTATCTTTTTGACGTCGATCAAAAACTCTAGGTTTGCTGTAAGCTTTCGGGGAATAAACCGATTGGGCTCTGATTACTTCTTTTTACTATGCTTCGAACTTTCTCATATCTGTTTTCAAGTAATTATAGTCTTCGTAAAGATAAAGTGTTTGCATCCAATAGCAATAGACTCAAATAGCATCTGTTTTAATAAGATTGGAGGGCTGAAGATGTGTATAGTTTTACGTAAAATCGATTTCCTATTAAACAAGATTTGACGATAGATGCATNACATTCAACATTGGGAAGTGTAGGTACTGGAATATATTTGACATAANAGAAGGAAAATGGAATGTGATGTTGTGCACATTCAAGGAAAACGCTTGTGTTGTTATCAACAAAACGTCGAATGTGTTTGAACTTTATAAAAATCGATGAAAACAACCAAATCGAGAATCTTATCTGCTATTTGGGATGAATATTGCAAAACAACTTTGGAAAATCACAGTGAAAATGCACGCACACTGGTTGAATTCACTTACCTGTTAACGCAGGATTTGTTGTGTTGTAATGAAGATTCGGTGGTATTTTTCCGTAGTGCATTGCAAGAGCACATTTTATGACGCCGCATAGCCCGCTTGCAGGCTCACTGTGACCCATGTTTGATTTGACCGACCCCACCAAGAGAGGTTTTTCTCGGTTTTGACAAAAAACGTTTTCCAAAGCTCCGATTTCTTGCGGATCTCCAACCTTGGTTCAAACACATATCTTTTTTATGATAATGGAGATAGCACAAATAAACTGTAAGGATAACACAAAAAACTGTATAATTGTGCCGAAAATCATTTTTACAGCATTGGAATCAGAAGTGGGGTACCTGAATAAAGTGCCTTTGCATCTGATGTTATGAGATGAAAAGAAAGTTGTTTTTGCACGAAATCTACCACCTTCACAATATTTTTGCGAAAAGGACTTTGTCTTTTTGTTCATGAATCTCAGACGTGCTGATTGAGAAATGCCCAATCGAATTCATAAAAAGAGATGAACCGCCGGATAAAATAATAGGGAATTATCTGGAATGGATCTTAGAAAGAAAAATGGAAAGCATGTTCTTTGATGACGTTCGTTTTTCCACAAAATAGCAACAAAATATTCCAATCGGAGAATCAACTTCTTCTGATAGTTCATGTATTTTGCACATCTAACCTTGTCTGGGCTTTTTCGGCTGTCATCAATCGTGGCATTCTTCATGAGTTGGAATAACCAACGCGAATAGATCTTTTGATTTAGTTCAAAAGGGAAGGTGTACGAAAAAACCACAAGTAATTTCGTGGTCAACCATCGAAAACAAATATTTGAGGTAGAGCGAGTTCGTTTGATTGCATTAAGTATTTTGACGATTTTTGTTTTGTCAACGATTTGTGCAAGAGTTGATTCGTGATGATGGTTGACTTTGGATGAGATACTTTACACAGTTTAATTTTATGCAAAATTTGTTCTTGTCTGGCTTGTATTTCCCAGATAAACATTTCACTTTGACAAAAATGTAAGTTAAGAAATGGAGTCTAAACTATAACTGATTGTTTCTGGTAGTATAATCATTTTGAATGCTCAGTTACAAAGAAAGTAGTGGTTAAATGCATAAGACGGCTATTATGCATTCTGGTTGAGAAATGAAAGTACTACATTTCTTTTTTGTGATAATCAAGAAAAACAATATCCATTAAACCCTTAAGTTTTTTTCACCCAAGAACAGTTAAGGACATAACAGTTCCAAGGATTTTAAAACAAATACCTTTGTACCAGTTCCATGTGCTTCGACATAGTAAACATCATTGGGGTTGATGCCTTCGATTTCACTGTACACTTTGCTCAACAGTCTTTCTTGGTCCTCACCTATCCCAGCGCAATGCAAAGGGTGTCAGTGAACTGTTCACATTGCATGAATATGTCATAAGTGATGACGTTTTACGACACACAAACATCATATACTTTTTTGGTAAACAACCGATAACAGTTTTGTCAATTGCCCATAGTGCGTGAACAATGAATATAAAACCTGTTGATACAGCATTCAAACATTGATGGGAAGCTTTTTCATGTATCTATGAGCTGAAATTTAAAAAATGAAGCTAGCTCATTAAACGGCACATTATCAGTGTCAAGTTTTAGGTTTTAATATCAAGCAAAGAAAAATCGTTCTAGAGATAGACCTAACCCTCAAGACTAAATCGCGAAAAACCTGTAAATTTGATCGGCCATTAGCTTTGCTTTATGATCTTTTTATAACTCAGCAAGGAACCATTTGATGCTTTCAAAGGCACGTTACATCATGACAACAAAGACAAATATGCATACCCGAAGGAAATGTGATTCCTTGACTTTTGTGTCCATCTGAACCAGTTTTGGAATGAAGTAAGCTACAGTAGATACGCCGAGAATCAGGTTTCTTGCAAATATAGATGGCAACTACTGCTTCTGAGCGTACATAGCTAGAAAAAAAACAGCACGTTGTAATATGTGAAAACCGTAAAACGTTGCCATCATATTCTTTGGTATACGTCAAAACTGACTAAATGCAGCATTGAACGCCAGCAAATCTATGTCTTTGTTGCACACCTTGCATTGCAAAGTTTATTGGATTGAACCTTATCATAGTGACCGTCAGTCCATTACCAATTCTGCCTCCGATGCAGAGACGTTCAAATGCAATCTTAACATCAGTTTGAAACACAGAGGCTCGCAGGATCGTGGACGGTGTATCCGCTTGTTAGACACCACCTAGCAACTTCCATTAATCGGTGCCTCTTTTCTTTCAAAATTCTCTACCACAGCACCTGTTACTTCACAGAAAATGGTATTTGATGTCTCGATACCTTTGATCAGAACAATGAGACTAAATCAAATCAAAATGGTTAATTCCATCTCATTTATGTAAGAAAAGGTTATCTTCAGTTCGGATCAAAGTTTTCCTAAGTTAAATCATGAAGTGACCTGATACTGTGTTGTTTCCCCATGGAAATCTTATAGCAAGTCACATTGGGAAAAGTATTCTCTACTACACGAATAGGATCTTTGTTTGGTCCTGATGTTATTAAACCTGAACAGCAGCTAACACTCAAAGTCACGAAGGACGATTTTCCAGAATTTCATGGATCATCTAAGATTTGAGCGTTCGATGGGAAGCACGTTACAATTAACTTTCAGGATGCGCAAAAATATAAACCATTCTTTTTTCTGCTGCAGCAATTATGCCCCAATTGAATGAATGTTACAATTGCAAAGTTTTGTGTTTAAGACTTTGCAGCACCTGAGAAGAGACAGATTTTATATCATTTGTATTTTTCCAGGTCTCAACGTAATTACTTCAGAGTGACAAAATCTACAGTAATTTGAAAATCGTGTGTCAAACACTCAATAGTAACTAAGCCAACAACTTTTGAGCTTACCCATTGGCATCAACATCAAATGCCTTGCAAGCACCTTCAGGAGAAAGCATGTTCAGTTTATTAAACTGCAGAGACGTTTGTGGTTTGGCAACAACCTGAGCTCCTCCGACAATAGCAGCATCACATTCGCCATTCTTGATTGCTTGGCAAGCCATGTGTAGGCATAGAAGACTGGAAGAACACGCGGTGTCCACTGCCATGCTTGGCCCTGCACAAATAATTTTCAGGACTTTGCCATGTAGCCATGAAGTGAATTGCAACAAAGCCAGGTTATATGCACAGTGCCTGACCTAGGATTAGTTTTATCAGCAGTAAACTTTAAAATGGACCACCGAAGAAAATAAATCTCAACGAAAGTTGCAATATCCGATGAGAAAATTTTTATCTAAAACTTTATGTCAGGGAATTCACCTGGCCGAGCGGAATTTCACTAAAGCTTAAGAAATGGGAAATAACACGAAATACTTTTAGTTGACTATTACAATGTGCCCATTCATTGCGACAATAAAATATCTCGATCAAAAAAATGCAAGTCCATCAAAGTTTAAGCGGTTGATATTGCGCTGCTTTCGTGACAACGTCAGGACTTGGAATTGTGACAGATAGAGCACCAAAAGCTTAAAACATGGCATAATTGTTTGCAAAACCAGTGCTGTTCTCTTATTTATTATTGTGCACACAGCGTAGACAAGCCTAGAGCAAGCTTTACAGAACCCTGATGATCACAAAATCAAGTTCCTTTACGATTTGAATGTTCGAGGTGAAACTGTACCATTTGTGCAAAGCGACGTATTTTTGCCAAAATTATCAAAAGCAAAGCAACATATTTGTTTGCTCTGCGGTGAATTTTGCAGTATTTTGCATTTTTAACGAGCCTCAGATGCATAAGACGAAAACTATCTAGATTGGTTTGATTTTTTAGTTGGAAAATCGCACAGGAAGATGACAGAAACTTTGCCAAGAAAAACATTTTAGTTCCTAGGTAAGACCCCTTGAAAGGAATTTCTCAATATTTTATATTGCTGGTGTATTGATAGCATTTTGGCGTAAGAAAAAAGCTTTTTTTGTGAACATATATCTTTTTTTTTGGTTTTACTGTATAAGGTGCATTTACCTAGAGTTGCCAGTTTTAAATCCTGTTAAGCTAATCGAATTTTTCAGAACTACAAAGTTTTTTACAGAAAAAAATAATTATGCCTTCTCGTTTTAAGGGGTCGGCTCACCTTGAATGCAAGTAAAATTGCGACTTACAACACATGTCCATTATTGTTTCAAAATGTTAGCTGTACAATAAACACAAACTGGAAAAATATTACCAGTTGCTCCACAAATTGGTTTGAAAATATGAAAGTGAGGAGAATATTTCAAACATTTGATTTTTAGTGAAATGTGTGGTAAATTTGAGGTCTATCTAAACGTGAAATTTCGTAATGCCTTAAGTAGTTTGAACTGTACCTTACAAAATGAATCAAACTTTTAATATGTAATTTCTGAAAGCAAGCGCTAATGTGCCTAAAGCCTGCTTCTCAGCACGGTTGTGCATAGTTGAATTGAACTAAACATCCTAAATTTGAACGTTTATACGCCAAAAGCATTGTCTAGAGATAGAGCTTCGTATGTTCCTTGGAACTTTCCTGAAAGTGGAATTGGTTGTGCTATCACCATTTTTCAGTTTTGCAATTCAGTTTGTAGCTTATACTCACTTTTGTACGTCTTTCGGAGTGCCACGAGTAATCTGTGCACATCCCATTTTTACACATGAAGTTGCACCTTTGTATCTCATGATTCATTTTCTTTACCTTTTTATTTTTCGTATGTTGAAAATTTTTTTGACCATACCAAATTTTCTCAATTAAACTTGATCCACTTCTTTGTGTATATAGGCATGCTCTCTTCATCTGTAACTTTTCTTCACCATGTTCTATGTTTGTTTTTATAACTATGCTTATTATATTTCCAACCGTTGATTTCAACATTTCTCAAAAAGTGATAAACGGGGTAGGTTCACCTGATGACCGCCATGGTACTTCACCAATCCTACTTGACACAGTGACACTCTTTGTTTACGTTGATCAGTTATTTTGCTATTGTGTTTTCATTTATTCTAATTTACACTGACAATTGCTTACTTTTTTGCATGACGACTCTCGATATGTATTGCTTCTATTGTTTCTGTTCATTAGCTGAGTCATACGAATCAATCAATCAATCAAATTCATCTGCGAGGTCCATCTTCTCTTGCGCACGCCGTTGGTCACGCTGCACTGGCGGCGAGTCAGTTGCCGCAATGCGCGTGAACAGTTTCCTTGCACGCAACCATCAAAGCTGAGCACGAGGCTGGACAGGTCGCAACCACAGTTTGTTCGGTATGACCCAACTTGGCGTCAAGCCTTGCCACCGCGCGTGCCCAACCAACTGTATCATTTAGCCGATCTCTTTTACAGTGGTTACAATGGACATCTTCAAACTACAAAACATCTCACCTTACTTAAGATTTTCTGATGGATTATCCTGATTCCGCATTCTAGTTGTGGCTCACCAACACAATTTAAACCCAACGAAGCATGTTGGTAACGCGGCGAAACAATGTTTAAACCGGAGGAATTTTAACTTGCTCAAGAAAGCACGAACTGTCATTTTGAACTCATCGTAATCGAGCAAAACGGCGCCGCAATGATACACCGAACCGGCGTCAAATTGTGCATGACGGATTTAGTCAGAGTTCTGTGATCCAGAACACAGCTTTGACTCGCCGTTAAAAAGCATGTTGTTCGCGCTCTGTAAATGTCGCTGGAAGCAAAATTTACTATTCCAAAATTGTGACAGAAGCGATATGTACTTGTCTTTCATCTTCTCTGCTTACCATTTGAACAAACTGATTTCTCGCCGAAGTTACAAGCGTAGAACAAACCATAATTTTTCACAGAATAGTCTTGACCGGGTTACAATCTTTTGCTAGCATTTACTCGCAAGTTGGGAAATGTTTTATTATGGACAAAAATTGATTGTGAGGAAAAAAACAAGAAATACGTGGTTTTGAATGAGTTTCTAGTGCTACAAAGTTTACCATCTGTCTGCGGAGATGCTATTTAACTGGAAGCATTATGTTGATTTCCTCACTTCATTTCTCGATTTTAAAATTTACTTCTCTATAGTGTTATTTTGTAATTTTATTTCAAAAACAGAACATTTACCTAACGAATACAAAAATCACATCAGTCAATCGCAGAGTAGTTCGATCAGCAACTCATGTAACTAAATGAGTTTTTATTTAATGCTGAAAAGGTAATTTTTTCGACTTGCGTCTCTTATAACTGCAACCTACGACCTTTACGAACCGCAACCGAAAATCTCGAGCTTGGTAGAATGTCATTGCCAAACTGAAGTCCCAAGAACCTCACAAATGTGAAACAAAACCAGACTAACTTTTCAAGGTTGTGGTGAACGTCTGTTTGGTGTTCAGTAACGGCCCTAGTGTGAAACAAGGTCAAAGAGTGTTTGCTTCACTTCCTGTACGACGTCCACGGCATAATTGTGGGTTGATTAGAAAATGTGAATTGATTTAAGAAAGACACCACGTTCGAAGCAAAGAAATTATGAAAGAAATTGTCATTTTTCAAGACGTATTAGCTTACCCTATGTTCAAGTGCGCACCATTTTGCACAATCTAAAGCAAACAAATAACGTTGCGAATATTCAAAATTACCAGGTGCCTTGCTTGTTGAGACAATGTCTGCTTAACGCCATCGCTATCAAGGAATTTTAATCTTTAACGCATGCTGTTGTGAGGTGGCAAATTGTTTGCACAGTTCATGGCAAGACGTTGATGATGTTTATTTTGATGAGTTCACCAACAGTTTATGGTGCCAAAAAGTTGATGAACCAAAAATGCTTTTTTTCCAATAAACAAGCTTAACGTTGAAGGGGCCAAATCAACCGAGTTTTCACATTGACGAGTAACGACAAAAAGTCAACTAGATAGTTAACGAAGAGCTTTCTGTTCATGAGTGCCACAACTTGTTTCTAATCGTTCTCAGAGTTGATTTATTTCAAAATGTATGTTGGTGCTGGGGAATACTGCATGCTATCACTTTTTCCAGAAGATCAATATCTTTGCTGCGAAAGACGGTTGTGCAAGCCTACTGAAGGTTTTATCATTAATTTTTTGACGCTTTGTGAGAGAAAAGTTATTTTACAGGTCCAACTAACTCCATCATTTTTTCCCTTGTTGCTCAGTGAGTTGCGATGACCAGATTCCAGGTACTTGACAAACATCACTCAGATACAAACAGCAACTGCACAAGTGGATGGCAAGGCATCGGAGCTTGTTTTTCATTAGGAGAGAAATATTATAGCTGGGCCCTTGGGAAGGGCTGAAATTTAACGACAGATAATGTGAATAGGACGACTGCATAAGATCAAACCCGATTATTGGGAGTCCAATATAACGGCAAATCTCACAAATGAGTTGTATGCCAACTGTACAATACAGGGGGACATTTGAGGTCCTTACTGCAAGAAGAAATTTTCCGATTCTTTTGCATGTTTTGTTGTTCCAAGCCGAGAACGTAATCGCCGAAATGGCCTTTTTCTGAATGTTCAGGTCACTGAAGTTGGTAAAGTATTACGTGGAAAATGTATGCCATTTTTCAAGCCAGAAAATTCACGCAAGCTTAAATGGAAATAACGCTGGAAGGAAAGCACGTGTGGTGAGTCTAATATTACGGTAATTATCTCCTGCGACGAGTATCACTGTTTTGTGCACTTGTTTTACACATTCACTAATTTGTAAGGAATAATTACACCGTGCAAAGAACAAAAAGCTAAAATGTGCTAGCAGAGTTTCCAGTCACTGATTTGTGCTGATGTGGCGTAAAAGTATATTGATAAATCACCACTGAACCAGCACTTACTCGCGGTGTCGTCTCGGTTCACTGACCACCTAATGGCGCTGTCACGGTCGCCAATAAGGGAGCAGCTTTGATGAAAATATCTGGCTAGGCTTCGAGATCACAAGAAGCGTTCATCAATTTTCACCTTTTCAGGAACGTGTTCCGTTTCAAGAATGGGCTTTTAAATTTGTCACCTTCTGTGCACGTGGTTAGTGTTTCTGTGACACGTTTTGACAAACCAAAACTGTCTCTCAAATTTCTCCAACGGTCTCTCAAAACATACGTCTACATCAGAAACTTTGTAGTTAGGTGGACGGATTATTGCTTCTAGTAGTGAGTTTTCATCCTGCTGGGTGTGTTTTCATGATTTTACTTTCTGTTTCAGCGCGTGTGCCGAAGTCAAATGTTAGGCTGCAACATGCAGTATTAAATATCAATATGAATGTGCTGTAGGAAACCCAAATAACAGACACTGACTGGCCATTAGGTTAGCGTAGGCTAAGCCTTATTAGTGTAGGCTAGACCAGTGCTTCTCAAACTATGGGTCGCAACTCCATTTGGGTCCGCGAAATGTAATTTTGGGGCCGCGAAATAAATTGACTTGACAAATAAAATATATAAGTTCGTGCAAACTTTACAAGAAATTTGAAAGTAGACCTGCAGTGAATTTATTTCTACTGCACCTTTATGGGTAATACCGTATTTCATGCTGTCAGTTGTTTGGCCTAGGATGTCCACCAGAGCTATTAAAAAATAATAATCAACTAAGCACAAGTTATGCGTTGTTACGTCGTGATTGTTTTAACTTCCTGACCAATATTGACCTTGTTGCATTCATTCCGACACGAGGGCATACTTGTGTCTAGAACTCTAACCCTAGTCTAGGGGCTAGGATAACTGCTTTGAGAGCACGCTGAGTAGTTTTAGACCAAGGTTAAAAACTTCACACATAGTTTTAGAAATATACTTTGGAATTTGATTTAGAAAACGTTTGATCCGGAAACCATGCACAATTGAAATTTCAGACTGCCACACACCTGCAATGGCCAGGATGAGTTTACGGAATTATTAAATGACGAAAGTTTGCAACTGGAATTTTCAAAACAGATTTTGTGTATTTTGTATGAATACCCAGTCCTTTCTGATTCAACCAGTAACAAACTATCAGCGTTTTACACAACATGTTGTGTGAAGAGGCATTCTCAAAATTGATAATCATCAAGTCCAAAAACCGATTCTTTTTGAAAAATGCTGAGAGTGTCCTTTGTGCTCCGTTGTCTTGTATCAATCTACACATGGATGATCTGTGTAAAAATCATTAAGTGCATTCATCCCATTAGTTGCGCTTGATAACTTCTACAAAGCACTATCTTTAGGACGCCGTGCCATGGAGCCTGGACAACTGCTCCACTCAGCGCTCACCCGTCCATCGGGTGCAGCTGCACGGCGCCTCAAATCGAGACACCCATTTGCACCCGCCGCTCAACAACTCATCAGTTTTTCTGACAACAACAACATACGTGCGGCGCAGTGGGCGGATCATCAATGGAACGCG
>JGI24159J19872_10003549_pt1 | contig 19486 bp, 8 predicted proteins | sample Ectturendosymbi4_FD_19872 | JGI IMG/M metagenome (IMG submission 19872) | reverse complement strand
GGATTCTGAAGGGGGGCGGGGGGCGCAGTTAGGTCCTCCTGGATTTCAAAATTTAACATTTTCTAATGAATTTTTTTGCAAAAAAGTTTATTTTCTTAGTTTTAAGTAAGTAAAATTAAAAATGAAATTAAAGATCACCACTTTTGGCCCCCCTGGAAAAATGTTTTTGGCTATCCCTGGAAAATCCACTATTTCTCCCCTAGAAAAAATCCTTCCGACGCCATAGCTGTACCTTCCTTTTCCTTTTACACTTGAATCTCGTGACCATTTGTACATTTCATATGTTTATACTAATTTGAGTTAGTTTTTTAGCTTTTCTTTTCCACTGTTGTCAATGTGCCGCCACCTAATATGACAAACGTAGTCATTGGCGTTATCAGTTTCTCCATAGAAAAGAAAATGCAATTGTCTGTTGTTTGTTTCAATAAATAAATTAAGCTTGTAAAACAAAGTTACACACTGTATTTTGCAAAGACATTGGCGCGACGGTGTATTTCAAGCACTCAGTTTAAAACACTTTGCGTTCACATACGTTTTGTTTAAAAATATCTACCTTTTGTACAAAACGTTTGCGTTGTCATGAAGCATGTTCTGTATATTTTGCGAGTGAAAAACGTAAACGAACATTCGAACAATATGAACTTCAGTTAGCATTGTTTTCAAATCAAACAACCAATAAACTTACAAACCCATTGCTGGTTGCTTCACTTACTGCTATTGAATATCTATTTTATGTTATATCGTTTCCCTGATAAAACCTACACATGCCCTTGCNGCTGTTAAGCATTTCGTTGTTTGTCGATGCTGTAAGTTTCTTGTGAGAATGATACTTCAAACATATTAAATACTCTGCTAATCAACTGTATTTTGAACGTTACTACGAAGCGACACAATTTTTGAGCTNTTGTTCTACAGCTGGGGGCTCCAAACTTTTTTGTCCGAGAGCCACATAAGCTCTTCCACAAGAGTTCGTGGGCCGGACATCTTACACACAATGCCTCACACAATGCGATTGTGGGCCGGACATCTTACACAATGCGATTGTGGGCCGGACATCTTACACAATGCGATTGTGGGCCGGACATCTTACACAATGCGATTGTGTCGGAATATGTTACATTCTACCAAATCAACAAATTTTTCCTGGATATGATATTTTTCATTACTAACAAAATGGCCCCGCGGGCCGGTTTTAGCCCGCGGGGCGTAGTATGGAGGCCCCTATGCTGCAGAACGACTTCGGCAGCAGGGGTAATTGTTGCTTGAATAACTTCCTGCACCAATATAGTGACGCTATTAAGACTGTCTTTAACTTTGAGAATGCAGATTTTCTACGAGATATGTGGCTCGCAACACGTGACTCGTTGCATTCACTTTCGTTTTGGGTCGTTGCTTACGATTTGATGAAACTTTTAAAAAGACATTGAGTGTTTTGACCAAACTAAATAAACTTGATTTTTTTTTTCCTTGAATATATTTTTATGTGCTGCTTTGCCATTACTGTTGTGTATTATTTAAGTAAATGGACACAGTGGTTTCACAGTCTAGGATATTTGGATCTCTTTCCGCGAGACTTGCTCACATCCAGCACTCGGTTCATCATCAAAGCACCGTCAGACGTTCATTTGTGCATTTGGTATTTAATCTAGAAGTTCTTGCAAAGCAGGAAAACCCCGTTCGTTGGGGCTGGCACAGAGATTTGCAGGATGGTTTCACACCTGCGCATCGTCATTGGGGTCTAATGGTAAATTCGCTGATTACAGCCATTTACTTTTTTCATGCCCATTTTGAAAGAATCAGTCAATTGTATCGGTGACGTCCTTCCAGATTTTATCGATCATATATCAACATCAAAGCTAATCACAATATAATGACGTGCTTGTTTCATCCATTTTTCAGATATGGTTAATTTCAGCCCGATATGCTTGGATATGCTCAGGAATTAGTTATTGCAAAACAGGCGTATATGTTATAATTCTGAACTGCACTAGGTAACTCTCTNAATAATATGTCTATGAAAAAGAACACTTAGTAGAGAAAAATACANATGCTTTGGCAAACGTACGATCACATTTTGCGCAACACCTGTATTACTTGTATCAATGCATGACGGAAACAACACTCGCAACTGAAATGGTGCAAAAACTGTAACAAGCTACTTGTCCTTTTAGTGTTTACAACGTGGCCAAAGCTAATTTAAATGTATTTTGAGTATATCGGACACCCAAGAATTGAAAGAATGGAGCTAGTGGCTCCAGATATCTTTCACCGTGACTGGCATTGCTTGAAGAATAAGAAATAACCAAATATTAATCACTTACGGCAGGCTCTTACAGTATTTTTAACCCATAGAAAAAATTGTATTTCGAGCAAAAACATGAGCATTAGCTAACGTATCCCAACCCCGCAATTAGGCGAGCCACGGTTGTGAAGACGGCAGTGAAAGAGTTCCAGCAACCTTGATTATTTCGGGGGCCTGTATCGCAACATAATGGCACTGAGCCTCTATATCAGGGATGGCCAAACTGCGGCTCGCGAGCCGCATGTAAAGGTTCGATGATCCGCATGCGGCTCTTCGAACCTTTATATGCGGCTCTTTGAGCTTTCTGGATAATTGCATATTTATTTTTTATATCTATTGCAAAGTGTAGAAATATTTTAAAATGGTACTGTGGTAGCTAGCGTGCCGTGCAGTATTAGTTCTGCAAGTCGTTCCAGAAAGAATTTTGTCATAGAAGAGTAGATTGTAAATACATTCGTGTTTTCAGATTTTTATGTTGCGGCTCTTTGTACCTTGGGTTTTGCGATTTGCGGCTCACACATGGAGCAGGTTTGGCCACCCCTGCTCTATATCTTATGCTTATCTGAGTTGTGAGCATATAATACTGTTATTCACGATTCACCTGTAGCATAATCTGGTTATATGATGTTAGAAGTAGGATTACGATGGAACATGATACAAATTCAAATCTAATTTCTATCCCATGGCACAATTTCAATTCTCACAGACAAGCCTAGGAAACTAGCTGCTTCTTAAGCAAAGAAAAAGTACAACCAGCATTTGTCTTGCACATTTTCTTGCAAGTATTTGTGAATGGTGGCATTTTTCGTAAATTCTAAAATATTAATTATCTTCCTTTTTACCTGAACGTTGATGTTCATTTAAATTTATTGTGTCGTCATTCGTTGGTTGAAGCTACATGCTTTTTCCCTCTTATTGATTGTCTCAAACTTTAACATCAAAGAAAGTTAACGTTGCCTTCAAGGCAGAAATGAACTTGATATATGCGTGTCCACAAAAGCAGCGGTGAAACAAATACGCTTGAATGGTTTTATTTATTTATTTATTAGTTATTTGTAGGAGACGCATGGTCCATATCACTAGCACAATCGAATAATACAAAAGAACAAACATGGTTAGTGAATGCGCATTACAGAGTAGGTGATAGCTCAACACTGAGAGGAGCAAAAACACTTTTACAGCGCCCCAACTATAATGTCATGCGCTCATCATTATAAAATGGTCTGGCAGTGGGAGAGAAATGAAGGCATTTTAACATCAAAGTTTGAGGTAAACACCTGACAGAAAATAAAAATACAAACTAAGGATGATGGCGGTGCTCATTGACACACAGAGGTATGTAAATGTTTCAATCCAGGTTTCAAATGTTTTGCAACGCATTTAGCATGAGGCTGACAGACAATTGTTTTTACTCAATTTACAGCAGGGTTTGCCGGTTTGTGTTTTACCAGTTTTATATATGTCCACTTTTTGGGTGTGTGGCTTGCACACGTCGTCTACATATTAAAGGTGATAGAGGAATAAAAAAATACCGAAACGTGAAGCAACACAAAACACACAGAAGGTTTTGTTGCTACACAAAAGCAACACTGATGGGACGCGAGCACCGAAACAATTCACCAACAAGCACTGCAGTTGGTCACCGTGATGCAAAAGAGTTAAATAATGACGTTTTGTAAAAAGCAACAGACACTCCAAGCGTTCGGATGAAAAACTTAGATGAAGATGCGCAGCGTTTGAAGAAAACGATACAAATTATTTATCAACAAGGTACCAAAGTTCCCGACACCATGGTTAAGTCGCATTGAGCGAACACTTACATTTCTGGGTGTGTAATCCATGATTCGGCAGGTATTAATGTACGCAACACCTCAACACATAAGCGCTTCATTACGTGTATTTGCTCCACGATTGGCAAGAATGCGATGGCATGCAATAGGCACGAAATAAAGTGTTTTTACCGCAGGAGAGGATTGAACGAAAGTGCCTCCAAACTTGTTTGCTGCACAGTACAGTGATTTCACTTGTCTCTGAATATCATCATTATCCTTCAGTGAGGCATGTAGCAATACACCAAGAAATTTCACTTAGTCAGAAAATTGCACCCATACATCATTCAGAAACACATTTAACGGAGCAGGTGGTATACACTTTTTGGGGTAAAAAAACAACACCATTTGTTTAGGTGCAACTAACGGCGATTTTGGGTTCAGGAGCATAATAACCACAAATATTCAGAAGAGGTTGGAGTCCACAAATACTGGGGCTGAACACACATATTATCAGCAAGCATTAGATGATTCACAACCACATTTCCCACAGCGTATCCCAATTTTGCTGAATCCAGCTGGTATAAGAGTTCATCAAGGTAAGGAGCAAATAAATATGGGGTCAGAACTCCCCTTTGTCTTATCCCATTGGTTACAGTAAACGGGGTGAAAAATTGGTACCCCAACACACAAATATCATCAGCAATCATCAGATAATTCATAACCATATTTTCCACAGTGCACCCCGCTTTGGCTGAACCCAGCTGGTTTGCGTGTTGATCAAGCTAAACATCGAGTAATATTGGCTCAGAACTTTACTACATTATCTTCATCGCAGCACATACACTACTGCCATTATTCAACTTGTGTTTATCATGCTAGTGTCATTTCTTCAGAATTATAAAAAAAACAAAATATTGCAAATCTCTTTGTAATCAACTGTAGTATTCCTTTGTTTTCAATACAAGTAGAATAGTTGTGTTTTGTGTGGTGCTTGACTTTGCAAATCCCATTGTGCCAAATTTTCCTGAGTTTATTTTTCAGTCTGCAGCAGTGCCTATGTTTCCTTAAAAAAATCTGAGCTCAGCAGCTCCTGCAAACCAGAAGATGCGTATCAGTGAATATCTGTGCTACGTCCTCTATGAGTGTCTGTAAGTTCATTGTTCTCAACTGAAGAGATAGACTAGATTCCGGATGTGTAGGCAATGGTCTGGTTGTGGAGGAAGTCGTATAAACATTTGTGCAACGCAACTGCAAGCATCATGCTTGATGAAATGAGCAGTGACATGAGTGGACTGTTGCGTGATAGATGCTTGGAGTTGGAGGCTACTTAACATGCTGTATAATATAATTCTATGGCCATCACACCAGAGATGTACGTCAGGCCGCGCTTTTCGGGTCGTGCAGGTTTGGAACAGTTTCGTGTATAAATTTATCAAAAAATTTCTGTGACGACTTACATCTCCAGATAATACTCAGAGTAACGATTTTTTTCCTTCGTGGTGTAGATTGATTGTGCTCACTGCGGTGACTTCTGTGAGTGAAGTGATGGTAATTTTTCTTCAGATAATTTTATTTTCAAGCACAGCTGCTTTCTTTTGTTCTCTGTTAGGATTAGTCTCACGCGCTTTTTGAGAAGGTGACAGCGGTGACGATATTAGCACGCAATGGAGTTTCGTCCAAAATAGTTTTGCCATATCTGAAGAGGCAAAATTCCTGACCATCTCAACAGCTACTTTTGCAGCAACAAACAAGCGCTACACGGCATTTTCCAGTATGTTCTCACAACTACCAATCCACTGCAAAAGACGTCACCATCACAGAAGGAAAATATAACAGAATAGTTACACAGTGACAATAGGCATGAGGCGATAAAATACAAAAAAGGTATGTTTTTCTCTCCCAATCATCACTATTTATATTTTTCATAGGATCTAATGATTAGATACTTTGAAACTGTCAAAAACCCGGACATTAGAATTTTAACACCGAAATTCCGGTCGTGTCCGGACGTACGGCAACCCTAGTCTAAACGATCAATCACTTACACGATTATGAAAAACGATTTCGCTGTATTTAGCAATAGGCAAGAATTGTGATTTCCTTTCAAGTGATAAAATAACAAATGTTTTGATTTCGACGATCTCTGTGTTCAGGCGCTGGTCGTGAGAAAAACTAGGTGCAAATTTCAAACGAATACTTTTTCCCAGAAGTATCAACAAACGTTTTTACAGCCTCTTATGCGCGGAGCGACGTATATGTGAGATTTTACCACAAACGTCTCTTACTCCAGTTACTGGTTAGCTTGAAGGAAGCTTTATTTAGTTACTTTGTGTAACGTTTAACATTAGCAATTCAAATTAGATCGTCGCGTCGAGTTGATTGAATCTTCAATAAAAATACTCCGGTATTCCATATAGACGCACTCGGCAAGTTTGGCTTTCGGTGCTAAATCCCACTTCAAAATGAGCCCCGTAATTCTACATCACAAGCTAATGCATAAGATCATTTAGGTTACGAGTCCAGTTAATGGTGATTTCTCTTGTCTATGTTCACGTTTAGGATGGTTGTCTGTGCTAGCAGTTGATTGTTGCTGATTGGCTGTTCAGCTTGTCTATTGTGCAATAAAAACGGTAGAGCGGTTACTGAAAACTGCTGCTGCTATCACTCCTCTCTCGGAAAAGAAAACCAACCTAAAGAAAACAAACCTTGAAAAAGCCAACCAAAATTTAGTTCACCATAACAAAATTTGGAATCACGCGAAAATAAAAGAAATAGATACGGGGATATTTGAATAAAACAATACGTAATTGACAATAGTTTTAAACTAAAGGAGATAGGAAATGGTAAATACTAAGCAAAAGTTCTGCTGCAGCAATCCTAAAGAGTTGCTGTCGATAATAACACACTGCATCCAACTCAGCTATACAACTGCAGCAAAGCTATGGCGTTGAAAATGAAAACACAGTTTGGCCAAAAGCAAGTGATAGACTGGTGCACCAAAGCTAACGCGGCACAACTGTCTTTAGACAAAAACGCACTATCGTAGATAAGAGCAGAAACGTGGTCCCTGGACAGCTTGCAAAACCTGCAGTTAACTGTTGAAAAACTGCAAAAGCCCAAACCTAGTGAAGTTACGCATATCTACAAAATGTTCATCATGCACGGAAATAGCAGATAAAAAACAGCAACTCTTTAGGATTTAATTTGTCTTGAAGTGATGTAAAGGTCGCCTACTTCGCAACAATTCCGGCTCAACCTGCGTTAGTCGTTAATTGCAGCATTGTAAATAATAAAATTTTCGTTTTCTGTTGTAAAACTTTGAAAGACGCCGAGGATTCAATTGGCCGTTAACAGCAGGCTTTCAATGGGGCGATGGTGAGTAAAAACAAAGTAAATATGACTAAAGCAGAAAGAGCGCAAGTACTGCGACGTAGAGATAACAGTGAGAAGTAACAGGAAACAATACAACGTGTAGAGACGTCGACGTAGTTTTCAGTCTCACAACAGGTAAGCATACAAAAACTTTAGTTTTGACGTTGCCCCTTAGCTTGTTCAACAGCAGCACAAGATCAAGCACTGGACACCAAGTGCCACAAGTCTGAAATACTCCATAACGGCAAATGATTCAAAGTGCAAGAAGAGCAAAGAGAATATAGAGACAGTTGCCCACACATTGAGTACATGCTACAAGATAGCAGGAAGCTTGCGCAAGGCATGACAACATAAGAACAGCAGAATTCCGCCATGACGTTTGCCAGCACCACGTGATCAACGCAACACCAAACATCTGCTTCCACAAACTCAAACCAGAAAGAAACATAGTTCAGGTATTGTGGGATTTTGACATGAAGACAGACAGATACAATACGCAGGCAAGACCTAATAGTACCAGACGAACATACCAACAAAGTATTGAGAATAGCAGTAGTAAATGATACACACACAACAGAAAACGGAAGTGTGAAAATCGAAAAATGATAGGAAGTGAGATCAGAAGTACAGATAATGTGAACATCAAAGGAAGTGTAGCAGCAAAAGTAACAGGGGCTCTACGAGCAATCTGGAAAAAAAACTTCAAGCAAATGCTAGATGACGGAGAGGTACCACAAATGACAGAAACGACAATCCTTGGCAGTTCACACATTCTATGAAAGGTACTCAATTTCCAAATCCGGGTATGTTTTCGATATCAATGAGAAACACCTACCTGAGCATAGGAGTTATGTTAAACCAAATTTAGAATAATCGTATTCTCTCAGATCAAGGAGGCTCGATAGTCTTTTACGAAATCATAGTATCACGTTTCAAGAAAGCTGTACTGAACACAGCACAACGTTTTCACGTCTGTGTATGAGAGTAAATGTGGCCAAATACGAAGGCTGGATGGAGTTTGTCATCTCTGTATGCAACAATGTCCAAAGCGAGTAATTAGATCTCATGCTTTATAATTTTGATGAATCAGGTACTTATAGAAAGAGAAAAAAGACATTTCTAAAGCATATGGCATACACGTTCTAAACGTAAAACGTTTTGTTTACTGGTTTATGACGCCAGCTGGATAATATCTTTTTCAGCAAACAAAAACATTCAGCAATGCTGTGAAATATTACCATAAAGTTTTGATCATTCAAATGAAACATGATTGTGGCTTGCAGACAGCATTTAGACAATTTTTAAATCATCGTCAACTTGATCTATGTCATTTCAATTGCAAACATTTGATGTCACCAAATGGTGTTTTACCCCATCAGCTAAAGTGATGAACAAATGAACGGTTCACAGAAGTCTCAAAAGATATTCACTGAAGAATTTTAAGTTTTAAATTCTGTGATTGCAGTTCAGATTTTTCATGCAAAAAGATAAAAACGTGCTAGTGTTTGAGAACTGCAAATTCAGATGATTTTTCGTCATTTATGCTGCTCTGCCTGGTTATTTGCTGGATTCAGTTTCGAAATATCGCCTTCGAAATAACGCATTGGTGGCTGAAGCGAACATTGATGTTAAAATGCAGTAATATTATAATAATAGATGACAATTGAATAAATTACGTTTCTTAGAGTTTCTGAAAAGCACTGAACTTAATGGTAAATTGTTTTGATTTAAGAATAAATTGTTTAATTACGTACAAAATGCATATACTTTTGTCTCAAAAAGGTGAAGGCCTTGCTATCTGTGGCGTGATTTACAAGCTCGTCCATGGGAATGTCATTCCTATGGGAATCCCATGGGAAACGTCCCATGGGATGAGACAGGCATAAATTGCTATGGGGTGGGAATGGGACCGATATGTCCCTTGGACAACCTGGTGATTTATAATCACAGTATGATCATGAAACTACTGTAGAACACATAGATCTCCCTCAAGTTGCGTTGAAAGAGTCTTCATCGAGAATTATAGCACCGATATCGATATCAACTTTTTTATTGAGTTTTACCTCGTTATACTGAAATGTTTTTTTAGCTAACCCCCGCCCCTAAAACTCGCGGTTTTCGAAAGTTCGAAAGTTAGTTCCTTAGCTTAATTTGAACTTAATAAGTCGGTCGAGTGCAGTGACCGGTTTAAAACCATTTGCTTTTGGCATTCGAGAACTGATCACAGTGGTGAGAATTTCTGAATTTTTTGAAATCACGCACAACATAAAATGTAACGGTAGTGGCTTCTATGAGGCAAAGCCATTTGGTCAATTTTTGCAAAACATTTGGCGATCTTTTGCTGACAGTAGTTCAGAGAATTGCAGAAGTCTAACCACACACAGCGGGGTTAATCTGGTTTTCATCAAGCTGCGTTTCCTAAAGTGCAAGAATTTTGCAGCAGCTACTTCGAATAAAACATTTCCACCTGTGACAATGCTCCCCAAATTTTGTGTTTACTTTGCACAGCTGGAAGAGCAGCTCAAGAATAATCCTTGAGTTTCGCCAGATATTTTCAATATTTGCGTAAACATTTAACTGCAATCTATTTCTCTTATTTACGAGTTTGTAGTAGTTTTTGCTTGAATGAACCAGATGTTAACATTGTTTTTTGTGAGGTGATAATTGCTTTTATGGACAATTGTAGGATAGTCTGGGCGTAGCATATAAGCGAGTGGATTCTGCATTTCATCATTCTTAGTAAATAGTTTTTAGGTGAATCGATCGTAGAAGAATGGAGTGGTATGTACTGCCTTTCACGTTTGAAAGATAGTCCTTGATTACAACTTGCTGCTGTGCAAGTCAGAGCAAATTTTTTTTTGGGGACCGTGAGAAAGAGGTTAGAATCCCCAAAATTTCCTTATTGCTATTTCATACACACCGCTCACTATTACGTAATACAGCACGAATGACTTCAGAATGCATCTTTACTTTTCTGTGCTACTGCTGTATTTTATTAATGTTCCGGATGATTGCTTACGACGAAGCTGCAACGTTAAATAAAATAACGTTTTCGAAATCTGTGGCTGTATGTTTCAGAAATTGGTTGATTATACTTGCTTTGCATTAGCAAGAATTATGAACACCGAGAAAAAAAGCATGTATGCTCATAATTTATGTAATTTCATAAACTTTTCTCGAATTACATTTGAAGGTCTTCAGCATTTCTTATTTTAGATCTTATGTAAAAGTAAGCTACTTGGTACACAAGAACTTGAAAAATTTGAAGCGTTTTTTGTAATGTTTCCCGGAACATTAAAATGATTGTTTGCTTTATTACTTAACAAATCAAATAGTTGGGCTAAATATTTCACCTGCAATACAATTATAAAAAACTGTGGCAATTTGAATTTTTAATTACGCTGACGCTTTTATTTGTTTTATTAAAGCAATTTCAGATTTTAGCCTCTGTGCTTTTATTGTTACATATTTGTACTGTATTATGAAGTTAATGAATTTCTACATTATACGTTGAAAACACCCGTAGTTAGCAAATACGCGATGAAAGTTTTCATTGTTCAATCGAATATGAGAAACGTAACAATGAAGTAGACTTTCTTCAAAAAAACTCTGCAGCTGTATCCAATACCGATCTGAAATACTTGACAATATTGAATTTACAAGAGTTCATTCGGTAGTAAAAACTTTTTACGAGATCCATAGCTACAGTATGTGCTCTGGCGTTGATATGCGAAAAATTGTTGATGCTATTTATGAAAAAAGGAAAACAGCACAAGACGTTGGATGTGTGTTAAATTTGCTCGAGTTGTTGTTGTCTCTGAAGTTGAGACGTTTATGCAACAAAGAAGGAAAAGAAAGCTTTCCCAAGAAATCAGCGGAGGTGCTCCATGCTCTCGGAAAAACGTATCGACAACGCAGTCCAGAAAGGTTGGCGTTAATTAAAAGCGCGATTTTGTTCAATGCAGCGTTGGTCAGAAACCCTGAAATTAAACAAATGGTTCAAAGGGATCTCGATGAACTTTGTCAACACGTTCTTAAAAGAAGTGGTTCAAATTTCAGTCAAATTAGTTTATCAGACAAGGCAATTTCCTTAAGAGCAAAAATAAAAGAATTTCGAAATTACGTGGAGGTACAACTCAAACCTCGTAACCAACCTGACGAAAAAGAACATAACAGAAACAAATACGGTTCCAAAGCAACAGAAGTTGTGGAAAATTTGCAACAAAACATATACGACTGGTATTGTTCTTTAATGCAAGACTTGATGCATTACTCTGTTGCTGTCGTCGGACCTGCGCCTTGTAGGTATGCTCTTGTTGGAATGGGTTCCCTCGCTAGAAAGGAAATTACGCCATACTCTGATTTTGAACACATCATTCTTCTTGAAGAAGAAGTTCAAAAGCGAAAGGATTACAATTCCATTCTTGAATACTTTCGTTGGGCTTCTACAATCTTCAACATTGTTTTAGTGAACCTCGGCGAAACTATTGTTCCATGTGCAGCTCTTCCTTATTTGAACAGTTCCTGTGACAAAGACTATGATTGGTTCTATGACGATTTCACCAAACGAGGAATTACGATTGATGGAATGTTTCCACATGCTTCCAAGTTTCCATTGGGAAGATCTGGTACTTCAGCAAAACCATGGAAAACTGAGCTCATCAAACCTGTAACAAGAATGTTAAAGTATCTTTCAGGAAACGAGTCTCTCAAAAATGGCTATCATCTTTCAGATATTTTGACATGCACTTGTTTTGTTTCAGGCGATGAATCAATATACGAAAAGTTTCAGACAGGAGTCAAAAAAGTTATGGGCAAACCTTCGTCAAAACTGTTCTTGCAAGAGCAGTTGAAGATCGACTTGCAAGCTTTCAGCGCGATCAACAATCTCGATAGCGTGCTTAAAAAGGAAAAATGGAATGTGAAACGAGTTGTCTATCGAACTACGACTTTGTTCATTGCTGCTCTTGGAAAACATCATGGTTTATGCGAGGGATCTTCATTCCAGACCATAAGAGAACTTGCAAACCATCGTGTCATAAGTGAAACTTTAGCTTGTGAACTATTAGAAGCTGTAGCTATTGCTTGCCACGTGCGATTGTCAACCTACAGTGAAAGCAATCGTCAAGAAGACTGGATTGAAAGTTTTCAAAGCTCTCAAGCCTCCATTCAATTCAAAAATCTCCCATCAGGAACACCTTTGAGATACTTTCATACAACACTGAAACTTCAACGAAAAACATGTGAAATCATTGGTCTTTACAACTTTAGCTTTGTGCAATGGTCTCCCCAACTTGACAAGGTTCTTTCTCTTTTCTGGCTTCATGAATATGAAGAAGTGCTGTGGGAAGCTGATAGGATATTGGAAGACAGTAAAACTACGGCAAATACTTTGAATATATTGAATCAAATTTTACTTGAAATTGGCTTTTCTTATTGGACCCGAGGCAACCATTATCGTTCTGTCTTATTTTTCCAACGTGCATACTCATGCATCGATTTGAATCTTTTCGCAACAAAAGAAGACAAAGAATACTGTTTGGAGTATTTGAGACCCTGCTGTTTAGCTTCCGAAAGGTTCAAAGAAGGGCTAATGTGGTATCGCGACTTGCTAGAGTCGGCTGTACATCTAGAAGAACGCGGTAAGCTTTCAAATGATGTAAAGCACGAAGTGCTGTATTTAGCAAACGCGTTGGCGGGAAGAAGCGAACACCACGAAGCAGTAAGTCTTCTGAAACTGGCTTTTTCTTTTGAAGAATTTCTATCCAAAGAAAGAAAGAGCAGCAGCTATTCAAGTAAGCGATTGCTTTACCTAGCTCAGGTCTTTCTTGGTCAAAATTTGTTAGAAAACAAAAAATATGCTCAAGCAGTATGGTACCTCAGGAAAGTCGTTGAGGCACTTGAAGAACTCGTGAGTTGCAAACAGGGAAATGATTACAGAAAACATAAAGCAGATAACGACAATGAACCTGGAGATTGCGGATCATATGTTGACGAAATCGATGTTAAGCTAATCCTGGCAAACGCTTGTAGTGAGTTGGGCGCATCGTTGTTAAAACTTGAAGATCTCGACAATGCAAGATACTATCTTGAACTTTCGGAATTATTTTTCAAAGGCTTCGAAACAATGGATCTTGCAAAGGAAAGGTTGCATTTGTACAGCAATCTTGGCCAATGTTTGTACCAACAAAACAATTACACAGAAGCTTTGCAGTATTTCCGACAAGCAGCGAACATGGCTTGTGACACAGAAAACAACAGTTCGCAAACTTCTTCATCTTCATCAGAAATTTCTTACAAAATGAAAAAATGTCTCATCTGCAGAGAAAGCAAATCTGAACCTGGCGAATTATCAAAGCTTGCGATGGAAGTAAGTTCCAAGGATGTTGCTGATTATTTATTTGAACAACGTGCATACGAAGAAGCAGGGGAGTTTTATCAGAGAGCTATTAGTGTTAGAAAAACAACTGAAGAAAGAGAAGGAAATGGGCACGTTCTATCAAAATATTATTATAGTCAAGGCATTTGTTTGCTGAAAACGAGCAATTACGCTGAAGCTTTGACATGTTTTGTTCAAGTACAAAAGTTACGAAAAAAATCCGAAACAGGTGCTTCAAACGCGGAATATATTAGCACGTCACTTCTCCTTGCCAAATGCTTCTCTTCTCTAAAAAAGTATGACAATGCTTTGAAGCTTTTCGAGAAGGTAATTTCATGGCAAGCAAAGGTGAGCCAAACAAAGAAAACTAATGAAACAATGGCGTTTCTGCTCAAAGAAGCTGGATTTTGTTGCTTTCAATTGAAAAACTATGACGTCGCAATGGTGCATTGCAAAAAGTCCAAAAAAATTCTGGACGAATTGGAAGACAGCGATTCTGTCTCGAATCTCATTGATGCCACAGAAATGATTGGCGATTGTTTTTTCAAACTGAACAACTGTGTCGAGGCTTCGAAATATTACAAAGAAGCTTTGTTTACTGCAGAGGAACGCAATGAGTTGTGTGACAAAAAATCAATTTTGCGATCTTTGTGTCGCAAACTAGGCATTTGTCACTTCAAGATAGAGTTGTTCGAGTTTGCAAAAAGATGGTTTGAGCTCGCAGTGGAGTTGTTGCCATGAAGAAATGGAGTCAGCACCTTCGCGCAACTTTCCCAAGTATCACCCTCAAGCTATCATGAAAATAAGAAAATATGCATACTTACGAGCGAAACTGTTTTCCACATGAGTTTGAAACGTTCCCAAATTTAGACGTTGTTATGAGTCTTGTAGTTCCAATAAAATTTCCATGTTTTGCAATCAACTGCGACAACCATTTGAACTATCTGCAACGACGCCGCAATAGCTTATAACATATCTGTAGAAATAATTGCAGAATAATTATTGTGAAATGCATTGTTTCCAGAGACTGTGAAATATTAGAAAAATCTTGCTTTTTGTGAAGGGCCATTGTTTTTCTGTGCATGGAAGCAACCTTTGATTTGCTGCATTTACAACTCACTCACCACTGCACAGAACGAATGTTTGACATTTTATTAACAAGTGCTTTATCCCATAAGCTGTTCTGAGCAAGTCAAGAACGCGTTACAGTTCTGTTTCAACCACATCTGATGTAAAACGTTGTTGCTTTTAACGTTTTTATGTTTCACCGAGGAGCACAAGAAAAAGACCGTAAGAACGTTGTTTTTCAAAATGTCGCATGCTTCTGCGGTAATGTGCTTTCAAGACTTTCAAACCTGTGCAGAACGATCAATGACTTTAACCCTTTGGCTTGACACGAGGAAGAACATTAAAAAAACTCGCTGTAGCTTCTTGGCCAGCTTGTGAGGAATTTGCCTGCTTGGCTTCGTTTTCATCCTTTTGCGACGATTCAAATTTGCACATGTCTGTCTTTCAGTAGTGCAAGCCATAGTAGTGACTAGATTCCCTGCGAAATAAATTGCAATATATACACTTGCGTACGTCACTACTGTGGCTTACAACTATTGAGGAAGAAGAACATTCTTTACTTTTCTTGAATGGTTTTCAGCAAAAACCAGATTTATCTGATCTACGCTGGATATAATGTTTTGAATCAATTTGTGAGTGTAGCACTCCTTGTTGAGGCATTTGTCAAAAAAAAGCTTTTACAAACTCTTCAAAAAGCGCGAATTTCAACCATTTCACTGATACTATTGATGACGCAAAATTTTATTGCATAAGCAAAAATGTTTCAGAGCAAACAAGCAAAATAGAAAAGAGTCAAAGTGTTGATTTTCCACACGGTTAAGAAAACTGCATTCACATAACGTGATCTAATGTTATAAACGTTTTCAGCTCACTGCCAACAGGCTAGGATTCGTTTGCATTACTGCATGACTAGTTTTGACATTCGAGTGAGAGAAACAAGAGAGAAACAACATTGTTCATTGAAGCGCCTTTGGTTTTTGTCCTGGTGTTCATTGCAATCATAACATGTGCGATTCATTACATCTTTTACATCACGAATCTGTGGAAGGATAATGTTTAAGGATCTGTGTCATTTGATAACGAAAATGAAAATCTGACGCTTTCCAAGTATCTCAAAGACATGTGTTTCTGCAAAATGCACAATTTTTGGTGAAATTAAAGATTTTAGTTTCTTGCCTCCCCAAATTAATTTGGTCTCTCTCAGTTCCTTTAAGTTTTGCAATGATGATACGGAGTGTTGTCATTTTGTGTAATGTGATAACAACGAAACTGATTGTAGAAACTGATGATAACAACGAAACTGGTTGCCAACAACGAAACTGATTGTAGTCATTATCATTTATGCTCCGTGACATCTTTATGTTTATCAAAGCTTGTGGTAGTTCTGCCGCACACTGTCCCAACGTGATATGCTATAACGATAACATTCAGTTTTGCCCGAACAGTACGTGCAGTTAGATATACATCATGCGGTTGTCAACATATGAATCATTACATGACCATTTATCACCTGAACCACGGGTCTCCAACCTTTATTGTCCGAGGGCCACATACATAAGATAATATAGAACATGACGAGGGTCGGAAGTCTTACGCAATGTGATTGTTGCGGGATATGTTATGTTCTACCAATTCAAAAATTTTTCTTAAATACTGCATATTATTTTTTCATAATTGACAAAATGGCTTCGCGGGCCGGATGAAATGGCTTCGCGGGCCCCATCTGGCCCGTGGGCCGTAGTTTGGAGACTCCTGGCCTAAACTATAGACGCTGCGTAGTCTTGCAAAGAAAGTGTAAACGTTTGTAACGTGTTTAACAATGGGACGTTTTTGTGACCTTCTTTTAATCAAAGTTATTCTACGTACACTCTTTTTCAGGTTTTCGTTTTTTTTTCTTTTGACATTACAATTGAAACATTAGGATTCTGCATTTGTTGTTATTAACCAATATATAACCTGATGCAAATATTTATGGCCTCTAATACTAATCATGTTTGTTAATATGTCATGGACAACATTTGTTACAACATCGCATGTTATCTCATTGCTTTGTTTATTTACAAATGTTACAATTGATATAAGTATTATTGTTTTTTTGTTTGATTCTTGAACTTGTATCGTTCTTATCTCGCCTACAGGGGGTTATCTCGCGTGCAAGGCATCGAAACTCATGCGTTTGGAAATATACTACATTTGCAAAATTGAGTTTTTCTGTTTCTTAATGTCGTCATAAAGTTTTCTACCAGCGTCAGACCTTTGTAACGTCAAAGTTATAATTTAATGAGGAGCATTTCAGGAATTTAATAAAGCAAATATCGAACGTTCAGGTTTGAAGTTTCTTCTGAGAACTTAACGTTTTGGTAATATTAAATAAAAGTACAAGTTTTGACGTCCATCTTGAAATCGTGCTTCGAAAAGTTTACTTGGCACATAAGTAGGCGATTCACATGAATCGTGAAGTGAAAACCAATCCAAGCCGAAGTTTCAGGGATCCTTTTTTCGAAGAATTCAGAAAACATGTGCATCAGTAGGACGCGAATATGGCTAAAAGAAAATTTTCAATCAGCGATCTGTTTTTCATCAAACTAGCGGGCCCATGTGATCAACTTTATTATACTTGCAAAACATTTACGTTTGTAAAACATTTTTCTTCGTTCTATACCCCACTTATGTTCGTTGACTTGTTCTCACATTACGAAGCAACGCTAACATGGAGTTTCTTGTAGTTTATTTCATTTGAATAAAACATTGTTACGTCACAAATTGTTGTTTCGTTGCAGACGTTTCGTTCACGTATTGTCTATATTAGGGGTTCCAACATGAAGCTGTTTGACTGAGGTCTCTTCCGATGTAGTAATCCAGCTTGAGTGAGTTGTCTCTTGTTCATGGCAAGCACTGCTTGTAGACAGGACGTACCCCAGAAATTCCGGGGTAGCCCCCCAATTTTGATGTGCCAAGAAAGAATTGTTTTAGAAATACAACAAAAACAAAAACCTTTCCCCGCCACAAATGTATTTTGCCCCCGCACCCATCCCAAACCTTAAAAGCTGGCTCCGATCCCGCTTGTGGAGATCTTTAATAGATTAGGGTTTTGTGGCGCTGCAGTGGGGGGGACCATTGAATCCGTTTTCCGCCGGAAGTCGATATTCGGGCGCGGTGCTCATGAACGTCTAATAATATTGGTTTTTCTACTAATTTTTTGAAAAACAAAAAGGATATATTTGCGTTTCGTATAGCTTCCAACAGTGTTCACTCTAAGAAAACGTACACTGATCAAATGTTTGTTTTAGTGTGAACGCAATTGCGTAACTATGTGGACACACAAGCAGTAAAGCGTTACAAGTGTTATGTAATGTATATGCGATATTAAATTTGGAATGTTGCAAGTGCGCAAGAATGAGATTTCACTGCCCAAATGGCCTCGTGTTACTATGCAATTGTGCACCTAAGAACGGACACTGGCTTCCAATACGTCCTTTTATAAATTATTGTTTTGCAAATCTTTCAGTCAATTACAGTTTGCACGGCAAAAATGTGATGTTATACATGATACAATAAACTCTGTGAAAAATTTTAAAAGATGGATTTCATACTATATCTGTAGTGGCTAAGTTGAGAATGTCATGGTGAGATGGTCGGTGCTACTTGTATCCCAAGGTTTGCATCTAAATCAAATAGCTTTGTTATGTCACAAAATAAGCATGCTGCCTTGGCAAACATAGCTCATATCTTGCTATTCCGAGACAACAGGTCAATTCACAGTATATCTAATAGCTCAACTGCTGTATTAGATAAAATGTAATGCAGAGAAAGCGTAAATCGAATACTGCCAACGTTTCGTTGACGGTTCGGTCAACCTCATCAGCAAAAATGAGCTAATGTTTCAGCGCTGCAAGTGTTTGTACCGGAGGAATCACTCCACTCAACGCTTGTTTGGCAGATGGCTTTTCACACTTGGTTTTCGCCCTGATGAAGTTGACTGCACCGTCAACGAAAGGTTGGCAGAAGTCATTTATACGTTTCATCTGTTTTGCGTTTTATCTGATATACCAGTTGAGCATTTAGATATATAGCTTATATATGTTAGACCTATGTGCTGGGTTTAGGAAATAAGAATCTATAAATACGTGTAGCAAAAATAAAGAGGATAACGAAACAACGCAATGTAAAATGTTTTGTACTTTATCAATCGCTGCATGGCATGGATTAAAGTTTTCACTGAAACTATGAGGTTGGTTGCGTGTTAGTGTAAGTTGTTGCTTTTCTTTCAAACCCATTACCTACAGCTCATATGACTAGAAGGCTCCATGACTTAGACTGGTAAGTCCTGATTCTCTGTTTCGCCAACTCAGCAATAACCGGTTTCGAGCTGTACTTCCTTGTTCATGTGGTGTGTGGCACCTGACATGTTCAAGCAAAAATAAATGACTGTTACGGGAATAAAACAGTTCTGCAGCATCCTCACTCAACGCCAACTGAATATCCAGCTTTGGTGAGGTCCCTTCTTTAACGTAGGTGCCACTTGGGATAGCAGTGAATTGAGGGAAATAGGAAATTGTTTCTGTGGATAGTTTTCAAAGAGGATTCGGTTTA
>JGI24159J19872_10003548_pt1 | contig 19488 bp, 12 predicted proteins | sample Ectturendosymbi4_FD_19872 | JGI IMG/M metagenome (IMG submission 19872) | reverse complement strand
AAGTTTTCATTGGAAACTAGGCTCGAGTCCGAGTCTTTTGAGCCTTTGATCAACTTTCTAGCGTTTCTGGTTCAAAAGTTATGATCTTATATAAACAATTTCATCTATTATCTAATTAACTAATTAGTCAAAAATTTTGCTAACTTGGATCATAACTTTTGAACCCTAAACCCTAGCAGGTCATCCAAAGTATCAAAAGACTCGGATTGTAGCCTAGTTTCCAATAAAAACTTACAGCGAAATACTACCATCTAACGTTTTGAGCTCAGGGCCTGGTGAAGTTGGCCAAGGTGGCCTAAAAGTCCTCCACTTATGACGTCACTCACAAAAACCCTGCACCCCCAACCAAAAAATTTTTTCCGAGTGCAAACTACTAGACTTACTGCGTCTTTTGACACTTTGACCAGGTCCGTAACCCATACAGGAGCTGAGATATTCCCGTGCAAAGCCACATGCGATCCAGCTGTTTTTTTGCGAACCGCTTGAATTAACCCAGACGTCAAAGTGTTAATTTTACGAAACTTGTTTTGTTGTCAATACTAATTTTTACGTATTCAAATGCCAGTGATTCTTAGCTTGTTCAATACCACAGACCTATACTTCAGGTGTGCTACGCACACCCAATCAAAGTGATAGTGGCGTGACTTGTTCTAGAGGGAAAATCACAAAAAAGGATTGTAAGATAACCGGGGTTGAAAAACCCAGGTTTTGACAAAACATTTCACATGTTTTTTTTGTTTTTTATAAATCGTTTTTTTGCAAAGAAACAGGTTTTTGTTCTTTTTTTAGAAAAAAACACAAAAAGCTTATTCTGAATTGTTTTTATTGCATCATGTGCAGTATCATCATTTTTAGAATTACACTATAATGACTTGTTATACCTGTTATGGCATTCAAATTTGATGGTAAAAATGTTCCCCATCTTTGTTTTCACCAAGTGTTGTTGGTCAATTCATTCCAAAGTGGTAAGGTTTGGCAAGCATGCACATAGCAAACAGAGAAAAGCCATTCCCACACAAACTCTGCCATTTCACATCAAGTTTATGTAGCCTACATGCCAGGGGTGGCCAATCTTGTAGCTCGCATCTGTGGCTCGGCGAGCCGCATGCGTGAGCTTCAATGCGGCTCTTCAAACCTTTGCTTGCAGCTCTTTCAGCTTTCTGAAAAATCATGAATTTGTTTTTTATTTCTTTTGCAAAGTGTAGAAATATTGTAAAATGTTACTGTGGCAGGCAGTGTGCCGTAGAGTATTACTTTTCCAAGTCATTCCAAAAAGGATTATGTCACAGATGCGCAGATCACAAATAAATTTGTGTTTTTAGATTTGTATGTTGCAGCTCTTTGTAACTTGGGTTTTACGATGTGCGGCTCATACATAGAGTGGGTTCGGCCACCCCCGATCTATGTAATGTATTTTTTAAACATATGGTTTGGTAAGGTCCAACACCAGAAACAGTTTGGATGCAGAGAGGACAGAAAAATTGACCAAAATATACCGATTTTACAGAGCTAAAGAAGATAACCAGTAGAATTTACTCAAACTGTTCGAATTTTTCTTCTCTTTTTTTAAGTCCTTCAAATTTCGTTGCTGTTCGTTTTGTTTCATTAAAAATATTACAGTTAACTGTAAAAGTGTGCTGCTTATTTTACTTTTAACTTCATAATACATTTTTCAAAGGAAAAGAGTGGGATTTATGGTGGGTTTTATTGGTTTGTATTAAGTGGACTTTTTTGAAAACACCTGGGTGTTTTTTTTGGTTGGGCCTAATTTCATCAACCCTGAAGATAATTATGGACATTTAGTTGATTTTCTGAGTCAAATTTCAAAACTGTCCTGTTTCAACATGCTTGGTTTAGCTAATTTGACAATATATCACGAGTTTCCTGTTTCGTTTTTTGTGTTAATACTGTTGAACACCTGTGCTTCGTTTCGAGCTTTGTCATAATTGGCAGTTTAGGCGGATTGATCATAATGTCACATACAAGCCTGTATCTGTTCTGTTCCCCCAGTAGATGCACCTATAACAGCCAGAAAAAAACGATAAATTTCTTGCGTGTTACGCACATTCTCAATTATTGTGTAGTTCACAAATTTTAAACTGTCAACCCTGGGTGTCCGCCATCCCTGCCATATACATTCTGATCGACTGCTGTTTGTTGACACATTCGTGCAGCCTTGTGTTTTTGCTGTTGTGAACTGCGCTGACATAGCACTGAGTGTGTTCTACTCTTCTGTTTTCATGCGTTGCCAGATATTTTTGCAGTTATGAACTGCTCTGTCTCAGGAGACTGCTGATATAATTTGTGTTTATTACAGTGACACACTGTAGCCTACAATGACGAGTAAAGAGAGTGCGTGTAAAATAATATGCACAGGGACGCCGGAGAATGGAGGCATTGTGGTAGCATTGCCCCCTCTGCCCTTTCAAAAGGGGTGCAACAGAGACGGAGGTGCCTTTTCACAACAGTATCATAGGTAATTTCATGGTTTATCAAGATCGCCTTGAAATAAATTTATTGCAACGATTTGGGCACCCAGAAAATTTAGAATGATTTTCTATAATTTCTGTTATTATTTTTGAGGTAAACATTGTTGATGAACAGAAACAAACATAATAGGTAACAATTTTTTTGTTTTTTATCAGTTTCCATTGCCCTAAACTTTTTTACTGTTCCCCCTGCCCTACCGCTGCTCCGGCATCCCTGATCATGTATGTTGTGCCAACAAACTTCGCCAAAACTTTGGTTTGCAAACATGAATATGTTGTCATATTGTGATGTCACAAACAGCATATATATAGTAACAATGACCACCATAGGCCTGCGCCACTGCTCAATACTAGAATTTGGTAGCAGGGCATCCAATCAAGCAGTCGCCCCAGGCACCACTACGCCACTGTATCAGACAATACCATATGAGTGAATTTGAAGCAAAAACAACTATTATGTGTATGTGAAATAAGATTTATGTTTGTATCAAATCAAGTAAGATCACTGGATCATGCAACTCTGGGTTTTAAATTGAATGGAATCATGAAAAAAGTCAACTGGGCAACAGGTTGTAACCAGCAGGTTGAGAAAAAAGAACCAACTATTACTAAGTATGTTATAAATCAGATTAAATTTTAGATTTCACAGGTCAGTTTCCTGACCATGAAAATACTAAATGTAAATTTGTTATTTTTGTTTGAATTTTATTTAAAAAAATTATATAACAAAAAATTGACTCATTTTTTCTAATATTTTCACATTTTTCAACATGTTTTGTAATCTTTTCAAAAATTTTTGTCGAGGGGATTAAGCAACTTAATACCTTGAAAACTGGTCTATGAATATATTGTACCTGGAAATCAGCCTAAAACCAGCAGTTTTTGGTTACCTTACCAATGCCATAGTTCTTCTGCTGATTGCGCTAGAGAGCTGTTCAAATCCTCAAAAGATTCAGCAAGCCTTCTAGTCTGCACTCGAAAAAAATTTTTTTTGTTGGGGTTTGCAGATTTTTTGTGAGTGACATCATAAGTGAAGTAGTTTTTGGGCCATTTTGGCTCATGTTACCTGGCCTAGGGTCCAACCACTAGGCCAAAGTATTTTTCTGAAGTTTTCATTGGAAACTAGGCTCGAGTCCGAGTCTTTTGAGGCTTTGATCAACTTTCTACCGTTTCTGGTTCAAAAGTTAATGATCTTAAAAAAACAAATTAATTAATTATCTAATTATAGGATTAATCGAATATTTTATTCACTTTAGATCATAACTTTTGAAACCGAAACCCCAGCAGGTCATCCAAAGTATCAAAAGACTCTGATTATGGCCTAGTTTCCAATGAAAACTTACAGTGAAATACTAGCATCTAATGGTTTGGGCCCAGGGCCAGGTGAAGTTGGCCAAGGTGGCAAAAAAGTCATCCACTTATGACGTCACTCATAAAAAATCTGCATCCCCAACCCAAAAAAATGTTTTTCATTGCAAACTACAAGACTTGCCGAATCTTTTAAGCCTTTGAACAGCTCTCTACAATAGCTTTCGGCGCCAGAGTTATGCTCGTGCAAAGCCACATGTGATCCGTTTTCTTGGCGTGAAATCCTCGAACATTACTGAACGCGAAAGAGTCAATAACTGTATTGTTAATTTTTGGTCATTTGGCCATAATTTTGAAATCAGATACGCTAAAAAGTCAATCAAACCCTTGAAAGACATGTATTACAGCCTTGTTTCCAATAAAAACACAAGTCAAAAAATGGCTCTAGGCGTTGGCATCCAGTGCTTGATGATGTCATGCAAATGTAAACAAGTATGCATAAACATACTCCTATCATGTCCACATCAACAAAAACAGTTTTTTTAGGTGTTTTAGGGACCCCATTCGGCTCGCTTCAATTGAAAATCGGGTCCTTAGAATCAAAGAAATCAGGTCCATACCGGGTACCTAACATTTTCCTTAAAAACACCCTGACAAAAATCAACATACCCAAAACGTTTTTTCATTTGAAGCTATAAAAGTTTCTGAGTCTTCAGAGGGTTTGAACAGCTCTCTAGTTCAATTGGCTGGAGAGTTATGGCCTTTAGCCAGATATACCCAGGGTTACCTTTTGTGGATCTTGAAATTCACCCAAATTTTGGTTTTTGAGCCATATTTTGGTTCCAGATATACTAGCAAGCCAATCAAAGGCTCTAAAGACTCAGCTGATAGCCTAGATTCCAAAAAAAACTTGAGCCAAAAAATGGCCTGTTGGATTGGCACCCAGGGCCAGGTAAAATTGGCCAAAAAGGCATAAACATGCCCCCATTATGACGTCACCCACAGAAAGCCCCAAACCCAAAACGAAAAAAAAATTTTCAATCTAAACTAGAAGACTTCCCGAATCTGTTGAAGGTTTGAACAGCTCTCCAGCTCAATTGGCTAGCGAGTAATGGTATTGCAAAGCTTTCAAAAAATGTACCGCGTGGTATTGAAAGTGTTGAAAGGAAAACCGCATGGTACTGAAAGTGTTGAAATCTTTTGATTTAGTATTGAAAAGGTATTAAAAAAGTATGAAAAATGTTTTTTGAAAATGTGGTGGGAACCCTGAATGAATGAATGAATTATTATTATTACAATGCATGTGAAAATGCACATCACGACAACCACCAAAATCCTGCAGTGCACTGCTAATGGAAGCGATTTTAGGGTAAAATAATGAAAATTTGGGTAAATCAATGTGTTTGGGTAATTTTTACCCAAACTTAGTTTGTTTGCCATTAATTTTGAACGAGAAACCTTAGCAAGTTGATCAAAGGTTTAAAAGATTCTGATTTTAGCCTAGTTTCCGGTGAAAAGATGAACAAAACACTTCCCTCTTGTGATTGGGCCCAGGGCCCAATGATCTCGGCCAAAAAAGCCTAAACCTATCCCACTTACGACGTCACACACAAAAAACCTGAACTCTAAACTTAAAGTTTTTACATTGCAAATCAGAAGACTTGCTGAGTATTTTGGCAGTTTGAATAGCTTTCTAGCACAATCGACTGGAGAGTTGTGGAATTGCAAAGTGGCGTGAAAATATGGGATTTGTAGCTAAATCCACCTGGCGCCAAAAGTGTTAATCTCCCCTCTGCCTTGTAGCCATTCGACTTGACAATAGATGGACAAAGGCTGACGGATTATCTTTGAGCTCTTTGGACAGAGGCCTAAGCCTTGTATGGGATGTGACAATTGTGGATACCTTTGCTCAAACCCACCATGTAGTCAGCGCCACTCATACAGGCATTGCAGCAATGGGGTACAAGGTTGCAACATGCTGATAATACAGCTTGAGCTCCTAGACAATTACTGCTTTTAACCAGTTACATTTGAAACCACTGGTGTGCAGTGGTGTATACTCCTGGTGTGCTAGGTGTGTGACACACACCCTGTGAAACTGAACAAGGCATGACATTTTCCAGATCGTGCGATCAAGGGAAAACACAAGAAAGCTGGAAAGATAATTATGTACTTTCCAGCCCTGAAGGTGTGCATCATCACAGGCACACTTAAGTACTCGGCTGCTCATATTCAAAGATAATTTCATGCAAAAGTGAGCTGTGCTGTTCCAGGGCTGAGTTAATTTGACTCCTCTGTTTGCTTTGATCTCGTAACCATGGGTGTGTGGCATTCCAGGCATACACCTTCTGGGATCGACTGCTCGTATTCAAAGAGAAATGCCAGCAGACTGTTTTCTGCAGTTATGAACTGCACTGATGTAGGGCTGAGTGTTTTGCTCCCTGGTTTTAATGTGCAGTCTGAAATGTTTGCAGTTACGACTTATGATTGCTTGGTCATAGCATTGAGAGTATTTTGCACCTGCATCATAAGTTGGAGTGCTGATAGTTAAAGTCAATACAATAACATGTTATGTCATACAATAACGAATAAGGAGAGTGCGTGTATAATGATATGTATTGTATCAACAAACTTCACCAAAATGTTGGATTGGAAACGTGACTTTAGCGTTAGTGTTGCATCACAAACATCTCACACTCAGTAACAATGACCACCATATGCTGTGGCTGGTGTGTATGGCAAGTCCACTTGCCCTCTTTTTTTGCTGCCTTGTAAAAAACCTGGTTGATATGCCAGGCAACCCCAGGGAGCACCTGTGAAACACTGCCAGCATATTGGTCTGTGAGCAAGTTTGATCTGATTTTAGTTATCCCCAGTGTATTAATCACAGCTGCTGCCCGCCACTTGCCTTTTTTCAGTGAATAGCTATTGCTTTCCAAATGTTTGTGCTTTCTGTAAGTTTTGTTGTCCTGTTGTTCTCCTTTTAAGCTATCTTGACTACTGCATGACTTATGATGAAACCACAGCATTGTGACATATTTCGCTTTGCTTGAAACTCAATAGGCCTGAGGTCGGTAACCTATGGCATGCGTGCCACACTTGGCATGCCAAGCAATGTCCAATAGCACACAGAAGCTGTAAGGATTGCATATCAATGTTGTTTTGATTCACGTAGATGATATATTGGTCTTGACTTGCATAAAAATATGTATGTTGTTGGAACGCTGAATGATTCAAAACCTTAATTCAGCACACATTTAACAAAAAGTTGCCAACCCTTGCACTAGGCCATCATACCTGTGCAGCTCACTACAGTCTTTCTTTCTGGGTTTAGCAACACCAAAGATGCCACCAACTAATGCTAAAATTATCGATAATTGTCGTGTTTGAAGAGTGAAACCGACTTGCTTTTGAGTTCTGGACATTTATTAAAGGAATGGTGCATTTGCTATTTACCATGCTAAGACTGACTGGGATTAGGTAGGTAAAACTGAGATGATTTAAAAGAAAAATTGCCTAAAAATAGCAGATATTGATTGAATGATTCCTGATTATTGGACGCTCATCGTTGTGACATTATTGTGGCCTCTAACACTAGCAGTGGCGTAACTGATGGTTGTGATGGTCACAGAGCCTCCCCCTCTGGCAAGATAAATGCAGAAACCGGCATCCTTTTAGCTGACATTTTGATATTTAGTATTCTTTTGGTTCTCAGTAGGTTGTTGTTTTTTTTCTTTTTTCAGTTTTTTTTCGTATTTTTTATCTTGTATAGCCTACACATCTACGACATCTGGATTCACTTTGAATAAGATGTAAGAACTGATGTAGTGTTACATGAAATCTATTTCATATTAAAAATTTGCGCTAGATTCCTTGTCTGTTTCACCTGTGGAGTAAAGTTACTTGACGTCAGATTTACTAAGTTTTGCACCACCTGTTTCAAACCTAGAGTGATGCCATTGAGCAGTAGACATTACTGCTGAGATTAGCAGCGTGCTTGTGGCTCAGCACACAGATTGAATATCTGGAGGAGCAACAAAAAAAGTGATATCATCTCAGCTTTGGCTTGCAGTTGCACATCTTTTGTTTCCATCATGACGTAACAATAGAACGCACATCTTTTGTTTCCATCATGATGTAACAATAGAACAAGTAGTTAGAAAGTTTGGTAGTAGCTTTCGGTAACTTCTAATACATTTCTGTGTTGGAATGTTCAAACTATCAGAATATGCGCGCAATGTCTGCCAATTTTTCATTGCGCGCGGTACCATGTTTTACAAAAAACAATAGAGTGATTAAATAAAGAGTTAAAATACGTTTGCAGCTACACAACCGGGTTTTCTCATCCGCACTTGTCCACACCATGTTTGTCATCTGCACCACATGGTTTTCTCATCTGCACTAGTGCGTACCGTCGCACAGGTTGAAAAGCACTGGTATAGACAACATACCTGTGAATATCACCAACAAAACTTAATTCAGGAATGGACAAGCTTTTTCTTGCCAGGGTCAGTGTCACAATCAGAAAGCTGATTTTTCTACTGGTACTTAATATAATACGGCAATGGGCAAACCTTGGCCTATTGGCTATATGTGGCCCAATAAGCCACAACTAATAGCTCTTGACTACTTCATGAAAGCAGCCTTCGTCTGCCATTACAAAGTACTTAAACACATATTTGGCAGTGCTGCCTTAGTGCTTTTTGCTTGTGTTGATTTTAACCAAACCTAAAATCTGTGAAGGGGCATACTTACATCCATTGTTAGCTCACAGGCTACATGTCTGGCAGTAATATGGTGGCAGTGCTAATAAAGTTGGTGCTTTCAAATGAACAGCTTAAAAGTGAAAATAATAGCAATGTTCTGCACTAAGACTGTGCCTTAGTCATCTAATTGTTTCACAACGCAAATGAAATATGATGGTAAAGTGATGTCTACTTCACAGCCTGCAAACTCTGATTTGCCCACCTCTTGTCTCTAAGACATTGTGTGTATTTGTGGACTGATGCTAATATGCTACAAGTTTATATGATTAGTTTGAAATCCACATTGGGTTGCTAATTGCACTTTGACAAAGTGCAATATTATTATGTATGTTGTCAGACACATGTTTTACAAAACTGTGTAACTGGTGGAAATTACTTACAGCTAGCTTATGCTTTAAACCTGTTTTCATATTTTTGCTAGTGTCATTGGTCTTAAGTATATTTAGCTAAAGTGAACATGCCAGACTACTTAGGAACAGATCAGCGTCGGGTTAAGGATGATAATGATAAGGAAGACAAGCCAATACAAGCATTGGATGAAGGTGATATTGCTCTGCTTAAAACATATGGACAGGGTGCATATGCAAAACAAATTAAAGCTGTGGAAGAAGATATTTCAAATATTACCAAACGGGTCAATGAACTGTGTGGCATTAAGGAGTCAGATACTGGACTTGCTCCACCAGCTTTGTGGGATTTAGCTGCTGACAAGCAAACTTTGCAAAGTGAGCAACCTCTTCAAGTAGCTAGATGCACTAAAATTATTGATGCTGATACGGAGAATGCAAAGTATATTATCAATGTCAAGCAATTTGCTAAATTTGTTGTTGATCTTGGTGATCAAGTTGCACCAACTGATATTGAAGAAGGCATGCGAGTTGGAGTTGATCGAAATAAATATCAAATTCACATTCCACTTCCACCTAAAATCGATCCAACTGTCACAATGATGCAGGTTAGTGTTCCAGTTTTGTACTGGTAATGCTTACAACAATGAAGTGCTAGATGACATCAGCTACAAATGTTTGTGTTACTAATTTGCTGTATAGGATCAAGTTGATTTGTTTGTTAAATTGACTAATATGTGGATGTTTTTTTGAATTTGTGCAAATGTGTCTAAATTTAGTTGAACTGTCCTGTTAAATCAGTCTCTCTTTGATTTTGATGGTATACATTTCATGTTGCTTAACGTTTTTGAAACCCAAGTGACTAGACATTGTGAACAGGCCGTTTTGCAAAAGTTTTCTGTCAGTTCCATTGTTTCATGTGTAAGAGCAGTACATTAAGTGGCAAATAAACCCAAAGCAAATGGTGGTTGATACTGCAGGTAGTTTCCTTGTGGCTAGTAAAACTGTTATGTTTCCGCTTGCTGTTGCTGCGTTCTTGCCTTGTCAATATCCATACGGCTGGACTATATCAGTTATTATGTTTGTACATGAATCATAAGCATAGACAGTATCATCAAACTGGTTTGAATATTCACTATACCATTATATCTGGTCTATGTTATGTGCTCTTGTCAATGGTAGTTTGATTGCTTTGAAAACTTGCAGTCTGGGCCAAATGTGCAACCCTGGCATTTTTCCACCATACTATTGAAGCTGCTGGAAAGGAGGCTCTGCTTTTCTCCCATTCTGTTTACATGTCTATCGGCTAAATTTTTTTCCGACTGATTTTGATGGTAAACATCAGCTCAGTGGGTTACATGCTTTTAAGCTGATGCAAACAATAGTTTAGTTGGTAATTTGAATCGCCAAACTATTTATGGTCTCAATGCTAGGATCGCGAAGTAAGTATGATTCCTCTCATGAAGGAATACATTTGAGACCCTTACATGATTCTGTAGAATCGATTTTGCCATGTAAACTTCAACTGTTGTGCTTATTACTGAGTAATTTCAAGGTTCAACTGCAGTCAAAAGTCTTAATAAATGACTTAGAGGTATTGTTAGGTTGAAGAGAAACCAGATGTCACATACTCTGATGTTGGTGGATGCAAGGAGCAAATACAAAAGCTGCGAGAAGTTGTTGAAACTCCTCTTCTGCACCCTGAAAGATTCGTCACTCTGGGAATCGACCCACCAAAGGGTAGAAATATTGTTTTTTTTTTTCAATGAAAACATGCCAAGCTTATAACAATGGTAATTGTAGCATGAGCAAACACAATCTTAATTTCAAACGCTAACGTATTAAATGACACCCACAATTTCGTCAGATAGTGGGAACAGAAATAAAGGTGTTCTGTTCTATTTGAAAACTCATTTCTTTGCAAGTTGTACAATGAATTGTTTCTGAAATTCATACAGAAGTGCACAAACAAACCACGCTCATTTGTTCTAGACTCTTGTTTTGCAAACTTGGAATTAAGGTTTTTTGTTTTGCAATTGTTTTGCAAACTTGGAATTAAGGTTGACTTAATAGTTTCATGTTGAACAAGCCAATGATTATATAATTCTGTTTAAAAGAATTCAATCATGGTACTTTGGCTGAGCACCACCACAGCGGTCGAATACATGTTTTTCAAGTTGCCAAACGGGGTGCCCTACCTTGTCCAGTCGGCTCGTATCAAGTTAAACAACCCTGCTGGCAGCTTTTCTACTGTTGCCAATAGCTAACAAATGTAACTCCTGACCTATGGTCAAAGAAAACCAGGACCGGGCGTGAAGCTTTAAAGATAAAATTTTAATGAAACACGGAAATTTTATTATATATGTACTTTATATGCAAGATCTAACCAAAACCAGTTGAGACCAATATTTATAGAAAAGCGTGAAGTCGTGTTTAAGTACTAGCTTCGATTTTTTTGTTATCGGCAAACTTATTCCAAGTGTGTGTTGAAGTTACTGGTAGTAGTTTTTTTGAACTAGACTAGATCATAATTTCAGTTGTTTGTTTTTCTGCGTGAGTAAAATATATAGCTGAGTCGATTCTATTTGAATAAAAACTGATAATGCCTACCTTGTAGGTGAAATATATACTCTATAAGATCTTGGTGTCTGATACATAGCTGTGAAAAGATTCCTTTCATGGACAAGGTACTGTTCTCCGTTTATTCGCTTTGCATAAATTTTACTTAACCTCTGCAGGTGTTTTGCTCTTTGGTCCGCCTGGTACCGGGAAGACCCTCTGCGCCCGCGCCGTGGCCAACCGCACGGACGCGTGTTTCATTCGCGTCATTGGATCGGAGCTTGTACAGAAGTACGTTGGCGAGGGCGCCAGGATGGTTCGGGAACTTTTCGAAATGGCACGAACCAAAAAGGCTTGTCTGATCTTCTTCGACGAAATCGACGCCATCGGCGGCGCGCGGTTCGACGACGGCGCTGGGGGCGACAACGAAGTGCAGCGGACCATGCTTGAGCTGATCAACCAACTGGACGGTTTTGACCCTCGTGGGAATATTAAGGTTGGTTATTGTCATGCCTGCCGTTTAAATATTTCATTCACTTAATTGTCGCATTACAGAGGATTCTCGAAAACATTGTATGCTATTTGATAACATGAATTTTCAGATTTTCGGAAATTCATGTTATCAAATAACATACAATGTTTTCGAGCAATACAGAGGTAATTAGGTAAAACAGAAGTCATTAGTTGATTTTGTAAGTTTTTTTACAAGTAGTTCCTTAAGCTTTTCGAACAATCAACGCTGTAGGCATTTTGTGTCTATCTACATTTGTAATCATACATTGTATGATTAGCTACGTATTCGTAAAGTACAAATCCTTCGCATTGCTGGAATTTGATGAACATCTAAACAGCAGATCAAGCACATTTCTTACATTTATTCTAATCGTTCCTTGAGAAATACGACGTTCTCGATACCAAAAATTCATCGTGTAGTGTAATTTAAGCTGAAACACTATCGTGACATCCAGAAACACCACACTATATGGGACTGTAACTACTAGCGACTTACCAGGTTGGCAATCCCGAGCATGACACACAACAGATGATGGGGCTGCAGTTCGGGAGTTCTGCACTGTTGTGTAAAGTGGAACACCCCTTATCCATCATTGTCCCCAGGTCCACTTTGGCCCGAAATGAAAAAAAAAACGCTTGACAGGGTCCACTTGTGAACTAGTCTTTTCAAAGATTGTCTGAACTCTTCAATCATGCAAATTGTAATAATGGGAAACCGATAGACAGGTGGGAAGTATTTTCTCACTTTTTAGCCGCTGCAGCTGAACCTGGCCTCAACGCCAACGCACTGGCCATGCCTCTGCTTGGGAATATCTAAGGGTTGGAAAGGGTGGTCTACTGATTGCTGGGCAACTCGGTGACCCTTGCCCGGGCTCGCTTTGGGAAAAAACAAATAGAAAGAGATTTTGTGGCAAAGGCACTCTATTCCGGGCCAGTCGCGGTGAAACAATGCTGTCCACCGCAGTTTACAGGTTATAAGGTAAGCTCGATGGACGTAGAGCACGGTGTCGTGAATCATTGTGGGAGGGGATCGGTATCTCAATGGCCAGCTTCCGCTCGACCTCACCTAGGCAGCCCCTGGCCAATAGGGAGGGGCTCAACGTGCTCTCCGTCTGAGCAGCTGGAGTGATTGAACAACGCGGCCTGGCGATTCTACTGACCCAGACCAGCACAACATCCCTAATATCTCTGAGAAAAACGGCTATGCTGGACCAGGAACTGAAAGCAAAGTAAGTAAGTTGACATGACTGCCTTGCAGGAAACAAGACTTCCTGGTGAGGTTCCATCAAGAAAAAAAACTACACGCGCCATTGGTTACGACGAAAACAGGAGGCCACTGCTCACGGCGTCGAGAGTTCGCTATTTCCAACAAACTGCATCACAAGCTCCGACATCGGTATCTGAGAACGAATCATGATGGTCAGACTAAACCGATCTGTTTCATTGAACACAGTCTGTGCTTATGAGCCATTTCTTCCTTGTCCCGAGAAGACCAAAAATGCGTTCTATGACAGTCTGTCTGCTGCAGTGAAATCGATCCCAACAGTTAAACATCTTCTGCTCTTGGAGATCTTATTAATGAGTTGGGAATGATATGATTCGTGGCCAGATTCGCTCATAAAAAGCGACGTCAGAGAACAACATGCAAATGGTAAACGACTGTTGGAAGACCGAAACCCCGACATGAACTTGATCTGGTGTTGGCAAGGAAGCTAACATTGGACAAGTGAAGCACACTCGTATCTACCATAGTGTTTTTTCTGGTCTTGTCCACTGTCCGAGTTCGCCACGCTCCGATACGGTTAAAGTCCGCTGTCCATAGGCACCTTAGCACAACTGCAATGAAGAGCAAAGACCACGTCCTTGCTTACAGGAACAGGTTCACATCTTGCCTGAACTCTACTTCTCTTCACAAAACCTCTGCTGTGTCGATCTGGTCAACTAGGCAAGCATAGCAAGTTGGAAGACACACGTTTGGAAGAGCTATATGCAAGATGCAAAACTGATTCTCTGATAATGTTGAATGTGCTGCTCCCCCTGGAGTAGAAGGCTGCTTACGTGCAGCATAAGCTACGTCCATCTCGCTGCTTTTCCGAAAGACTGAAAATGCAAAAAGCGCACTTTGCGAAAACATTACTGGACGCGACTGCTCGTACACTCTGTCAACAAGCATTGGAAATGTTTGTCAACAAGCATTGGGACAATCTGCTTGCAGATGCGAACAGCCTTCAACATTAGTGACATTCACCTCATGTGCAAGGGAACCACGAAGGCTGTTGGTCCAGTCACCAGGAAGGTCTCTTCTCATTTTGCAGCGCAGCAGCTGCAAGTCCTTGCTTAGTGGTCAAAGACAAGTCGCTTACGTTGTTGCGGTCGGAAAGCCCGAGCAGAAAGTGCGCAAAGCTTCACATTGTGACAGCAGGCAACAATAGAGATCACCCGACGAGATCACTCTATTATTGCTTGTTCGCGCCACGTACAAATTGGTGTTATTCTTCGCGCACATCCCGTTCGTGGTGAAGCGCACATTCAACGCAACGCCAACGGAGAGGTTGCAACAGCATGGCGACGTTTGCCGTCTTTCTCAGAGCCATTTTCCAAAAATCATTCTCTATGGTGTATTGATCTCAGGTACTGGAAGTGTTGGGCGACCCCTCCATTTCAGATGTTGCATAAACAGACCCGAGGCAGTTTAAATGTCGTTCTTCCAGTGGGAAACATTTGCCCAATATCGTCTGGCGTGCTTTCCTTCGCTGAGGCTCGCTGGAAATCGACCATATCCCGTTCCTCTCAAAGCGATCATCCTCTCTCGTAGAGGAGGCTGCCTACTGCTGCATAGCATTACACAAACCTTTATGCCCTCGTTTCGAAAAATAGAAAATCAGTGTTAATGCAACAGCGTTCAGTGGCGATTTTGCAACTTTCGTGTTCAAAATACTTCACCGTTATTTTATATGTCTAGTTTTGTGACTTTTTCATCAAACTTTTGGTTTAGCTGAATTTCTTCTTGTCTACGTTTTTGATCAATTTGTGTTGGAATCGGCTTCAGCATGTTTTTTTTGTTTTTGTTCAAAATCCAATTGATTCCAATAAAATTTTTACATTTGTGAACGTTTTGTCAACAATTAAATCTTTTCCAGGTTTTAATGGCCACCAACCGACCGGACACCCTCGACCCGGCCCTGATGAGGCCTGGGCGCATGGACAGAAAGGTCGAATTCGGCCTGCCCGACCTCGAAGGACGCTCGAAGATCTTCAGGATCCACGCGCGGTCAATGAGCGTCGAGCGCGACATCCGTTACGAGCTCCTGGCCCGACTTTGTCCCAACAGCACCGGCGCCGAGATCCGCAGCGTCTGCACCGAGGCCGGGATGTACGCGATCCGTGCCCGCCGCAAGGTGGCGACCGAGAAGGACTTTTTGGACGCGGTCAACAAAGTGATCAAGTCTTACGCGAAGTTTAGCTCCACTCCCAGATACATGACTTACAACTAACTTAACGTGGCATGTTGCGTTTGAAGATAGGTCCTTGTGATAGCAATAAATTGTTGTACAGCATGACTTCGTGAACGTTCTCTTGCGACAGAAGTAGTTATTGTGTTGAAGCGCGTGAATGAGAAGTTACTTATTGTACCAGGAGTGTCAAATATTGTGCAAACAGGCGAGTGCATGATCATCCTCTTGAATTCAGGTCTGTACTTCGAAAAAAACATGTCTCGAAATCAGACATGGGGTAATCGTCAATCGTAATCGATTACACTTTTGAGTAATCGTAATCGATTAAACTGACCAAAAATAACATGTAATCGTAATCGGTTACATTACCAATTTAATCGTAATCAACGATTACTTTCGGGAATAAACTTGGAAATCTACACGCTCCGTCAAAGCGCGATGAGCCGGGTATTTGGAGACTGGGTTTCAATTCAATTCGAATTTTTGGTGACGGCAGTTTGCGGCAGGCCGAAACCTGAAATTTGCCCCCTGCCGGGGCGATTTTGGGTGAGCACTCTTGTCCAAGGAGTGCTACGGCACTTCACTCAGTGGCTGTGGATCGAGCACCCAACCTTCCAAGTGAGAGGCGGACACTTTACCACTGAGGTAGACTGGGCTTCCTCATCGGTTATAATTTTAAAGTCACGATAGTGACGTATGCAACTGAATCCATCACAATTTATTTGCACAGGTAGACCGGTTTCGCGTATGTATTCACATGTTGAGTCCTGCTGGTACAAAACTTAGCCAGTATAACACTTGCTGGATAATGTTGACATTGAATAAATTGTAGAAAACACGAACTGTTGCTAGGAATAATCAGCAAAAGCGGGATGATTTAGCCTGGCTAAATTGACACTTCGGTAACAGAAGCTGGCCTTACATTACGTGGTTCGGTGTTGGTTTTATGTACAGTATATACATTCAAAGTGAACCAATAAATATATGCGCTCCAGTAGGCTGTGTGTATAATCAGTAGGGCAACAAATTTCTTGACCTAAAAACAAATTTTAACTTCATAATATCCAAATTTGAGTTTATCTTGATACATCAATTTCCTGCTTTTGCAACTGAAACGCGGAATACTAAGCATACATTAGAAATCAAACCGGCAAGTTAAAAAAATCTGTACTCTGTTGAAATGAAACAAAAATCAAAGTGTGAAAGACCAGAAGAAACTAAAGCTAACAAACCGTGGACAAAAATCAATCTGAAAGCACAAGAGAAATATCCAGTGTCAAGAAATATCCTGAAGTCACTGACAAGGTTTTACATTGTTATACATAAGCATCAAGTGATGCAACCAGCGCCAGATGAGGCTTTTAGGGGCCTTGATTTTTCGAGGGCCCCATGTTTTCAATAAAAACCACTGTCGCATGATGTCCCCATAATACTCGTGTTCATCACACGAAATAACACACTCTGCAACATCAAGTGAGAAAGGTAGATATGCAATGCGAAAACGTTTGTAGTATCATAAACTCAGGAATACGAAAACGTTCCCAGTTTTTCCCACCATGTCAGACACTCAAACTATATAATAGTATTTTGCGTGCTTGTTTGCAAGCAAATTCATGTATCAGCTTGTCAAAGTTTTGTTTCCGTAATAGTTCTCTCTCAATACTCATCAGCGACAAATGATTTTAACGTTGCTGCGACACTGATGACCTGAGTCCATTCTTTATCCGTTTCATTTTCGTAAATGACCTTCCACTACTGCAGTTTGAGTACATTTAGAGAAAGATATATACGCAGAATAATTTCAATGTTAGAAAAAAGTGATATCAGGTTTTTTTCCTGAATTAGGCGATGTATAAATGATTTGTGGACTCATCTCCCTGTTTTTCGTCGGCACAACAAAATTAGAGAATTGCTGGTGGTTGTGAAACGAACATTGACATCGCTCTCAATTACAGCTACACTGATCTGATAACTAGACTTTGACGTTACTTTGTGTTCGTTAGTTTTACCGCACTCATTCTTATCTTCATCCAATGATGGCTTCTTACGTTTACTGTTAGTGATCAAGCTTGTTTCAAACCCATGTCGGCAGACATGGCATGTTTTTCTTAATTTGCTCATCTCATTTTTCTTGCTCTACTGTGATTTTCCTTTTAGCCGCTCCACTTTTGTATTGCCGTTGTATTTGGCCTGTACTTATGATATCCCTAATCTCAGGTACGAGGCACACTGTTTTCTCACAACACTCAAACGACAACTTTCACTACGAAGTTAGCCTTTCTAACTGAGGTAGCTAGATTACCTTCAAAACATGCTTTATGCCCTGCCAGGACTGTCGCAAATGCAACTCCAATAATCCCAAGAACAACACCAAACAATCCATAAATCCGTGATGGTGCCGCATAAAATCGGAGCGCCATGGTAAGTGGTAAAAATAGAATCAAACATGATTTGCAAAACAAACCGAATTTATTCATTTTACAATTTTCAAACGCTTTCGAAAATCCCTAAAAAATCCATAAATCCCTTAAAACGGTCAAAAGTTCCTATCCAGGGACAAAATCTCTAAGAGTGAGAGCACTGTGCCCTGCTCTTTTCCTCTGTGTCGTGAATAAGATACCATACCATTCTTCTGTGATGTCACAAGCGCCTGTAATGTGTTTTTTCCTGTTGAACGTATAGTCCTGTCTGCATGTTGCAGGGGTGGCCAACCCGCGGCTCGCGAGTATAATGCGGCTCTTACGTAATTACCAGAAGTCCCACTAAATAACATGCATCACAATAAATGGCTTGTAAAGTTCTGTTATTGATGCGTGATATTTACAATGAATCTAGCTGAGCAAAGGTATGTGTTTGAGTTAGGAGGAAATGAGGTGATGTTCACGTGCACCCTTGTGTATGATGCCGCTCTTTGCTGTAACACAACTTAAGAAACGTAGCTCTTGGTCTCTAAGTGGCTGGCCACCCCTGGCATATTGCATTGAATGTTGGGCAACAATCATAGTGCGGAGGCAGGCTATAACTGCGTTGAATGCCAGCTTTCATGTTGGGGGCCCCTTGACTGCAGGGGCCCTGAGGCCTGCGCCTCACGGGCCTCATAGCTAATATGGCATTGAATGCTACACATTATTGCCGTCAAAGTTTCTATATGCATAATGGGTTGAGCATTTAACAAACCAAGTAGGCTACTGTAAGAACACGTTTCTTGTCTTACGAGACCTAGCCTACTTATTATTCAATCGTACAGTAGTGGTCAAATCAACACTTAAGTCAGAAGCATGGGCGTCGGAAGGATTTTTTCCAGGGGGGGACACTAGGGGATATTTCCTAAATTTTTCCAAGGGGGGGCAAAAGTGTTGAAATTTGATTTTTCCTCCTCAGAACTAAGAAAACAACCTTTTTCTGCTGACAATTTCAAATCCTGCCCCCTTTCCGACGTCCACGGTCTGAAGTCGCAAAAAGCATTATATTTCAGAATTGCAACTAAACTTGCAAAAACACATCGGTGTGTGTTGTTGTAGCTTTAACAAAATATCGGTAAAGAGAAAAAATCTGCTGCAGGAAAATTTTGACTTTTTTTGACTTAGGAACTGCAGTAACTCTGTAGTGGCTCGAGATATCAACGTGAACTTTGGTTTGTGGACGTTTCATAAACTTTGAAAACGGCGTATTGACTTTTGGTTGCCCTAATATATAGTACGGTAGTTTAACCTTTTCAGAGGAATAAAGCAATTTAACCGAAGCCGAAAGCATCTTTCCCCAATGCTGATAACTGACACGTCAACAGAGATCACCCACTAGATAGGCTGCTGGTAAAAATCTCAACGAAACCAATGATTTTTTGACCGTTGACGACATTTGCGCCAACAGGCAGATGCGCAGCTATATTGGCATCACTGTTCATTTCATTTCAAATTAAAAGTTACAAAAGGCTATGCTGACTTTCAGAGGATCCGAAGCAGCGCTTCTCAACCGGTGGGCCGCGAAGCTCCTTCAGGTGGGCCGCGAAATGTTCCGAGATAACTTAAATATTTTTTGAAAAAAGTTATTG
>JGI24159J19872_10003547_pt1 | contig 19493 bp, 13 predicted proteins | sample Ectturendosymbi4_FD_19872 | JGI IMG/M metagenome (IMG submission 19872) | reverse complement strand
AAAATTTTGTACAAGTGGTGGAACAAGACAGAAAAAACATCCAAGCTTGCGTCAACCAAGAAATAAGAAATGACAGAAAATTAACATCTTTTTGCTGTTCCAATTCTTGTGGCGCAGAAGAAATACAATAGTGAAATTGTATCGTGCTGATGATTATCAATTTTTTTATTGTCAGCATGGTCATTGGAGGTCCTGCCAGTGGTGTAGCCAACCCAAAACTTTGAGGGGGCAAATGTTTGACTTTAGGCAAACAACAGCACTTTTGTTTAGGACGCCACTTCTCAAAGCACAAAATGATTAGATATGCTGAAATTTGAGGCGCATGTCCCCCTGGGGTTCACCCTGGCTACGCCTATGGGTCCTGCACTGCTTGTTTTTTATGAGAATTTTGCACACTCAGCTATTTTTCACGTAATTTCACGAATACATGCTTATTTCCCCAAAAACGGTATTAGCAATACCACCAGGGCTTGAAACTTGACCAAGAAGAGTACAGAATACAAGTTTAAACATTTTTGTAAAAAACACAAAATTTTGATTTATTTTAGCAAAAATCTGTGCAAATGGAAATTGCTTAACCTTTTAGGTCTTTCTGATAGCTTTTATGGATAGCTGGTATGTATTTTAGTAGGGTTAGACACCAAACTCATGTTCCTACTGCAAGTAGTTACTAAGTTATGGCCAAATTTCATTATTTGCAAGTTTCGCCCCCCGAGTCAAACTTTGGGAGCCCCGATGCACCCCTAAACATCAACCAATAGCGAAAAAATTTTAGAGGTCTCATTTTTACCAAAATGCAACACTTTAGCACCAGGTAGAAGTTGTTTGAAAAAAGTCGAGGGTTCCTGATGCACCCTAACGGTTGTACTACTTTTTTGCTATTGCCGGCCGCATTCCGTTTATTTTTATGAAGTACGACCGCCAGTGAGTTCCAGATAATTTTATATTTTTTAATTGCTTCTGTTCTGCTTGCACACACTGAGCCTTGCCTGCTTCTACAAGTGTGTTTAGCCGTCTTTCTATCACGTATCTGCATACAGCAGACAAAGAGTTTTTTTACATCCGCCATAACATATATTGTAAGTTACGTGGGCACCGCCGCATATATTTTTATCGAAGGCCGCATGCGGCCGTGTGGCCGCAGTTTGTGCACCCCTGCCTTAGAGTAGCATCCTCACAGCCAGAGATATTTACGAAAAGCTTGGGCAATACAAGGTCCACAGCTTGCAATATCTCATCCGTTGTTGGCCAGCCAACTTCGTGGGTTTCAGCTTTTGCCACGCTTTACCGTAGCTAGCATGCAGTTGCGAGCCAGAAGCTGAATTTGGGTTTTGGATGAAGAAGAATAGATTGAGAATAGCTCAGTACCCTGTAACCGGCCAAGAAGGCGTTAGATCGCTAAAAAATACGGCCGTTTCTACAGCTTGTGAGGCATAGCAACAAAGGCGTAACACCGAAGCATCGCGCAGTTGGAGGAGCGATGTGTGAGCATATTAGCATGACATTTTTGCCTTAAAAAACGTACGAAATGTATGATATGTGGGAATAGCCAACGCCAGGATTTCACTTCATGTGAAGAATATGTAAACATCACGCCGAGACAAACCAGGCAATAAACCGCCGTTCGCGCATCAACCCTGCACAGTTAGCCAAGAGCGTAAGGTGTTTTTTGAGCATACTTGCCCCTTTTTGTGACAACGAATCGGGACAGATTGAGAGGTGAAGACAGAGACGCAAATGATACCGTCAAGTCTGAGAAAAATTCATGCGGACTGCTGGTCACTTCAGTTATAGCACTAAACTGATTTCACCGCGTGAATTCATAAAGATATTTCAAACGGAAAGTCACCTAGCAGCAGTTACAGCCGCCTGCACAAGCAACTTGATAACACAAACTGCACAAAACAGGTGTGGTTGAGAGGCAAACAATGCAGCTACAACAACATGGCACGCCTGGTGTAGCCGCATAAATAGATCAGATGACGGCGTGCAGCCCGGCAGTGATATCCCATCAGTCTTGGTGGGGAACCCGTCTACGAAACACTTTTAAATGAAAAACAACTTAATTCTACGTGCTTTACACATTGAAGACTGATTTATATTTTCAGGCTGCTAAACACGATAAGAGAAACGAAAAGTAGCTAAGATGACTATATTGTAACTGTGAAGAGGAAACACAGTGAACAACTCTGCGCATTTTCCGAACGAAACTCAGCTTTGCAGCATCTCAATTGCAGAAACGCAATTTCTACGAAAATGGGCGTCACACAAAAAGTACTGCTGCTTGGTAAGTTTTACTACATTTTGTGCAACAGCCAAACAAGGCCGATAATCGCAGCCGTCCGCTTATCACACCTGCCGACCGCTCATGGGATAATTACGATCGTTTGTCAATCGAAGCTGTACTTACGAAGAGTACCGCGGAGAGACAGAATGAAACTGACGATGAGCACCAGATTAGGCGCAAAATTAACGCTTCGACAAAATTTTGTAGCAGTCAACACAACTGGAGAAAACAAGTCTTTAGCATTGTCCTATAATGACAAGACAATGAACCGAACATTGACCCATGCTTATTGAGTGGCGAATGTTTTTTGTTCAGGCACTAAAAAACTTTTCACTGCAGCAGTATGCCTGTCCGGGTGTTTCCTCGCAGACTCCATTTGCGCTGGTTCCCACCAAACTGAAACCAACAAAAAACGCTGTACTGTGCAGTTGGGCGTTCGGTCGCATTTTCTTTTTTTATTCTAAATATGGTTGTTAACTGATTAAAGCGTTATCTACCCAGTGTCAGGTAGGTTGTTGTGATACTGCTAAGAAAACAATAAGGCACACATGGCCATTACTGTCAGCACAAACTTAAAAATCTTGCAAGGTAAGTAGGTACACGCATGTAGCATAGTTTAAATAGGTTTGCATAAGGGAAAACAGTTTTTTAGCAGATGAGTTTCGAACAAAATTTCATTCCAAAACTTGCAGTACGCTTATTCAAGTACTCTAGCGCACAATACGAAACTTCTTGCGTTTTCGTGCTCAACTTAGTCGTCTCTCGGTGAGCGGCATTCAATCGCGTTGTTCTGGAAAGTGATAGGTCGACCGCGTTGAAAAACTGTCTTCATCACTTGCTCATCGTACGTCACTACAAAATGGCATTTCGTGCATGTCACAGCCCTGCTACTGCCCCAACAACCACTCGCCAACCAGTACACACGTGCATTCCGGCAGCAAAGCAACAGCGCTTGGGGCGCGTGGGGTTTATGGACCCAGTGCACAAGCAGCATCACGTACGGAACTCGCATACGAAGTCGATCTTGCAATGGTACGATGTCATGTGACGTACTGGCGGGGAGCAATTTTCAAATGGAGTCGTGCGGCCACTATAGTACGTATGACTGACGTGTTGTTTGCTTATTTCCTTCTTTTAAATTACCTGTTACAGGGCATTTGTTCAAAGAGTTTTTGCCACTCAGCAGCAGCGTTCGAGAGATCTCTCCGTGAAAAACTTGCCGTTTTTTAGTGAGCAACAAGTAAAGAGAAATGTTTTGCACGAAACATCAACCTGGCAGTGAAAACAAAATGTAGAATTTTAGATTAATATGCAACACTTCGTTACGTAAAATCGGACTTGATCTATCGTTTGATCCCAAACAGGTCAAGACACAAAATCAGAGAAAGCGGATTACGCCAAAGCGTGCGACACCGACGCGAAACTTCGAGGGACGATGTCTTGCAAACTATACCTTGAAAATCCAACAAAGGCATACGAAATCTACAGATCAGCATGGTAAGTAGGGCAAGCCCAAACGGACAAGCACCACTACGCCCAACAAACGTATCTGGATAGCATTTTGTCTGCAACAGACAAGGACGAGGCAAAAGAATAGGAGCTTTTGAATGGTTTTATGAAAGCAAGTATTTTGTTTTAAAAAAACGATACTCCGCAGCTTAAGCTCGCGAACACTTAAAAGATGGAAAATCAACTATACGCAACAGATGGTCTTCACGGTTGACACACAATTGAAGCAATCTTAGCTCTGCCAATTGTTGACGATTGGTGCTTATCTTCTATAGATAATTTAAATATGAATTTTAACATATTTTTGTGCAGATGTTTAGGAAAAACGAATGATTGTCTGCGCTACATATATACTGCATGAAATTAAGCGGTCCACGTTTCTTCATCGAAATGTAGCGTTTAAGAAAACAGTGAAAAAATCACGGTAACTGAAGTAGAGCCATATGAGAGAAAAAGGCATTCCAAAACAATATAAACAAAACTGAAGTTTGATTTTTAATGGCAAGGAACAAAACTCTACATTAATCTGACTTGCCACGTACTAAAGAGGTTCTAAAATTACACGAAATTAATTGCTGGGTTATCAGCATCTTTAAGTGGGTCGTAGTTTTTCGAACAACAAAGCTTGCGAAATGCGATATCTGACCTCCACGCTTTCTACATTTGCCACAAGCGATGATCTTTTATATCTTTTATTGAAACAGAAACTGATTTAATGAAAAAATTTTCCACCAGCAAAAACTGTTGCAGCAAGCCTCCTGTGCAGTTACGAACGCCACTCACGCGAAAATTCAAAAAAGTCTCAGTTTGACAAGGCTTAGCGCAAGCGTATCGTAAATGTACCTAAAATGTGCCCAGAAACTCGCGCCACATGAATCTTGTTTTCGCGCGCAGGTTTTTGTTCGGCCGTCCGGACGACAGCAAACATTTCATAGATGACATAAAGTTTAATTTCAACCAACGGCCGAGCACACTGACTGATGGAAGCAGCGACAGCCTGCCCGAAATCACGCCCATTCATGCCACAGCATCCGGAAGAGTTCGTTTCGGTGGCAGTTCAAAACGGCGCCGTGGACAGCACGAAACGGCGACAACTGGAGGCTACCACTTGAGGAACTACAAGTCAAGCTTGAAGAGTAACCAGCGCTGCATCGGTATGTCTTCCGCTCTCTCTTTAACTTGTTGTGTGTATCTTATGGCAAAACGGTAAAGAGCAAGTGGTTTTTCTTCATCGCAATAATTATCCAATATCCATGCATTACAAAATCGATATTATTGTCGAACTGTTTTAATATCTACTTCCAAAAACGCGGGGAAAGTATTATCAAAGAATGTAAGTGGATTGTACGTCAAACACGGTTGGCAGCTTCAAACATCTACGCAGTTCTTCCATTCAGTTTAAGAAATCTCGATGTCTGCCAAACATCTTTTACTACAGCTCCTCGCATTTTCCAAAGAAAAAATCATAAAACAGTGTACAACTATTTACTTTTTGTTAAACAGACGCCTTTCTTGCTGCACCTGCTCAAGCTCTGAAAGGAAAAAAACTACGCCGACTCTAAAAGTCAAAGATTGAATCAACACATCCGCTTGTCAGAACACTATTGCGCATATGACCGCTTTTGTAACGCAGTTTAAACCATGTTTTGTTCTCACTTCATATATAAATACTTTTAATTACATTTAATTTTTCGTTGATATATAATCTAAGGCAAAAGTCGACTTACTAACAAACACCATACGTGCCATTAGGAAATCGAAGGCACCGCAGAATTTATCTCAAAAGCCTCTAGACGTTTCGTAAGACGTAATGCATGGTAATGTTTGCATGCGTCCATAACCACCAAACCTGAAGTCTCCTTTAACGTATCCCGCCACTCATAAGGTCCTGACTCCCGACTGCCCTTTGCAGATACTTGTCAGAACATGATGACCAAAGAGACCGGCATATTTTCTCGTGGAATGAAGTTGCCAAGTACGTTCGACGGAATTCTTCAAACTTTAGCCGACAATCCTCTCTTTCAAGTCGTTTCCAGGGCTCTTTCGAAAGAATACTCATTTTGCATCGTACAATGCTTGTGAGTTGAGTGGCGCATCTTTAGTTTACGCAGTCTGAATCGCTAATCGCTGTACTCGGCTCAGTTTGCTTGACGTCCTTATGTAGCGAGTACAAAACACAGCTAAAAGTGCGCGAGAATCCAATCCGCTGTCGATGGTCTCAGGCTTCCGGTTCATCCGCGAAACCTGAGTTTTGTGGAAAAGTTTAACTATTCGATAATTTCCTTTAGGTTGTTCGGCCCGACGCACGATGCAGCCAGGTTCAAAAAGCTGCTACAACGCCGATCCACGGCGCTATCCGACCCAGTGTTGCAACACAACAACGCCATTGAAGACGCCGCATTGCCAGGGCAACTCATTCGCAAAAAGCGCGCGTTCAGCGGACCGGAGATCGTGCGAAGGGTGTTGATCCCTAGCGCCCGCTGGCGGACGGTGCTCATGCAGAACGTACTGCACGCGAGCAAGCCTACAAACGCCCAGCGCAAAATGCCAGCAAGCAAACAAATCAGTACAGCGCGTGCTTCGACTTCTAAGGAGCCAGTAGTTTACGTCGCAATTGACGAAAGTGTGAGCAACAATAGCGCCACCCTCCCGCACAGGTTTATCAGGAAGAAAATCAAGCAGTCTCGCTTCACAAAGTTCGAAAACGCAACATCAAAAGCAGCAGCAAACCTAACAGCGGTCCTGTCGCGCGCGAAGCGGCGATCAGGAGGATGGGCGTGGCAACCTTACCGGTACCGCCCACCGTGCTTGGTGCTCGAGGAATGGTTGAGCAACCCTCATGTACCAATCGCTGACAGCAAAGAGGAACTGTTCTTTTTCGAAGGAAAGAAACAGGTAATTACTGAGAAACGAGGATCACTTTTGCGGCAGTAGAAGAAATGCACAAGGACAAAATAATTTTTTACGATAAAGCTTATGTAAGTTGCACTGAACCCAAGGTACAGCAAAGCAGTAGTTGATAACAAGTCTAACAACATCATGGAAGGCAGCTGTCAGTAACTTAGCTGAAAACGCAAACTCGCGGTACAAAATCTCTTTTTGTTTTCGCAGCAATATACTAGACGTCGGTGCGGTGGTTACAAACCGGGACCGAGGCCACCGTACATTCCTGTAGTAAGTGCGTCGCGTGGCCGAAAGAAGAGTCAGGGGATGTGCGCACAAGTCTACGATGAACGATACGGTTTAATGATCTACAGTGATCAAAAGGTTTGTAAGTGTTTCTGTTTTTCAAAGGTAATATAATATTAAACACATTCTTTTTTTGCTGCACTAGAAAGTTAGGAATACAAATTGTTCTTTACACGTTATCAGCTGAAGAGAAAGTTTAAACTGTTGGGGGTAGTGGGTTTATTATGATAATAAATCCAAGAAAAATGTTTAGACTCAATCAGTGGTGTAGGACCAATAACAGAAGTAAGGAAATGCTTTATTTGAAAAAGACACGCCACATTGGTCAGGAAAATTGAATGAAACTTTCAATTAAATTTTTTCGCAGAAAACTACCACAGAAGTTTGATAAATCAGCAAAGAAAAGCTGTTCTGGTGAACTAAAATGTTTTTATTATCAACCAACGTTTCGGTTGCACGCAGCTAGCTACCTACTTTCATCAGGGCGATGAGGTGGTAATAAATATAGGCGAGTTGGAAATCGCCAAAACGATCATTCTTTGCTGATTTTTATACCGGGTGTCTCGAATCAGTGACAAGAAGCTTTACATTCTCGGTGCCATGACAAAATTGTATGAGAAATAGAGATGGCATGGGGCGCTAAAATGGCGATTATTGGCAGGTTTTCATGGGCCAGTTAACCGCCCAAACACGTTTATTTTTTCGTGGGTACCGCTACAGTCCGCTAACTTCTTTGAAGCACTTACGTGGACGTTGAATAAATTTCTTTACTTTTACGTCAGTTGTCATTTGCATCGTCCTCTGGTGGGATCTATGTCGGACCTAAGAAGCTTTTCAGAGCTCTGTGAGCGAGCAACGCATAATGTATGCTGTTTGTGTGTTGTGTGCTGGTTGTGCTATGGACTGAACGATCGGTGGTGGTGCAATGTGGTAGTGTGCGAAGGACAGGTTATAAATTTTTAGGAAGATAGGTTTCTGAAACTGAATCACTGAGAGTGCATTATAGAATAGTCCGCATTCATAGCACTGTATAATTCATCATTGGGTTGAGGAAGAGCCTATAAAACTGCTGTCCAACCAGTACAAGTGCTGCAAAACCGACGACACACCGATTTTTAAAGAATGTGTTTTGTTCCCAAGTATGTCTTTACTTGTTTTTACATGCTATAGTAATTTGTTTGGTTACAGCACAAAAATATGTAAATGCTTAGACTCCGTACTGTAGCAAAAATTAGTAGCACGAGTTGATGGAAAAGATATTTGTCGTGCTATATCTCCTCATCCAGACTTTGCAAGTTTTTGTGCACATAGGAGGCAAAAAAGCACCAGCAGTGTCTATTTTGCAGTTCATGAGGCAAAATAAACATTGCCATTTTATGGGCCGGCCCGGGTACGGGCTAGAATTTAGGTAGTGGTTGCAGGTACGCGATGGGTTACGGGCTAGTTGTGATGGGTATGGGTCGGTTCGGGTCATAAAAATGCGAGCCCGTGACATCTCTACTGGGAACCCCTTTTTCGCTCCAAAAAAGTAGGATTTAACGTTTGCTTCCCGTCTGCGAGCAAATCGCTGCGTCCAACGCGGTCAAGGTTTTACAGAAGAAATAAAGTTTTTTTCGTATTGGCAGGGAGATTTCGCCTTCAAAGATGGCCAACGATTTTCCATAAAATTCAAGCCTTTCAAGTTGGAGTCACGCTGCGTCCTGACTGCTGACGTGCTGTGAAGTACACGACGTCATCACCCACGACGGACGCACTATGTAAGACTGCGAAGAATTTGTCTCGACACCTGGCAGCAAGCTTTCCAGCAGCATGCCGAAAACCTCCATCACACAGAAACCTGCTCGCCAGGCGACGAAAGCAACCTCGTGTTTGTAAGAGAGCATTTGTGGCCACGATCGGAAGAACGGCGGGCAGCGAATTTTGAAGATGCTGCAATTCGTGAAGTTGGTCTGAGCGGCTGAGCTTCGCAAGAAACCGACTGCACTGCTGACCCTAGACTGCGTTTGGGACGTTATCTTGACGCCGTTGCGAGCAGTGCTTTTTGTGTCTGGACTAGGTAGTCCCCATGCGCCAACAGTTGTCACTACAGTTTCAACAGACTGGCATGACAAGTGTTCCCTGCTTCAAATGCTATTCTTTCTTTTTCGAACAGAAAACGAAAAGAAACGACTCCGTGTCTTCGAGTTGCAGATATAAACGCCCAGGTCAAAAAAATGAACAAGCAAGTCGGCAGAGTTTTTGTTACAACGCATTACAAGCACATACCACCCTTACGCTTAGAGTTTACACAGTAACAGCTGCGATTACGTGAAGACGTGAGCCCAACCTGTGGGCGACGGAGACATTTCCTGGAACAGGCCATCCTATGTGCATTAGGAAAGTACCGTTTTATGACACTAAGCGTCTTTAGGTTGAGGATTTGTGTAAGCCAGCATGTGAGGTACCAACACATTGAAGGAAAAAACTAAGGCCATTCAGGACGGTAAATTCGTGCAGTTTGCTGCACGTAAATATCAGCTACAAGGAAAAGAAACATTTATTATCTTCTCAATGAATCCGCGAAGAGAAGCTTGTGTTGATCCGCCTGTTGCGGTTCTCCAAAAATAGGATGGCTTGAGTATTTAAAAAAAAGTTTTCCAACAAATCTTTTCAAAAATTTGGAAGCAACCCTCAAAATAGCTTTGCTATTTCAAAAATACTTGCCGGTAACTACCTTTGCACACGCTGGTTCCAAAGTTTTCAAAATTCTAAACTTTCGGAATTGTGTCTGAATTAAATTCATCAAAATGCTTCATAAAGCCTAGTTAGAATTTAAGGTTGTACAGATTTTAACGTTTACAACCGCCTCATATTCTAAGTTCAATCGCATCATCACATACACAAAAATAAAAAAAAGACTTTGCCAGGTTGCATCGCAATCTGTTTCTTCATCATAATTAGGTGAATCAAGTCAACGCTTTGCGAGGTCAGACAAAACAAATACAAACCAGATGTCAAAGAACATTTAGATGTCACACTGAATTGGCGCAACTCTTAGAGGTACTCAGGTTTTGAATAGCTGCTGCTTCTCCAAAATCCTACTCGAACACGTGACAATGATGATCAGCGTCAAAACCAGATTCGACCACTATGTACTTGTGTTCATGAAAAAAACAAAAACCGATCGAGCTCAGGTGATAAACTTGAAGGTCCTTCCCATGAGGACTTAAGATTTTCCTATGGCACGTGAAACGCAGCATTCCTGTGATATCAACAAGCAGGAAGATTGCCCGGTAGGTGATTAAAAAAGTGGCGAAATCAAATAAAGTTGATATTGATGATGCGAACAACGAGCACTGCCGAGTGTTTGTTTGAATTCACAACATGCTTTTACGCGACAAGAACATCTTATATACGCTCGCTCGATGAAACTGCAGGTGTATGCTGCCGTTTGAAAGTTTCGCGTCAACGTCAAGAGGCATTGTGCTCATAATTCTGGTCGTGCTACCTGTAATAAACTCAGGCAATAAAAAATTCAAAAAAAATTTGATATACAGTATTTTGTTTGCTCAACGATCCAGGGCAGGGGTTCTCAACCTTTCCAAGCATGTGGCCCAATTAAGAACCAAACAGAAGGTCCGTGGCCCACCGAATGTACAATTTCTCCAATGCAGCAACTGTTGCACATTCACAGAGCAGATATAAAAAAACAATTTGGTCATCTTCCACATTAAACCTGCTTCTGGATTTTGTTTTCATGGCAACAAAAAACGCCTGAAAATGCCTTCAGTAACTGCATATTGTGCACGAAGTGGTATGCTACGTGGAAATTTCAACGTCGCAATAATTTCTAACACAATGACGAAAGAGAGCGTTTTATGACGATTGTAGCTCAAAAGCAACCTACGTTTTCGATTAAAAGTTCAATCTTGCAAAACGTGCTCAATCTAAATAATAGTAGGCCGTGACCTCAAAATTTAAAAATTCTTCCGTTGCCCACAGGTTGAGCAACCCTCTGTACGGATGTGGTGCAAATGCACTTCTAGGCTGTTTTCGAATTGATAGACATGAAAATGGGAGGGTATTATAAAAACTTGTCACTCGAATATTGACAACTTTTTTCGAAAGGTCGATAAATAAAGCGCTTCGAAGTTTTCCCTTTCAAAGAACACGTTTCGTGAATTAATTGGAAATAAACTAATGGTAACACTTAATCTCGAAGACATTTCATCTTCCCCAGCACAAAATAGATCTCAGCAGGCGTGTATGCTAATGCTTGCACAGTCTGGTTCACCGACGCGAGACAGTAGATTCTGGAGATTGACCTAATTGACCATTGTTCTTCAGATCCGTGGCCGGATAACTTCATGCACTGAATAGGAGCATGCTGTGAGTTTCGGCTTTGCTTGAACCCGATCGACAGGGTGAAATTAGGTCAGCTCATGCACTACCTTTCAGCTTCATGATTGGCGGCCATGTTCGCAGTAGGGTACGAGACGTCCGCATTTAAACATGGTAGGTGATAATGGTACACATTATGGACACGAACGTGTGTAGAAACTGCAGCCTTCAGTGGTGAGGATGAGGATAGGGAGAAGCATGGATAGGAAAGGGCATTAAAACATGGCGTTCAAAGCTATTTTCACGAAAGTAAGTATTGTACGATTGTTTTCAATATACGCTACTTAGACGCTGGCAACATACGAGCATAGGCTGTCGGGAATATTTGCACTTTATGGAAACTAGAAGAGCTTGTTGATGTTAGAAAAGAATGAAGAACAAAACTCGCTTATAGGATAATCACTATACCATAAGTAAGCCTATGGCAGCTTGGCACCACAATAAATTCAGCCCCTTAGGTTGCTTGTATCAACTTAATAGCTGCAACAAGCTATACATGGAATTGCGCCATGGAAAAGCAGAAGTCGAGGCAAACATATGAAGGTAACGATTTGCCTGCGCGTTAGATTGAAAGACAATATGCATAGACAGTCTTTCAAAGCGTTGGAAGCAAAACAACAGCACAGTTCTCAGTATTTTCATCACTACCTTTTCTTTCAGACGTAAAGGGAAAATCTTCAGGACGTTTGATGATTTACAATGGCAATCCACAGTGTTTATGGCGCAGGCTTGTGCGTAAATGACACGTTAGAAAAGCGCAGCAACAGCATTTAACGTTGAACTTGATGTGCATCGTGAAATTGGATGACTCAGTGGGTCAACGTCTAGAGCAGGGGTTTTCAAACTTTTTTGTACCGCGACCCGTTATAGCAACCTATTATGACTCAACGACCCCCATCTACAACTCGATTTAAAGCAAATATACAGCATTGCACTATTCGCGACCCCTCAAAAAATGGAACCCCAAGTTGAAAACCACTAGTCTAGAGAATCAGCCTTGGCAAACAAAAGCCAAAATCTAAGCAACCACAGCAGATGCTGTTTTGCGTGTACAGTTAAAATTGACTTTTAGATTCTTACGTTATAAACAACGTTTCAGTTGTCGACTCGCCTCCAGCCGTGGTCATTTACAGTCTGACTGTCGTTGTTGCAAACAAGAAAAATGAGCTTTACTGAGGGTACAAGGAGTGTCTGCGAGTGCGTCAACCGGTTATCAACAGCAGCACTTTTACAAATCCGTTTTTGACTGCGCTAACCGAAAGAAAAGCAGACGATATTAGTCACTGGTAACACATTCGCTACACATGCGTACCTGGTTTCCACACACGCAGCTGATTGGCGAGAGATGTATTCACAGGTCCGCCGGATTGCGTGCCACTGATTACCGGGAAGCCGATCTCGTAACCAGGATTTCCGGACCGCTGGGTGGAGTTAGCAGCGGACCCGGAATAAGTCCATATGACAGAGAACGACTGCGACAAAACGTTGTTTGGGAACGTTCCTGCAGCAAATGCAAAAAAACGATGAAAAGGTTGCTAATTGTTGCATATGGGTACAGGAACTTGGTTGAATTTACCAGCCCCCAACAAGACGCTCAAACAAATTGAAGAAATCTCGTAGCAGCACACTGTGTACGTATTTACCAGCTAAGACAGTTCGGTCTCTAGAACTGCAATGACCACGGAGAGCTTTCAGGGACAACTTTCAAACGTCAACAACTATTTTTGAATGATTCATTTCTTTAGTTTTTAAGATGCTGCAGTTTTATGACCTCTTCAATCGATGGACGAACGTTTGTAGTAAACAAAGTCGTCTTTCAGAACATTTTCGTTCACGTTTGCTTGTGGCTTAATATTTTCGTTCCCATGCTGACATTTACACATAATCGTTTTTTTTGTAAAACTTCAGACCATTGTTATTTGCAGCATTGGAAGTGCTGTTAAATATCAAGCCTTTTTTGCATGCTTTCTGCGAGCAATTTCAACAAGGACCAGCGGTGTTAACTTTATTTGTAACCTTAAGCTTTTGGAAAGAACCCCCTCCTACTTACAAAAATATTAAAAACCTTCCGAAACGTCTGATCCAATCACTAGGATGCTGATTGCTGAGGTAGCAGAGCAGGGACCCTTGGTGTAACACAGTGAATACTTGCCTTTGCTATTACTGCCCAAATAAGAGTTAAATAAACGTCATTCTGCTGAGTTTTACCTGTTCCAATTGTCACACTGTCGGTTAGTGGAACGTCTGCAACAGTGATAACAGCGTCCACACGTGTTATGTTCGCTCCTATCCAAGTCATCGTATAGGAGACGTTGACGACTGTGTTGTTGCAAGAACCACCGCTCACAACAGGGACTCCTGGTTTCGACGTAGACCTCGCACTTGAACCTAACGTGAAACAGACACAGCTTTTGCTCACTGTTTCGGGAAAATCTAAAGTTGCGAGGAAGCGCAATGATAAAAACATTTACATTAAAAGTCAGGTATCTGACGTTTAGAACCGGGTCGCCGGCAAAGCGAAACAACAAACGCTGCTTCTCGTACAGCGCATGAATTCCTCGTGCTGCTTCTCCAAAACTTTCCATGGGCAGTAAGTGATTAGAACGGCTGGAAGTAGGATTGGGCAGCAGTAAGCGCTCAAAACGACAAAGACCGCAAAGGTTGAAAAAAGAAAATGAAGCAAACTAGGTATATACATTACGAATTGCAGTTTGGACTGCCTTGAGAAAAACATATGTTGCAATAGATCCTGTCATAACCCGAAAGGAAATGAAACTCCTACGTTTCATTTGTCAGCAAGCTTTTTGACAAGTTAGAGCAAACTTTTTACCGTGCGACGTTAAATTATAAAAAGAAACTGGCTTGTGGTTAACTCACGTTTGTTTAAAGCCTTTTCTTGGACTCGCACGGCGCACATTTTGTACTAAATATGAAGACGGTAGTTTTGCGTCAAAAACGATGCAGAGAAGACTTAAATTATAACAACAGTAACATAAACATCAACGTCAAATTCGCACTGATCCAATCTGGGCAGCTAACTGCTCCAACAAAATGAATGCACCTTATTTATTATGACAACAACACGTCTAAAATAATACTGATGATGCGATAGTCTTCGATGTTTTGCCGTTAGGTTGCATTACGATCAACACGTGCTGCTGGTCGACTAAAAGCTCTAGTGTTTAGGCAGTTTTGGTAACTAGTTCCACATTGTGTGTGAAGTAGTGATTGACCTTTGGCTTCACTTTGCTGCAAGTTATCCATCTATGGGCTTTCCTATCCGGATTTCGCGTTTCAGCCGTAGGCGAAGCGCGCCTCCGACGTTGTGAACGTCGAGGACTCATCAAGGCGCATTCCTCAAAGGTGGCTGAGCAGTCATGTTACAGAGTCTGGCATAAACCACTAAAGTTTTTGCACTGAGCACTTCAAGGCTTTGTTTGTCTTAGTTCAAGGTTTTTTTTTAAGTTTGAAAACAGCACGTGCAGTTTTTTTTAAGTGCCCGATTTTCCGTCGAGAGAATCTTGTTGGTAACCTGACGACAAGTAAGCCTCTTTTCATGTTCTGGTGAGTTCAGTTGCATTATTCTGTGTGAGGTGAATGAAAACAACCTTTGCTTCTGCTGTTATATTCTCGATATAAATGTAATTGTCAAGTTACACAATTCTGAAAAACTCGATGGATCTAGTCACTAAGCATTCCACTGCATGACAACTTCGTTTGCTAATGGAAGCCCCGGCGATGCGGAAAGCCTACCAACGTGAAAGGCTGTAAAGACACCGCATTGTCTCTGCCACATGTCACGCAACGTTTATAAGGTCCGCTTAAACGTTTGGTTTAAATTTAAGCCATTTCAACAATTTCAAAATTGTAACTGCTACTGTACTTCAATCAACGGAGACGACATGGGGTGGGTGACGATTACAATGTCTGACCAATATGGCTGTCTGTTGTAAAAGCATTTTGTTCCAGCATAATAAACTGCATTTCACTTGCTTGCTTGGTACATATTCCAAGGCTGTTTTACCGTTTTCTGATACGCATTTAGTTTCACTTTTCATGCTTGACACGCACAAAGCGTCAATTATTCTCGAACTAGCGAATTGCGTAAATGCAATACATCGCGTCCACACAGAACGTTGCACGACGCTTAAAATTATTTTGTAAGCTGGGCGTTGAAGGGCAAAGTACGTGTCCAGCCCTCTTTGCAATACCTTCCGCACCACCTAGTTTCCTCATACATATTTTTTTCAGCGAATTTCAGTTCACAAAACGTGTGAAGTCCTAGCAGGTTCACTTCATGGCTTTACAGCGAGCTATGATGAATGACGGTGTTAAATTCATATTTAACATGAGGCCCTGGCGATACGCTCCAATATTAATGCTTGCAATAGCCTTTTTAATGAACGCGCTGCACAACAAACGTAAACGTTAGCGCCAGCGCTATGTTAGTGTTGTGCTCAACTCTAAGAAATCCCTTCAAGTCAACCTTTGCCAGACGCTTTTGGGGACTAAGCTTTCTTCGTCAAAATCCTTGAAGCTCGCTTGTTCCCGCGTATACCTTCACACGCTAGGAAACGCATTTATTACCGCTGGATGATTGCGACTGGTGCTATTTGGTTTTCAGCCGCTTTTCTACTTATAGAAACACCTGACAGGCCCAAAGTTCTTCGTGCAAAGCACATGGCCACCTGTGAATTTGAGGGATCCTTCCACGAAGCTTACACGCCGAGAAAGCAGTGCAGCAGATCAAGCCCGCCCGTCTTCATGGACAACCAAACCGACGCTGGTTATGGCCGTTTCTGTCCAGTTCCACCTACTTTTGAGACAATCATAGATGGCAAGAAGGTGGAATTACAGCATCCACGCCCCCTGACTCCGCCGCCGTGCATACGTTCTTGCAGGACAGTGAAGGTGAGGTGTGTGGCGCATGTTGTAGAAGTTGCTTAGGGAAGCTGGATTGTATACGAAAATAAACACTGTGGGTGGCACGTCGTAGACATTACTGGTTACATGAAGATGAACAAGAATCTGGTATCAACTGCAACAGAACTACCTCTTAGATGAGTAAGATGTCCTTCTGCTTTGATTTTGGTGACAGCCTGATCAGGAAACGTAACGTTTTTTTCCGTAAACACACCTATTTGCTTAATTTTTGGTACTGCAAGCGTACTACCGTGCGTTGTGCTTGCTCGCTCATGTCCTGCAAAGACAATTAGAAACAATTAGTTAACTCTGGAATGATTTCATGCCCAACAGCTGAAGCAGGCTTAGGTCTCGAAGTGAAGAGAGCCCAATATGACATTGTGAAGTGTTCAACAGATGTGAGATGCGAAAAATGCCTTGACAACATGCTGTTGCTATTCGATATTCATGTTAATATTCGAGGTGGCAGCAGCGAATGTGACGGACAGGCTGCGGTGATGCATACTGACGACTGAATAACATGTAACTCCCACGACGACCTAAACAACCTTTGCCTTAAATAGTGGATAGCGCAAGTGTTATGATGTACTTTTTAAACGTAGGGAGAAATTCCTTCAAACAGCCGGATCACTGTTTTGGACAAAGAACATTCATCCATCGCGCCTGCGATCAGACGCAACCTTCCAAACTTTGGACCGGTGTACAGGGCGTACGAGAAGGTAACGCGGGGCTGAATTGTAAGAGGGTTGGATTTGCGCCGATCTGTAATGCAAGTGAAAGTTTCTGCTGTTTTCAGAGGCATAAGAATGAAACACAACCACAGCTGCCGCCTTCCTGCCGATCCATTTGGGAAAGATCCCCACAACGTCCGAATGAAAACGCTGGTCCGGGTTCGAAGAGCGAAATCATGACCCACGCCGCACGGCTCTTTATACGCGCCTGGTCAACGGCGGCCACGGACAGATTCAAGGCAGCTGCAACGAAAGGGTGGTACGTGGAAGCAGAGGCGCTCAGCAAGGAAATCGAAAGGGCGTTAAGCAGCAGAAGAGAGGGTCCGAGGTAAATATCAAGTCAGTTTGTTGTGTCGTACACCTCAGTGTGGTCCAACTACAGGCCCTAGATCCACGTGTGGCCTGCGGCTAGACTTTTTTGAGCCCGCGCGCTTTTTCAGTATTGTTTGGTTGTGTCTGTTACAGTAGGCCAGTAAAACAAAGATTTCGAACAAAAAATGCACTCGCCCTTCAAAGCATATTTTCAGCCGTGAAGCAAGTCAGATCTAAAAACAAATCGAATGACAGACGAAACACTGGACAATAGTCTCTTGTGAATATATTTCCCACATTTAGAAGTGAGCCGCAAGTTTTCACATTTTTGAAAAATCGCCCGCAGGTCAAACTTAGTTGTTGGGCCACGCTGGTATACGTAATAAGCACACGATAACGCAAAACATGGTGAAAGCCGTTGTGGTCGGGTGTCTATCGCCCGAAAGGTCATAAAACCAGCGCGCCTTCGAGCTGGGCAACGTGACACCGCTTTTTGAGAATAATACAAACAAGTCAAAATTACATTGATAGTCGTCGCACAGATGAGGTATTTTCTGATGCAGCAACCAAATTTTCCAAAGTGACAAACGGCAACGCACCTAAATCGGCAAATATTTTGTATGCAATAAAATTGCGGAAGTGAGGATATCGCGAAAAAATGAGACCCCAACCAGCAGCAAAGATATGCACTGTCACTACACGCTGGATCGAGGCATGAACTGTCAAATAAATATGGTTTTAACTGTTCGGTAATTGCGGTTCAATTTCGAGGCTACCGCGCCTTTCACCCCTTGCATGAGGAGGATCAGTCCGCAGTAGACCACTGAAAATACTCCAGCATAAAACGCATTTTGTACCTGGTAAGCGAACATTGGTGACTAAAGCAAGTTTTTTAACTTTATATAAAGCTGCGGTTTGAAACCTTCGTAGAAGCGCAGAAACATGGCAGTCAATCCAACCAGAAACGTTCGTGCACAGCAATCTCTTTTTGCAGTGATCACAGATCACAGTTCACAGTTACGGTTTTACGTGACCTTTCTGGAACTCTTTTTTTTGCAGCGTGTGGCCAGATTTGGAAAGACAAAGAGCTGGATCCAGTGACAGTGGTTTTAAGAGTGACAGAGACGGCAACGAGCATCCAGCGGATGATCCAGAATCGACACTGATCGTCATAGCGGAAGAACCAGTCCGTTTCGCGCCGGCCGTCGCTAACGATCAGAACAAGGAAGACCACCTCCCGCCTTTGGCCGACATCCATCGAGATTTGCTGGATCTGGATCCATCCGCTTTTATCCGTTCGAGCAGTCCCGCTTCAAAAAGGTCGCGGGCCAGTAGTCAGAGCAACGACGACTTCGACCAGGATTCCGTGACGTCAAGCACCAACAGGTGACTTCGAACGCAACACATCACTCAAAAAAACTGCACGTGGACTGGTATCACCATCCCTTTTGTTTTGATGCATTTAGCACGCACTCAAGCTTGACGGCTCCTCGTCAGGTGTTAGTCACGATTGGAGCAAGTTTGCGTGACCGAAGTTTGCAGTTATTTTATTCATTGCACACCGGTTAAATGGTGGTGACGTAGCTAGTTTTAAATGTTGTAACCTTCGCCAGCCGTAATGGCCGCAATGTAACTTACCACTTAAGGCCTATTCGATAAAGTGCCCTTTCAGAGAAGTTCCTGCTGTAAGAAACAAGAGTTCAGGAGTGTTAACGTTCTAAGCTAATTGCAATCATTTAAGTAAAAGGGCGTCCAATTTTGAGCTTACTGCAATCATTTAGGTACAAGAGTTATATTCTTAAGCTTACAATCATTTTAAGTACAGGAGTGTGCAATTTTTCTTGAGCTTATTGCAATCATTTTTTAGTACAGGAGTGTCCAATTTTTCTAACTTGTTGCAATCATGTTAAGTACGAATGTTGTTCTGCTTGTCCGAGTTTCCTAATTATGCGTGGCGCACGCGCTTGTCACGTTTGCACCTCTTTTTTTGTCACGTCTCCAATGTTGATGTTAGTGCTGTGCTTCCTACGCTGTTTGGACACAATGTACACTTGCCTTGGTGCCACTACACTGTTCGTCAATGAACTGTTCGTCAATGAACTGTTCGTCAATGAACTGTTCGTCAATGAACTGTTCGTCAATGAACTGTTCGTCAATGAACT
>JGI24159J19872_10003546_pt1 | contig 19495 bp, 12 predicted proteins | sample Ectturendosymbi4_FD_19872 | JGI IMG/M metagenome (IMG submission 19872) | reverse complement strand
GTACGTCAGCGAACATTATAAATACATGTTTCTGGTTGCTAGAGACATGTACGAAATGCTCGTACTTTATAGAGGAAAACATACCACCCGGCGCTCAACAGTTGGCGTTTGAAATGAAGTACGAGTATATCGTACACCGNCCACGAATATATCGTGGGCCGGCGTTCTGNGGCTNTGCAACTTTCCAGACAAGCGGCGATTGAAGTGTTTGACGGCCTCAACTGGTGCGCACACAGCGAATGCTTAGTGACAACAGCATATTGCCTTTGACAAATGACCGTGATGCAAAGATTTTCGGCGAGCTTACGTGCATACGTGTATTGCAGGTTAACATAGCCCACAAAACACTTCCTGTGTAACATATGCTCTTCTAAAAACGTCCACTTCGAATAAGGGACTCTGAAGTTGGTCGGTCTTCGAAATGCAGTTATTTTCATTCTAGCGTCAGTTTGATTTTTCAACTATGAAGTGATCAAAACAGAAATTAGGTTCTGGACGATGTTAACGTTTTGCGAGGACACTAGGCCTTGCACTGTTTGCATTATGATGGTCATTGGCTCATTTGTTGCAGCAAAAGTACGTTTTTCTGACTCAAAATAAGAATAAAGCACGATGCAAGAAATCTTTCTTATTGGTCAAGAAGACGATTTTCAAATTGTGTCAATAGAAAGCTCCTTACCATGAAGTCGACGGCAAAACAGGACCAAATTGAACTTCAAAAAGAACAGTTAGGAACAGTTATTTTTCATTCAAATATTCAGGCCGTACCCCAGTTGTCTGCAACAAGCACATGAGGTGTACAATAAAGATAAGATGCGCAAGGTGTTCCTAGTAATGTTCATATAACGCCACTGTAGGGTCGGTCCAACGCGGCACCCGGGTTATCATATTACGGCCCTTTTGGGGCGTGGGCGTCCGCAGAAATTTTTCCAAGGGGGGAGGGAAACGTCAACATTTTTCTTTATCCCTTCTGAGTTGCTGACGATGAAATACAGATGGACGCTCACAAAACGCTTTACCCTTTCTACAGCACAAGTGAAATGCCCTATATTATGGCAACAGTCACAAACACACGTTTCGTTTGCAGCAATTGCTGGGTATAGATCGATAATTTTCAGTAAGCTATCCGGAGATTTTCCAAGCAAGGTCCGTCTTTTCAAAGAAGCATTGCCAAGGTCTTTGACGAAAACACAAAATATTGCTTTATTCTACCTAAAAACGCATGTCTGCGTCACTTAGAAACAAGAGCTGCAAACGTCTGAAATTCCCATCCAAAGCGATAAATCACCCTTTCGAGAAAACCTTGCTTTCCTGCTGATTTGTGTCACAGTGAACGCTCATCATACGCATATCAAACAAGCGTTCACCTAACATTGTCTGTATCTTGAGACGATTATCGGGCAAGTTATCAAAGTTAGAACACTACAAGGGCTCAAAAATACGGAGAAGATGAATTACAAAACTCGTCACAGCAAATGTACAGGGTGGACAACAAAGCGTCATATGATTTTTATTTACTCCCAGACTTGCGTTTCTGAGGTTTTTACTTTATTTTGAGACGTTACAGACAGTAGGTGAAAGAAGTTGTTGTCGTCAATAGATGGTAGTGGACACTGTACTTCGCAGCAGCAGACAAAAAAATTATAAACAAACTTTGCCATAAAATCGGTAATTCTGACACAAAGGCAATGCAGTAGAGATTATAATTTAATATTTTATGGTGTACGAAAGGTTGCCTGCATGATCACAGTTTTCCTAAGCCATTCACTTAAGGACATATTTAAACTTGTTGAAGCATTTCTACAGATTCGCTCATGCTTCTTGTCACACAGTCGTTATACATGGCTTAACGCTATCAGCAATCACTGTCTTGCTGCATTACCTGCCAAAGATGTCTACATTCAACAGTCACATGCGGCAAAACGCCTATTATGGAAATTTTAAATCTTTGGTGATTTGTTGCGGTATTGTTGTTTCGCAATAAAACCAACACTAGCACGCTCGAAAGTTTGTCAAACTGTCTCTGCAGGCAAATGAGCGGTCATAAGTGAACTGCAAGCTCATCACTGCATGACACCAGATCAGTGAAACTGGTTCTTGTGCAGTGTGAGTGTCATACCGGCAAATAAGCCGTCATTCCAAAATCGCAACCGTTCAGTCGGAATTAAGCTGCTTGTTTTAGGTTTTCTATAGCTTTTTTGTCCATAGTCCTTATTTCTAGGGTGGGCAAATGCCCGTTTTGCTCACCTCTGCGGACGCCCATGCCACGGGGTTACTTTATAGGCCCTAATTTGGCCATCACAGTAATTTGAGTTTGAGACACCTGGTCCAAATAGTGTCAAGCAGATATGGATTAACGAAATTCTCGCTGTTCCTTCTCGCATCTATTATCTAGCGAAACATCAGCCAAGGGAAAGGGCTTGCCAGAATTGACGGGAAAAGACTTGAGCGTGCCTATAGTCCGAGTTCATGAGGATACAATTTCCCTCTGATAGAAACAACACTTTACGTCACGCTGCTCTGCAAAATTTTCAATCTAAAAATTGCCTAATTGTTTTGAAAACGAAACTAAAAAATTCTAAAAAAAAATTCTCCTTATAATGCTCTTATTGTCTCAAGCGCCACAGGTTGGCGAGCTATGACTGAAATTGGCCGATCCACCTCAAGGGCATCTTAATTTTCGGTAATTATTCACCATCCCTGTCCCACAATGCAGGGTACGAACAAATGTTACAACACAGCATGCAGTAAAAGACAGCTGGGTCAGGAACATCGTACAGTGGATAGAGGATTACGGTATGTGCTTTTCTTAAAATGGCGCCAAACAAAATTATCATATGCGCAAGCCACAACTCTTCCTAGGTTGAAAATTTCTGTGTTCCTTTGTGATGATTTATTCGTGTACAAAATTAGGAGTCATAGTTGCTCCTGCGTTTTACCCGCCTTTGCATGAATTTCTTCACTTTGAAATTAAGAGCACTGTGCAGAAACTACATTGCGCGAAAAACAGTTTGCACCTATCCCGGTGTTGTGTTTTGATTAAACAGTCGGGTTCCCTGGTTTGCACAAGTTCAAAGCTGCCTTCTGGACGCCCACTGAAGAGCACCACAAGGACACTCGAAGCTGCGGCAGTCCACGATCAGAGGCCGACACATGGCCAGGCTCAAGCAGCCGCAAGTAACACCAATGCCCGCTTCGTACCTCAGTCCGACCGACTCATGCCTCGCAGCCAAAGTTACGGATCTAGTTAGCGGACTTTCCTTACTGTATACACATTGCTCTATCGGCTAGAGGCTGTTCACATTGGAGACCTGCTGCGGAGCAGGAAACACACACCATCTTCGTTTGATTATCACCTTCATGATGTGAGCTCACCGAGCACCAACAGAGAAGTGTCAATTTAACTGTTCAACTACAATCCACACATTTTTGAGAGTGAGATTGGATCTCCACCGTATTTCATGGGAAGGGTATGGCCAATATCGGCATTTTGAGCCACTGTAATTGTTTCAGATTCTCAAATGACGATTTTAGAGTTTCTAGAAATTTTTTTAATGATCGTTTAATGCGAATCTTTATATTTGCTATCACTTATTCGTGAATCCACATATCGTTTGTATTCAAAGATCAATCAAACTGCAAAAATGCTTTTTTCCAACTGTTGTTCATGAACGAAATTTACCAGAAAGATCTTTTCAATAATGAGTCACATTCTTGTCCGTGGTTAATTTCACATGCTCGTGGGTGTTAATTTGAAACCTGTATTAAAAACAGGATTCGCTGTTAACGTGCACCAAGCGGACTGCGTATTATTTAAAAGGTTTCTAATGTTCTTTCGCAATTTCGGTTTTCCAATAAACAATATATCAAAACAGGCTCAATATTAACATAAATTTGACCCTATTGCAAATTATAGTAATTAAAATCCATATTGACCAAAGCAAATAATGAAGCAATTGCGTTTAACCATATTTTCAAACAATTGCGCAGAATATAATTGGGAATGGTGCATGGATATAGGTCTACTAGGAGCAGAGTCTAATAGGATATAGGTCCACTAGAAGCAGACAATTGTGGGGATGCAAAGGCCTCCTTGTACCCCAATTACAACGGCCTTGTATGATATTATATTACGACTATGCCGTGATTCTCAGAACGTTGTCTGTTTAACTGCACATATGTGCAACATGCAACACACTTTATGGCAAAATGTGTTCATTCAAACACTGCAGCTAAAATTTGAAACACAAGCTTTTCTGTACTTGCCTGTCATGGACTCCTCTACTGATATGAAGTAAGTGGCCTTCAGTATGCTCGATTCCCTCAGTGTTCAATAGAGCACGTTTGAAATACTTTCTTTTGCCCATACTTCAAGCAAGTCACTGATAGTAAACTATCACAGACTAAATCACAAAGTCACTACAAACATTGTATATATTTGCTGTCTTTCCTATGACCCACAAACCTTTATTTGTATATTCAATACCAAGAAAGTATCATTTCATGGGTTTTTGACCAATTTTGAGGTTTTGTCAATTTTTGACAAACGAAAGCTTCTGGGAGTGGGATTGCACTCCCTGCACCCCAGCTCCTATACCATTGGGCATGGGCAAAAGGTGTAGTCTTTCGACTGCAATTATGAAACATTTGACATCCGAAACATTTGATTATTGAAATTTAGAAAGTTGGCAGTGCGTCATCTCAAAGAAATGCAATCTTTGAAATAGTTTTTCCGTAAGGGTATGCGAACATCAACATTTATAATAACGTACCCATCAGATATTTTTACCGGATATGATCAGATTGAAAATGATTAGTCTACATACGTGTCTTCAACAGTTTATATTCAACAACGAACATTACTCACGATATGGCTGTTGGTCAGAATCTGAATGATCTTCATCACCTTCCTTCATTGGTCTTTTGCTAGCCATGGCATAAAACTGTGAATATTACCTTTTCTTGATTTTACATTAGCAAAAAAATATTCAACCAAAAATGTTTAATAAAAAATCCAGAAATATATTGATTGTTCAGGTTTTTGCTGCAAAACAGTTTGATTGTGATTAAATTTTCATTTAATCTTTCAAATGAAAACGATAAATGCTTGTCAATGTCTGCAAAATACTCTTCAAGTTCTTACTGAATGAAAAACCTGCATTACGTTTTTTCTCATAGCGGAAGAAACCTGAGCATATCAGTTTTGTTCCTGCGTTTTACATCTCATTCAGCATACCACAAGTTAATGTAATGACGCGTGGGCACATGGCAGGCCGTCGTCTTCAATCCGCATGCAATTTGTTCAATTAGAGCCACAGCAATTGGAATTCTTGCTGCAAGCATAGAAGCGTCTTGATATTTGTGATGATCAACCGATTGTTTCCAAATGAAGAACGTATGCAATGGCGCCATCCTTTTTTTAAAAGCACACCAGCCCGTGGTTTAGTGGTAAGTGCGTCCGCTTCGGTGCTGGTAGGTTGAGGGTTCTCGACCGGGTCTTACCAAGACCTTGTAAATTGGTACTGCAGTCTTCTTACCAGGCGCATGGTGTGCTGAAGAGCTGCAGGGAACTAACCCAGAACAAAAAAAAACGAGTAAATCGAAACCAGAAATTGTATAAAGCCAGTCGTGGCGCTACAAGACCATTGTAGTTATAAGGCGCCAACAACAAACCACCATGTCAAACAAAAACATTTTTCAAAAACCACCCGTCTTCGTCTAATGCAATACAAACTTATCAATGTTTTCTTTCATCCCCATGAGTTTGTGTGATGAAGATTTGCTCATATGTTGGAGAGTATTAACAATGTATAACTTGCTTGTGTGCATGGATCTATTGCGCATATCTTAATTTAAGTGAAAGATGATAGTTCATTCAACCTAACGTCTCCAAACATAGTTCCATAGACGTTTAGCATCAATTTTCTGTGAAGAGGCTGTGATGAAACAAAATGCATCGCAGTATGTTTATTGATTTTATGCTTCTCCTAAAAATAAATGAATATAACATGCTTTTATTGGATTTTTCAATTAAAAAGCAAGTTTCATTTTTTGTGATGTCCACAGCCGTGAAATGTTTATAACTTGAAAAAAATTGACTACGAGACGGAACGCTCTAAGGCGTTTGATGTTGACTTCAATCGGTTGTTTTCACAATACAAACAATCAATTGCCTCAACCTATAAATGCTGGAAAACTTTACTTTAATCCTCAGTTTGAATTTATTAAAAAGTATTTGCAATGAAATGCAATTTCAACGTTCTTACCAAGAGTTTGAGGTTCTAGGTTACCAAATGTAAAAATGAAAAAGCATATTCAGTCTGATACCTTCTGCTTCATATCAAGATCAATTGTTTCCAAAGCTTCAAATGTATATTGTTGCGGGTATAGTGGATGTAATGTTTCGCTTTACGCAATTGGCGTTTCCCAACTCGTCTTTGTTCTTGTTCGTGCGGCCTGGTTTGAAGATTCGCCCTCGCGCATAGATCAGGTGCGCTGAGCTCATTTCACGTTTTTACCAACGGAAGTTTTAGTCCTGCGGCGCGAAGGCCACGTTTTAAACATAGTTGTTCTTCTTTTACGTTTGTGGTACACGCATGGGCGTCGGCAGAAATTTTTTAGAGGGGCGGCTTCGTCGACATTTTGCTTATTCTTTTCAGGGTGCTGTTGTGGAGCTAAGTCACTTGAATAACGATATATGCACGTTTGAATCATCCTAAAAAGATTAAAGCAGAGTTTAGTCGGCTCATTTCTCGAAAGGCTAGAGAAAAACTGGAACATTTGCTTGTCAATGCAATGCAACCGAACGTCCACAAAAACGCTTTACGTTTTCTACACTATAAAGAAAATGTTATGGCAACAGTCACAGAAAGTTCCCTTTCTTGGCAACCATAGCCAGGTATATTACGATAATTTTCACAATAAGCTATCTGCAGAATTTTAAACAGGGTACGTGTTTTCACAGAAGTATTGCCATAGTCTTTAACTAAATGACAATTAGAAGTATTGCCATAGTCTTTAACTAAATGACAATATTTTGAATACGTTTTTCCTAGCAAGACTTGTCAGCGTCACTTAGAAACAAGAGATGCAAACGTTTTTGTAACCGCTTTTTCCACTTTGTTGTCTTTTTGAGGTTGTCATTATCAACAACATGTAAATGTCTCTTTGTTGAAGGAAAACTATTCCGGCTCATCCTTTCAGATAAAGTTTGCCTCCAGGATGTTTTTGAATTGACTAGGAATGTCTTACCTTTTGTGAAGGAATTTGTCTTGAAAGAAAGCATGGATAATTCCAAAACTATGTCATTTCCTCTTAAGAACTACTCCATTCAGGTTTGTTCTTTTCAAGTTTTACGCACAAATTTCGTTGTTTTGTGTCATATCGAAACATGTCTTGGTCAAATATTTCAAGACAAATTTCAAAGAAAGAGAGTCTGAGCAATTCGGAATGCTTATCTACTGAATTCGTTTACTGTAGAAGGCCACAGTTTGAAAACAGAAACTCACTAATTTTTGTTGAATCTTCGAATTATTTGAGCAACATCATGTGCTGAAAATGTTTTCGATGGTAATTGCTTGCTGAAATGTTGTGCTGCATCACTACATCTATCCACTGTAAATGTAATATGATGGCTAAAGAAGGATTACTGCATTTCTGGTCCATTGATCTTTTTTGAAAATGTATTCTACCCTCAATCAGCCTGCTGGGAAATGCAATTATCTTTCACTTTGTGCTACTGTGAAACGGTATCCAGGATGGAATTTACTGCAAGTTTGATATCGAACAGACGTAGTATCCCAGGCAGTGGTTTTCCTGCCCTCTACGAAATATTCGCGTTGTGCATCCTTCAGAGTAGAACTCATCGTCAAGCACTTGGCAACTACCAATCTGGCCCTCATTTCTTCTGAAAATTTACAACCCAATTCTCCCCACGTTCACAGCCCTGAAGCATCAAATGTGCATTTGTCTGGGGTGTTTCTAAACAACTGAAAGATATCCGAAGTGGACCTTCCACAAAATTTGCCTGAATACTGTACATTAAATTGTTTTCGTTGTCCTATTACATTGAATTGTGTGAAAACTGCAGTTAGTCATTTTAGGGCCGCGATGTCTCAGAAAAATTCTGAGCGGTGATGAGATAAACAAGGCTGAAACCTCGGGCTTAAAATCTTCTTAATACTCGGAAATTATCAATGTAGTTAAAAAAGTAATGAATACGTCTGCCGTAACGTCTGCAGATCGATTGAATTTTGCTGTTTTAACACTAATCCAGGTATAGTGGAAACATTAGTGCTTTAATATTTTGTGCATTCTCACTGCGTAATTCCCAGTGATATTCTATTCGTGGTTCAATGCGATGTACATGTTTGCGAACAGTCCGACAGTCGACACGATAGCCTGCAAACCTGCATACCCGTAGTCGGTTGCTGTTTCCTGTGGCGCATTCGAACGCTCAACGCTTTTGTTCGCCGTCATTCTATTCTGATTCTACATCGAACCGTTTTAACGTTACGTGTTTCTGACTACACGTTCAACTGTATCGGCGTTTTTGTTGTGTGTCTACAGTAAATATAATCGAAAGAAGCAGTCAACTCAGATTACTTCTGGAGAGTTATTAGCGGACAAAGTGGTGAGAGGCTTTCATTTCCCCTTGCTTTGGCTTGGCAACTTCAAGTAGTCAGGTTGCTCAGTTTGGTGACTGACCTGTGCTCTTGCAACAACTAGGTTGACCCCTAAACTATTAGGGATCTCTGTGAAATCCTACAACGTCACACCCTACACAGGGGTGCAAAAATGCGGTCTCGCAATCGCGCCGCCCGACCAAAAACTTGGAGTGCGCAACCAGGATTTGCAGCGACGCAACAGTGCCTTGCTTATAATTTCAAGTGTAATAGTTTATCATGGCAAAACGTCTTATATACGCGTGCTACCAAAAATATATCTGTGCTGCTAACATTCACAGAAATNTTTGCAACCCCTGCAGTAATCGATTTTGNAACATAACTTGAAGCGATGAGGCTAAAAACGTTAGATCAAGAAANCAACAGCTCGTTAAGCCGCTGCGTCAAGTATTACTTTGTTTTACTACAAAGCCGTGGTGATATTCTTTTCNACGCAGCAAGTCATTTGCAAGTACATAATAATTTTCACATCTTGTGCCGACAGAGTTGGTCAAACATATGTATGTGTTTCTAGAGGACATGTGCAACATGCCCTAATTACAAATTTGTCATCATCACACATGTCAAGTATTGCGGGTATGTTAACTATAAAACTGAGAAAAAAGCCTAATGTTTTGGAAACAAACTTTGACCAAAAATACTACCTACCACAGTCCAGTTTCGAAGCGTGCAATGTCATTAAGTTCAAACAGTTTTATATAGGTTGAGAGATTCCAGATTTTATGTTTATCAGATAGGAACGTGGATTGCCATCGTCGACTGGACGACACCACGATCCATGTCTTACATGCACAAATGTTGTGCAAGGTCTACTTTGATATGGAGTCCAAAACAAAGCCGCTTCGATTGAACATGTGTTGCTGTTCATCAGAAGCATGTGAATATAGTACGCGCAATCACAATGACGACGTTGCTGACGTCTACTACAGCTATGTCTACTGAAAGCATCAACCACAGTATTCACTGCTTGATCTCTATAAAAGCATACTGCACGTCGTGGTACGAACATCAAAATTTTCGCAGACGCTCTTGCACAGAAACGTATAGGATCAAATAGTCGCTTAGATGTGTGCTCTTTTCTATAACCACACATCTACGCTTATGTTTCATCAAAGTAATCACGCATAACTTTTTCTACCACCGCCCCAAATCTATTTTCTGTATTTTTATGTCCTTTGCTGCTGCCATGCATGTTTATTGCATTTCGTGTGGGTGTGAAGACGTTGTACAATACAATGATGGAAGTAAAAGCTTGGAACTACATTGAAAATAAAATTTGAAACTTGTCAGATTTTCTATTTGACGGCGTAACTCTCATACAATTGTTCAGGAAAATACGCATGAATGATGCTTGAAACAAAATTGGCACAAAAAGCTAATATGTTTAAGCTCGGTTGTTGCATTCCCCACATTCAGAACTTTCGAACTACATGTCTGGTGTACTCCGTTTTACAGAAATAGCAAAATTATGTTGCACAGTCACCAGTCCCAGAGCAGCCAAGTCATCAGGGGCGCACAAAAATAAAAAATGTTGTTTTTGGTGACTGCATAAAATGTCTGAAGCTACTAATTAGCCTGAAGGCAAAGCCACAATATCGAGGTGTTTGACATCATTTCACAGCTTATTATGATAAAGATAAGCTGTTTTTTAATTCGCCAACCTGGCTGCGTGATGTATGATTATGGAAGCTAAGAAAGACCTGTGCTAGCTCAAACAACCGAAACCTGTGTGAAAACACATGACACTTCCGACTTTTTTANGCAGGCATTGAAATAAGGCAAAAATGCAATTTCTCTCATAAATCTCTCATGGAACTGTTGAACTACTAAACTACTAAAAGAAACAGTCCACGAAGTTTGTCATTAAGTTGCTAGCAAGCAAATCTTCAGCATCATGGAATCTAACAGATGTTGACATGGACCAGCAATTCATGAAATTGCGTTTTTTGTGCTTTAAATTAGACTGTCAGGAACGCCGAGACTTGAACATTGACAAACAATTTCGGAAAAATGTTGTGAGATTTAGGTAAAACAGTAAATACAATCTGCAAGTTTGTCGTTAATCACAGAGCAAAGAAAGGCACAGTTTGCTTTTTTATTAACTTTAAATCATTACACAAGCACAAAATTAAACAAAAATTTTAGGAATACTAGTGAACAAACAGCATGGAAATCGTTTTCATTCAATGCATTTGCGTAAAAATTAATGACACTTTTAAACCTCATACGCTAACTTTAAAAAATGCAGCATCATTTTGCACCACAAGGAAAATCCAAAATGTTGGGACATGTCATTTTTGTTAAGGTATCACAGGTTCATTTTGTTGCTGCATCTTTCCAGGGTATCTGCTTTCATACGCAGCTGCTTTTCTAAACATGTTGTTACGGAGGCAATATGCCTCGCAAAGTTCGTAGAGATGCAGTCCAACATGAAACTTTTCTTCAGGAAACAAAACTGGTGAATTTTGGACGTATTTGCAGTTTTTAACATCGTCCCAGATGCACGCTAAAGGATTGCGGCATATCTCCAAGAGTTTTTGTGAAAGCACACACGCCATTACAATGAAACGGGTGCAAGGACCTTCCCACTCGCTTTTTGTAGACTGCTTACAAATGTGGGAGAGTCTTTTCTTTATCTTTTTATGCAACGATTCTTCTTGGTTGGTGGCTCCAATAAGAAAGCAGCAAGGAATCAGCAAACATATGTACACCTCTTTTTGATATCGTTGCCTTGTACTTGAAGATAAATTCCAAAATTGTTCGAAAGAATCAGTGGCTTCCTTGCTATTTCCAGAATTCAGGTTATTTATGATAGCCAGCACAAACGACGGCTGTTCGAAATTTGCAGCCGGAAAGGATGGAAAGTGTCGAAAAAGTAAAAGGATTTTCGAAAAACAGCAGAAGTGGATGCTTTCGATTGGCCACAATATTGTTTTGATTTTTTCCACAATTTCTGAAACTGAAATGAGAAGGATCAAGTAACTAATCTCAGCAACGGCGCAGGTTTCAATCATTCTGCAAGTTTTTGGGATGAGAAATCGATTTCACGCAACACTACGCACGCTCAGCTCTGAAATTTGCAAGCGGTGTTCACGAGTGAAACGTTTGAAGGCAGCAAAGTAGAGAAAACAAAACTGAAAACAAAAATAAAAAATTTTACAAACAAATGTTACGGCTTATAATAAACAGGAAAATGTCTTTTCCAAATATTTGCTTCAATGAAACTGAAAACCTACCAGGCTCCAAGCACTGAGCAAAGTAACAGACCCACATCAAACGATATTGCATCGCAATCACTGAGAGCGCTACTAGAATGCGTTACAGAATTGAGTAAAGACGTTGGCAGACGTTTCTAGGAGAGTTTTCATAATTAAATGTTGGGCAGTTGGCGACATGGTTAGTGACAACTGTCAAAACATATTGAGAAACTGAATGGGGAAATTGAACAACGCAAAAACGTTCAAGATTTATTTCACACGAGGGAAGATCTTTCTTTGTACATTATTTTGTGCGTTATTCCCATCTTGGGAGGGTAACCTGGTATCTTGGGAGGGTTAGCCGTTACTGTGATGTTCTGCTAAAGCAACAGCGTGAGTTTACTGGGTACGTAGTTTGTTCATGGAACACTGATTGATGCAGCCGCTATAGACAGTTTGTTTGCTGGCATCCTGATTATCTGCTTCGCTCCAATTTGACCTACTTCGAGGGGATGACTACCTCATGGATAACTGGCACATGACACGAGTTGGTACACAAATGGAATGTTTTGCGCATGTCAGGTTTTGGTTAAAGCCAATCTTTATCAGAGAAAGAATAAAAGATAAATATGAAAGCAATGGTTGCCGGCAGAAAAACTACTACAATTGGAAAGTAATAAAAACTGCGAGCACCTTGCTCAACACAAAAACAACCCAAAGGATTGTGACGGCCTTGCAGGATCTGTGCATTTTTTTCGTTACATGGGCATTACAACAAACCCATCATAATAACTATTTTACAAAAAATATCAAAAAACAAAACTTGTCCGCTGAATTAAAGGAACGAAATTTCTCAACCAGCGGTGATGGAACAAACCGTATAATAAAGTGAGAGCGAACGAACGACATTATTGGGGCACTATACGGTGTTCTATGACATGTTGCATGGACCAACTGTTCATATAATATGAAGTGGTAGTTTTGTAGAACTTAAGTTTTTGCCTGAAGTTAAGAAGTTAGCTTTTTTCCAGGGCGGTTGCGGTAAACGCTCTTGTCAAAGGAGTGCTACGGCAAGTCACTCAGTGGCCGTGGATCGAACAACCAACCTTCTCAGTTGGGGGCGAACACTCTACCAATGAGGTAATCGCCGCCCACATATTCGTATACACTTGTGTCGGTCATTGATTTCCCCAATCAGCTTTGTTAAAATGGTTCTTTGTTGAATTGTTTAACTACTGAGCTAACCATGTAACTACCTATCCTATTAGGGTTTAAAACATATGATTAAAAAAGCCCGCCCCTAGAGAAAGGCTGCCTATCTCACTGCGTCAATCCTGCTCATGCATTCTGCTAACGCTCAGTTTTGAGTGATAGAGGTGTGCTTCCTTCAATGTTTGTCTATTCCGTTGTTCGATAATTGACGTCCACATAGTTTTCCAGAGTTTTGCTTGCCACAGCCTTTGTTTTGATTTATTAATTTTATTAATGAGCATGCTTGCTTTCTCTGCTCTTGCTCTAGGGTTTAAACTTTTCTTCTGTAAGCATTGTTTGCATATTTCAGAAATGAGGACACCTAGTGTTACTTGAAATCGATTTCCTATTTGGAAAAAAATTGCAGATTTATTCAAACCCACCACGTTGTTGAGACTGGTTCTTTGAGTGGAGATATGTGCAAGCTTGATTCATCCCAAAGCAACGAAAGCAGGGCCCAGTCCGCTTATTATTTGAAAGCTTGCACTAAAGCTACATTACATAGAGTTAATACACTAGCATTCTTAAAAGGATTTATTTTTGCCAATTGGCACAAAGAAAAAAAGTTAAAAAAAAAGAAACGCGTATACACCTAGTGTAAAAAAGCCCTTGTGGTGTGGTTGTAAGAAACACAAATTACTAGCGTTCTTTTCTGATTATTACCACGAATCTGGCGGACTATGGGCTAAATCGATTTAATGCAGGAAAACGGACTGAAAAATGTGCAATTCGATAGGAAAAACACTGCAGCTAACACTATGCGAAAACTTACATTGGGAATAATCACTTTCAACTTTTATGTGGAACTTAGTGGCAATACATATTTTTGTTGAGAAAGCTTTGTATCTCTTGAAAGCAAACCTTTCACATGAATTTTGCTTCTATCAATATATTTGAAAATGTGGTTACAAGAGGATTGCCTGTTTTCGAAATATTTATATTTCCCAAATGAAAAATCACATATCTTTCACTTACCAAGACTGGCCCCTCCTTGTTCCAGATCTGAGTAATTGGACAACTTCTTTACAACAAACTCTACCCAAGGTCGGCAGCATTCCATACATGCAGGTCCATTCACCGAAACTGCTTGACCTGCATTTACTGCTTGACCTGCATCCAAAACAGTTGAAATAAACGCCCTCAATTTCTCATATTATTCACTTATTCACAAAGGAGGTTTTGGTCTGGTTGTTACCACAAAATAAGACCCTGCACTTTGCTTTTCGATTCTAATTCGTTTCAAAATGTTGTTAAATGTGTAGTCATGAAGGAAACGTAACTTGAATTTTTTTTTTGCATAAAACTTTGCGCTTGAAAATTACGGTTGACTTTTAATATGCATGCACAAAGCACAAACTTACCAGATGAAAAAGGATGCAATGTGCGTTTCAGCGTTTTTTTTGGAAATAGAATGTTTGATTCATTTTACTGCTGGACATGTTTAGTGAAACAACAATTTTGTGGCAGGGCTATTTCTTGTGTTTTCAAAGTTGAAATGATGCTTAAAGCGGGCCTGCTTATCTTGAAATATTATTGGCTACTTTGAAAGAATGTGGGCTACAGAAAAGATCACAAGTGACTGAAACAATAAGATGAAACCTGTATCCTAAAACTTGAACCAAAGTAATTTCTTTAAAATAAACTATGTGGTTGCGAATAATAAAATAAACTTTTGCACAGATCCGAAAGGCAAAATATGATGCTAAACTGAGGAATGAGCAATTAATGTTGGCAATGTATATTTAGAAATGTAATTGATTTACACATGGGCTTTTAACTGAAACGCAAAAGTTTCCTTGGTAAGTCTTGAAACCAAAATAGTGAAGTTTTGTTGAGATCTTGGAAACCTTTACAACGCATTAATGTGAAAAAACATCAAGGTCAATTTGATCTACGTCGTTGTGTAAGTGGAGGCCTTTTGGGCTGTTATTTCAAAATAGATTACAGTTTCAGAACATTTAGTACTTGTTGACTAATGTTTGGAGTATGACTTTATCACATGGAGAGTTGTAAAATTGTTCATCAACAGCATCTATTAAAATTGTATTTACAAAGAAGTGGGACTCCTTACTAAAAGTGAAGTATTTGTGTTGCAGATGATTCAGTCGACGTCTTTGTAACTGTTTTGAAAAGCACGAATTTTTTCGTACCAAAGAAATCATTTGAAACCGCTTTTGTTATTGAAATATCGATGTTTTGGCCATAACTTGCCTAACGCTCATTATGCAGGGATAATCAAAGGTTCTAAAGATGCAGATTTTTGCCAAGTTTATTTTGAAAAACGTGTAAATTCGCACTGGTACTTTATTCTCAGACCTTGATGACGTAATCCAAAATCTCTTGACATCCTGCAGTCGTGACGTCACAACAAAAAAATACAAAACCAAAAGTGACCAAACTTTTAGAAATCGAACCCAGGAGACTTCTTTAGAGGGTATCAACAGCTGTGTCACTACATTCGGAAGTTGTGACTAGGACAAAGTCCCGGGCTTTGATATCCTTTCAAGCCATAATTTTCAGCATCGATTTTTCCAAACACCGATAAGATCGTAACTAGCCTACAATTGCATCCAGAATCTTCATTCATTAATAAAAACATGTTCTGACCTCCCTCCGATGATCTGAACAACAGAGGTGGATTTGGAAAATCATTTGATGAAGGATGAGGATTCCTGGGTTGTTCAAACTGAGGTGCAGCAATACTTGTCGACGCTGATCTAAAAAAAATTTCAAAATTACGTTTGAACCTTGCTATTCAATGCCACTGCAATGGATAAGATAATTTATACAAACGAGCAAAAATTGTTTCATTTGCCGAAGATACGCAGACGCACTCTTCTTTGTTCTTATTCCTGAACACATTTCATCACCAGCAATTCAAAACGTCCGTGATTGCATAGTTCGACATTTTTTTGATTATAGCACCGTGATTTTTGAATTTATCCGATGAAACACAACACGACAAAAGTATTCTGTCAGCCGGACTTGCATGTTTCAGATATTCGAATAAATTTTCAGTGGGCGTTGTTACCTTTGGAGGAAGATGAAAGTTTCACATCAAACCTACACATTTTTTGCAGTTCTTTTACAGAAATTTTAGTTACTATGTTGACGCATTGCTTCGTACTTTGATATCTTCTTTGTAACGCCCATTTTTCCATAGTACTTTCTGATTGTATTATGTGCTTCTAAACAAGACAAAACTATCATTCAAAAACGTTGCGTTTTTTATGCATCATTTTTGCACTGTGTATGAGTGAATGTACAATTGTACCTATACTGTCGCTCAGGGCATACCGTTTGTTTTTAACGCGCATCACCGTACACGGTGAACATTTTCTTCTGCAACTTGACCGGCAATATCTAAAATAAATGTTTAGAGATTAAGGAGCCTCACATATCTCCACAATTTCAAATTAATCGCTGTTTGACGACAAGAAGTTACAATTGTACCAATCCTTCAAGGGTTAAACATGAAATGTGTATTTTGACAAACAAGCCCTTTACATGCAGTATGTAACACCTAACGGTGATCACTTTTGATATGCAACAGGAATGAAAATTTCAACTTTAAGTTTTTTCCATTATTTAAGACAAAGTGATTCCAACACAGACAATCCTTACCGTTGATTAACCACTGGCATGCAAGCCGGAATCGAAACGTTTTGCATATCATGATGAGGATATGCCATTGTCGGAATATTAGCATGTTGCTGTCTTGAAGGACTAGCAGATAGGTGTTCAATTGGCGGATGAGGGTAGTATTGTTGAGGTTGAGGAATGTGTGCGTAGGAAGAATGAGACGGGGATACAAGAGAATGCGTTTGCAAACTGCAAGTTGTGGGTATCACATTCCATAGAACCTGTTCGCTGATTGCGGAATGGCTAGAAACAACGCCTTGCTGGAAGGTGACAGGAGGCCGTCCGTATTGTTGACCTGATGACGGCTGCTGAGGTTGGTGCGATAGCTGATGTGGGATGAGACTTGAAATACTGCCGGATTCTTGCAGGTTGGCAGTACTGTCAAACGGAAAACCTTCCAAAGAAACCCCAGAATCGTGAGTGAAAATCACAACAGTATGCAAAATACGTTAAGTTTTTCTTCAGCAGATAAATCAGGCTTGATTAAAGGAAGTTGCTTATAATGACTGTGTCAACATGTTTTCAAGATAGTTGAGGCAACTAGAGCTTTCTGATGAAATGTTGAGTGGTTGATTTTATCAAAATAACAGTAACTTAAACCTATCATCATCAACTTCACAAGGTTAGGTGAAATTCACAAAAAATGGCAGAAATTCGTTTACATCAACATCGGCTTTCTTATTTTTCAGCGAAAAATGCAAATTATCTTGCGAAATTCAAAATGAATTTTTTGTACTTCTGTTCTTACAAAACGTTGAGTCTTCACTTCATCGATGTCAATTACTCACATGTTTCTATGAAATCTTCTAACTCGAAATCGTCACTGTGATCACGTTTGCTTGGAGTTCGTTGATGGGGCAGCACGTCTGTGCGTGTTTTGTGGGGGGTAATGAACTTTTTACCTGAAATGCAAAAATAGAATAATTGTACTTGAAATCCCTGCAGNGAATGCTGATCATAATGCAAATTTGACAAAGAAGTTTAAAACAAAAAGCCTGGACATTAAGCAAGTTCCTTTTTGAAGATGAAATCCCGGTTATTGAGCTTGACAAATTTTGATAGTTGCACAGTGATAAAAACAAACCCTAGTTCGCCAGAATAAAACCTAATCAAATAATAATTTCAAATTTGTTAAATTCAGCACAAAATTGGCATTTGAACAAATCACAACACGTCATATTCCGCTAATTGTTTTGCATTTCAATGTTCACATCCGCTATTTTAACCAGTTGTTATATGTGGAACTCGTCATAGTATTGTGTTTTTTGTTGCATTAGACGGGTGCCGATTCAGGCTTCTATAAATAAATGTTATTGAGCATGCTGTGACGTAGGGTCACAATGTGTAATAATTTATTGGTATTTAATTGTTACAATTTCATTGCCAAAAGTATTGCAAGTACGTAAACCCACCCGTGCAGCATTAAAACCGAGATCTTGTTTGTGATGACCTGAACTGGTGCGACCACAGCGAANGCAACGGAAAAAAATAAGAAAAACATACTTCGCCACAAAATCGGTTGTTCTGACACAAAAAAAGCAGCAGAGATTTTGTTAAGGACAAAGTACCTGATAGAAAAANAAATGAACGCTTAGTGGTTGCCAAATTTCAAGAGTCTGGAAGCGTAGCCATAGCCACGTGGGAACCAGGGAACATGGCCCCAACATTTTTAACGCACCAAGTCATTTAGTGCTTTGAGACGCGGGATCCCAAACAACATATTGTTGATCGCCAGAAATGAAAAATTTGTCCCCCATATCTTTTTGTCTCCCATATCATTGGAAGTGCCGTAAATGCCAATAATGGTCACAGTGGTCGGCCTCGTTAAGTGAAGACACCCAACAGCATTGTGTTGGCGGGAATGGCTTGAGGAATCTTCCCGAAAATCAACGCGCCGTTCCTCACGAGAAGGTGACATTTTCAGATTATCACTTTTGTGAATCCACCATGAAGGCCTTAAGCTGTTTCATTAAACCATTCAAATCTTGCCCATACAAGCTGATGACAATAAAGTAGAACTACTAACGTTTTGTCAGGATATGACCAAGAGGTTTGAAAACAACCTGTTCTTGTTGGATTTGATTTTCTTACTCGCCATTCACCACCCTACTCACTTGATCTTAACTTACTTTCTCTGAGTGCCTCAAGGAGAGGATCTACAAAAACAATCCCCAGACTCTAGCAGATTTGAAGTACAACATAAAGGGGAGATAAGAGGTGTACCTGCCAACATATTTGGATGAGTCATTAACACTTTCAACGTACGTGTTGGAGCAGTTCTTCGCCAGAAAGGTGCCTGGATAGAACATACTAGCAACGGTTGAAGGACAGGAAACTAAAATCGTTTCAACGTCTACCACAATTGTAGGACATAATTTGCCATGATTGTGATAATGTTGGGTGATGGGTGAAAAAAGTTTCATAAAATCTTAATTGAGTAAAAAATGATATCAAAAACAAAGTAAGGCGCTCTTTTGGGCCATCCTGTAGATTTGCAATCAGTACATAGGTACATAGGGCCACCCTGCAGATTTCCAATCAGTACATAGATTCTATTTGACTAAGGACTGAGGATGCGTAATTTAACGTGAAATCGATTTCCTATTAAAAATTTGCTGATTGATTGTGAAGAGGCACTTTTGCCCGCCTGTGCCAATTCAAGCCGGGGAATCGAACCATCATGATTCCCAGGGAGAGAAACGTCTTTGTCTGCCAATTGCC
>JGI24159J19872_10003544_pt1 | contig 19499 bp, 11 predicted proteins | sample Ectturendosymbi4_FD_19872 | JGI IMG/M metagenome (IMG submission 19872) | reverse complement strand
CTAAATATGAGTAGAGAAACTAAGAAATGTACTGTTGCCAGTCATTTCCAGAAAGTGGATGGAGAGGGTTATGTTTGTCAAATCGTAAAAAATGGCAATGTTTGCAGAGCCAAATCAGGATCAAAACTTTTCAATCTGAAATGTCATATTGAAAGGCATCACCCTGACATTTTCAAGTCTATTGTTGAAGANGAACAAGCAAAGAAGCAAGCAGTTGTTCAAAAAGGCAGTACAAGCAAGCAACAGACGCTTTCAAAATACTTTCANAGTGAAAAAATTACTGTGTCAATGACAACAGAAAAATTCAAACACCATCTTATTCAACTGGTTGTGGAGAATGGAGTGCCTCTAAAGCTCTTCTCTTCACCTGGCTTTATAGGTTTGCATGGGGAAATGGCTGAAAAACTTGGTGTTTCATTATCAAGCATTAGAAATTTGATTCTGTGTGAAGCTGAAGAACAGAAGAACAAATTAAAAGAAGAGTTACATGTTAAATTTTTGTTTTTAAAAATGGATGGATGCACAAGGCACAGAATACACTATTTTGCATTGAATGTTCAGTTTGTTGATTCCAAAAATGAAGCGAGGATCTTTATATTAGCAGTAAGAGACACAGAACACCAACACTCCAGTGATTTTATCCAGAGGCTGGTTGAAGATATTCTGAAGAACTTTGAGATAAGCAAACAACAAGTTTTGTCAGTAGTGACAGATAATGCTTCAAACATGACTCTAGCGGTTCAGAAATCATTTGAAGACTCCATTACTGTTGTAGCTGAAAATGAAGATGAACTTGAAGGCATTTCAATGTTAGAAGAATAAACTAGCTTGGATTTTAGATACGATTCTGAGTTTAAGACGATGACACATATGCGATGTGCTGCCCATACATTGCAACTGGCAATACGTGATGGGTTGAAAGTGAGGCATGTTGCTTCACTAATCAGCAAAATTCACCAGGTTGTGGTAGCTGCCAGATCACCTAAAATTGATGCAGTTTTGAGGAGAAAAACAAACAAAGGTGCCATTCTAGACCAAGCAACCAGATGGGGCAGCACATACCTCATGCTGGAATGCCTTCTTGAACTAAAACCTGCCTTGATAGACATTGTACATCCAGATGTATCACTGCCTGATGCTCAGTGGAATGAAGTCAAACAATTGCAAGGTTTGCTTCGCCATCCTTTTCTCACAACCAAAAAACTACAGGCTTGACACCAGGGTCATTTTTCAAAGAATGGAAAAAGTTTATTTTCAAATTTTCTCAAATTGGTGGCATTTTGGCTGATACCATGAGAACATCCATGGAGTACTGTGAAAAGGTTCTTCTTGACAACAAAGTGTTACTGGCAGCAGTATATGTTGACTCCATGTATAGGGTGACATTGAATGATGAGGAACGTGCAAAAGGGAAAGCTGCTCTACTCCAAATTGCTCTTTCCCTCAAACATCATGAGGAAAGAAGATGTGGTGCAAACCTGTTGGAAGAAAATCAAAGCAGTGGAAAAGAAAACTTGATCTACCTCAGAGTCAGAAGATGAGGACTTTGAAAAGCTACTTGACAGGCAGGCAAAGTGCGGCAAAACTTACACAGAAGATGCAGCTAGTAATTCATCTCTACTTTGACTGTTCAAAATGGACTTCAACAATGCATTAACAGACATGGAAAACATTGATAGGTCATCAAAAGTGACTGTCATGGATGCAATTTCTCGCTACCCATCCATTTTGCAAAAAGTAGCATACATAGTCACAGCTTTGCCATCAACACAAGTTAGTGTGGAGAGGCTATTCTCTGCACTGCGCATTATTCGCTCGGACCTGAGAACTTCCATGAAAGAAGACTTATTAGAGGCAATATTATTCCTTCGCACGAATGGTTGTGGAAAACTTTGTTTAAGATTGTGTACTGTTTCAGAAATAAATGTTTTGGATTCATTGAGTTGTGTGATTAAATGAGTGAAAATTTAGAAACTTGAAACTTCAAACTGCACAAACATGCTTGAACTTAAATTTTTAACCAATGGAGCCGGAGCAGTGTTATCAAGGAGCTGGAGCTACTTTGTGATAGAAGAGAGCTCCAGAGCTGGAGCCGGAGCAGTTGCATATTTGTGCCTGCTCCAAAGCCCTGGTCGCACCCCAAGCCTGATAAAGCCAACACAAAGTAGTATCTTTAAAGAATTTTATTTNAAGAAATCGATACATACCATGGTCCCAAGTTCAGTGTGATGGATGTGCTTGACGGCTTTCACAAAGTTTNGAAATATCAAGAGACATCTTAGTGAGGTACAGCCACAGATCACCTCGCTTATGATATCAACAAGCGGTTTCTTTGCTTTGAGAGCATTGAGGTCACAGCCGAAGTTAACTCAGTGGTCGTTTACTTAACTCATTGATCGATTAGTGGTTGAACGTTTCGCCCCTTTTGTTCGCCACCCTTGCTCCTCAAAAAAAACGCCAAGGGGCGATTCCGCCAACTTTGAGAACCACTGAACTAGAAGTTTATTCGAAAATCTGTCAATCTCAAACAGTACTTCTAGTAATATAGGAAAACACAACTCACCTGCAGAACAGGAAGAGACGCATTGCAAGTACAACAAATTCAAAATCTTGGTTTTCGTATCGAAGAATGCAAAACCAACACAACCAAACTTCTGCTCACCTTTACAAAGCTCATTCGGATTGTGCACATCTTTGTCAAGCCAAAGACCGCTTCATAACCATGATTGACTGATTGCGACAACAGAGCAGCGAATTCCTGCAAAAATTTTGGTTTAACTTTTTTACTGGTTTTACCACCTCAACGATCCTTGCACAAAAAGAGGCTAAGTAAAACATGTCTTCTGAGGGATGCTACACTACAAAGGTGATGCTCTACGCCACTTTTACTGAAATTTTTTTGCGCGGCCCACTGTGAGATGTCGCGGTGAAACAGCGACAAAATTGAAATATGTGAAGAAACAAAATATAAACAACACATGCAATTTACTATTTATGAAAAACTTGAGCTTGCTCATTAGATACGATTTCCTGATCTAATAAATAGAAATCAAATTATTTTCAAAAAACGTTTCAGCTAAATACCAGAATATTGTAACGTTTTGAAATGTTTCGCGCCCCTGCCGAACGAACTTCGCGGACCACCAGTGGGTCGCGGCCAACTGGTTGAGAAGCGATGCTCTACGCTGCTGCGTGCGGTTTCACTACACAAGGAAAGCTACGAACGACTGCCCAGTGCGTATGATATCGCTTTCACGTAACAGGCAAAGGACTGCATTCTTACAAACGATACCATCAAAGTAAAGATGTTGGCTAAGCAAACGTCTGTTCGGTAGCAATCACTGTATGTCAATTTCTCAAAAGGCCATAGTATATTATTAAGGTTAACTTTCACGCGTTGACCGTTCCCCGGTGAAAGCAAAAATGTAAAATTGTGAACCAGAACAAGGCCGGGCGCGAACTAATTTCTTTCTTCACATTCTTTATAAAAGAATCTAGCCTTCCAGAGTTAATCAATGCCGATCTCACTCGCGAGCATAAGTGTTCCAACTGCCATATTAAACTTTGAGCATAAGCAATTATACAAAGAAAAAACAATGAGACCACAAACAACTGCTATACAATCATTCTTTGAAACAGGAAGGTGCAGCGGATGAAAACAGTCTTGTACCTGGTTGTTAAATATCTTTAGTGAGCAGGATGGAGGAATTTTGCAAACTGTTGTAGGATGAAAACCATGGTAATAATTGCAATTCTGCGACTGCACGAATATCGCAGAATCTGATAAGCACTCGGCATATACTTCTCCGCCCACGTAGTAAAGGTGAACGCCTTCAAACACGACAAAGAGAACGTAACTGAAACCTAAACACCGCGCCAAGTAAGAAATGCTTTCAAATTACGTTTCATTTGCAATTATCATTCTTCAAAACATCTGTTTTATTACACAAAAGAACTAGTAAAGGATAGGCTGCGCTTGGGCGTTGATGAAATTGCGATTCAACGGCTGTGCGCACAATCAAAATTAAATATTTACACAACAGTCATAAAATGAAGTATCCAACAAACCTTTTCCAATGTGACGTCGGGTATTCTCTATTGTTGAGTTCCGGTTGACGTTGGAAAGCTGGCCGAGGCAAAATCTATTGGAAGCTGACGATGGATTTGTGAAGCCATCGACAACAATCGAGGTAGAAGTAGCACAGAACTTCTCACCGACACGACTGTTTAACTCGTAATACATAATCGTACACCAGTGGCTGGGCTCGCTGTACGGCACCGGTTGGACATCTGCTGAGTGAAGATGCAAAAAATATCTTTACTATCCTTTCTTCGACACTCTGCAATAACTTCGGAAATAAACGCAACTTCAAACAAGGATGCTGCATCAAAAATTGAACGAGTTGCATCAAGAATCATATACCCGAAGCGCTGGAAAACACCAAAGCACTTCAGGCACTCGTCCCACTAATTTTCGCCCATCTCTGACCAAATGAATTCGATTTCACTTGTTTGCCGTGCTAGGCATCCCAATTGGATGTAGCATGCCTTCTGCATTTCAGCAAGCAGCTTTTGTTTGGAACTTCCCAGCAATCCGAATTTAATAACTTCTGCTTATTGGTAATTATGAAATCGAACAAGCAGGCTCATGGAGAATTTGTGCAATAACTGGTCATTTCCCACCCAAAATCAATTGCAATCAACCTCACTCCCAACACAAGCCTCGCCAATAGAAAAAAAGCGTATCCACAGCAAGAAATAAAGCGAACTCAAGCAGATACATGCGTTAAAAACATTTTATCGGTTTCTTTTAGAACGTTAGGAAAGCTGAAAATAAGCAGCCCTAACTGATCACAGAATCGCTTTTCAAATCTCCAATGCAAGAGTCCATGCCACGCATTACCGTGATGCAAACTGGGATGCAAAGAAGTAGTCGTCGATGGTCGTGTATCCATGCTTTCTGCTTTGTCACCTTCCGGCGGCATGTACGCTGGCGGGGGTGTGTCAGCTGGCAAACTGTATGGAGAGCCTGGACCGCTAATAGATCCATCTGGGGACTGGGGAGCTTGTATAGAACTGGGGGAATACACCTCAGATGTTTGCGAGCCACCATAGGGCGAACTGGGGTTGGGGCTTGGCATAGTTGGATGAGTCAGTGGCGGTGCAGCATTTCTGCAAGGTTAAACGACTGAAGTGAGAACCGCTGAATGGATCAATTTCAAGGCAGAAATAGGGTACTTCGGTCGTGATGTTGATATAGCACTAAAAAAAGCGCTGCAAAGAGTGTAAACAATAAGATAACGTTTTACTCTTCGAACTACGAGTACGGGTCACGACATCCTACTACATCCACAATACGAGAAAACGCCTTGTTCAAAGCCAGCGGAATGCGTGAAATTTATTCCCCCTACCTTCAGGAGTGCGAACTTCACCAGACATTAGCTATAAAATGTTGTCACTCACTGTGCAAAAACAAGCAGCAGCAGTGGATGATTCACTGCGAACAGCATGCGCTGTTGTTCACGCTTACCGTCTTGACTGTCGTGAGGCAACAATATGAATAAATAGCACAACTGTACCACATGAACGCATGAAAATGACCCTTCTTTCGCAGCAGCGAAATTGGAAACACTGACTTCATCGCTACAAATTTTTAGTCGTCAACCAGAGGCAAAGAAGCGGTAGAAATTCAATTATCGGTGTTGTCTGCTTTGCATGCCAATCTTCGTTGTGTACCAGTTTGGGTACGAACGTCAGAACGCCGCAAAAACAACGAATACAACGCAAGTTTTGACCGGTGGCCACGTTGGGCCGATCATTAACCTTGTAACTTTCCCGAACTATGCGAATGTTTAAATCGGCATTGCAGCCATGCTCCAACCACGCCTCACTACTTTAGGTTGAGTGACAACCAGGCAGCGTTGACAACAGTTAACGTTTCGATTTTTTTCGCCGAAATGTTTTGAAGGTGTTTTTCACAAGCCTTACGGTAATTACCGCGTTGTCACACAACTTCAATATCGAGTCTTCGGACGCAGCGACAGTGAGACATCAAACTAACCTGGCACCAAAACCAGATCCATTGCTCGGGTAAGTCGCATTGGGTGGCATACGGCTTGGTCCATGCGTTGGATTGCCGCCGTGTATCATGCTGTGCGATGGAACGAACTCGCTGTGTCGCGGGACTAATACAGGTGGAAGAACTGAAACAAAAACGTATTCGACCTAAAACCAATAAAGACAAGATTTTCGCAGACACGCAGTGGACAAAGCTACTAAGCCATAACGGCACAAGCACGAATGATCATTGACGTAAAGTACAGCAGTTCAAAGCATCCGGGAGATGCAATGAGAGGAACTATACCAAGGATCTGGGTTTTTTCTCGCTGAGACATTTCGGTCATTTTTTGCTGAGAAATTTTGGTCACTGAAACATTTCGGTCATTTGTCTCGCAGTCGTGTTAAAACTCGCCGTAACAGTGTTTTTTAGCCTATTATTTTCAGACATTCTGACCGAAATGATTTAATGCCTTTCAGTCATTTCAAAATCATTTTAGTCTATGACCGGAAAACGACCGAAAAAAAAAACAGATAAGGATTACTGTTCTTGCATGACAAAACGTAATGACAAAAAGTTTATGATTTGACAACTAACGTAAGGTCATGCACGTACTATCAGTTCTGTTATTTTCACTCTTACACTCTAGTTGTACCATAGAAAAGAAAATGACAGCCATAAATTATTATCTTATCATCCATCCCACCAACACGATATAACTATTCTACGCTGGGCGGTGAGTAAATTTTTATTTGTGGTAGCCGTCGGGAGGTGATGAAGCCAGGATATAGAAAGCGAAATCAACGACATACCTCAGCTTGGCAACGTTAAGGATGCTTATACTCGTATTAGATTTCCACGAATCAACCGCATGGCGCACTTGAAACGCACTCAAAGCATTGCGCAGCTCTCAATCATCAATATAGCTGTTAGGTAGCAACGCCACGTAAACACCAGACAACCGAACACTTCCGTGAAAAGTTTCGCAAAACAGTTTTGTGATAGAGAGCCACTACAATAGATCATAAACTTCAAATCGACTGAGCTCTTCAACCAAAAGCAAACTACTGTCTAAGCTGAAAAACCAGCCTAGTTCGGCTGATTTGCCCTCCAACACGAAAGAATAGCACGACTATTCTCGTATACCTGTAAGAGACCGGCCCTAATTTCCCACATCCCTAAAGTTACAACCTCAGCGCCTCATTGCCAATTCGTTCGTCTTTGTAGATAATAGCAGCGTGCGACCGGTGCAATTTCTTAATACAGAGATTTCCTAGCAAATAGGAGAGCCTGAGCTGACATGAACGGAGGAGACTGCGGGATCAAGATAATACAATAAGCAACAGGCCAAAATTTAACAAATGCGCTTTACTAAACCTTGCTTCCGTAAACATAATTTCAACGTTTACACCGAACTTTCAATTGCAAAACCTGAATCAAATTGCAGAAGTTAGTAGTTTGCCTCCTCCAACAACTTGCACTTTCACTGTAAACCACGAACTGGACGTATGCTATGAACCTTAACCTCCTGAATTTGAACTTAATACTGCAAACATTCCTCCCATGACATTACGCATTACGGTAGGAAACTACGGCACGATTGGCTGCATAATCACTATTTGGTTCGGCATTTGATGAAGTATCGTCAACCGTTTCCTAGCACATCTCGAAAAGTGCAACTCCCACGCGTGTTGCAATGAAACTGAAACGCGGTGTTAACTTCTGTGAAAGCCAGTCAACCAATAAACACACCAATAGTATCATTCAACAAAATGCTTATTCAGCAGTGAACACAACGGTTGTCAACAAAAAGGACAAAATAGCAGTTTGTACCTCAATAAGTTGGACTTCTGCTCTCAATAAAATATTTCAGAAAAACCATGGGCAGTGGTGGATTAACTTTCAGCGAACGCCACAGAAATTCATACGTTTTGAAGGGCCACACTAATAATAATGAATATATGAAATAGCCAAAAATTTGGCTTTTAACGCATTCTGTTGTAAACTTGCTTTTGTCGCGACTTGTTTTAGAGCTAATTTTCTCAAACGCAGTTCACTGTTACTTCAAACTCTATAAAATTAGTTATAATTTTTTCCAAAGTTAGTGTGCTTGGTTTCAAGGTTTCAAATGGTAGCTCTTTAACACAGTAACCGTTTTATGACAGTTTAAAGCAGAAATGCAGCATCGCTGTTACACAAAATATTAGAAATGTTGACTTTAGTGTGACAGTTGATTTTCCTTTTGACTTTCAACGACTTATCTCAAAACGAGGATTCATTGCAGATGCAGTGCGCAAAAACTGGTTGACATGATCGTCTGTCAGTCGGTTGCGATATTTTGTTTTGATACACACTAATTTACTGAAAAGCGCTTCACACGCATATGCTGAACCAAAAACAGACGCATGTCAGTGTGCATTAGCAATCAAGTTAGGATATATTCCTTCTGGAATGCGACTCCAGAACTCCAGTAGCTGATTAGATTTGAATACGAAAGTCAACATCTACATCTGTCTGCAAGTCCAGCAGCTCTAACTGAAACTCATCAAGAACTTTGGCCGCATCGATATCCATAGGCGCTGAAAATATTTTCTAAGGCAAAAAGCTTTCAATGTTGGCAAAACGGCGTTTAAATTCGTCAATCAAGTCACCAATGATTGTGCTGTATTCTTCATTCGATCCACCACTTTTGTGCGCAGAAAGCGACGGGAAATAAGTACCACGTCCAATTTGTGTTTTTTTTTTAGTTTTGCGAGTTTTGTGTACTAGTGCCTTTCAATATTAAAAGCCTTCATACCTTTAAGCATGGCATGACAGAGAAGGCATTGTGCCTTGCCATCCTTTTCGATCACAAAATATTTTAGTTCCCAATCCTCACACACAAGCTGCCTCCCATTCCGTGCTTACGATAACAATGATTGTGCGAGGCATGCCTCCCTCAACGCAGATCATCGCAGAGCTCAAATTCGCGAGCTACAGAACTCAACGCCAGAATAAAAAAAAATTAGGATTTCAAAATTTTTAATCATCATATTTTATGACATTATTGAAAGACTGCCGAGAGCCGCACAGGAGTGCATGGGAGCCGCGGTTGAAATCCAATGTTCTCGAGTTAACGTTAAGACTTAAACTACATCCTCAAGTGAAAACGAACCTGCAATCCACTGTTCATCAGAAGCGTGGCATTTCTTCATTGTTTGCATTTTAGAGAGCTTCAACGAAATCTATTTGGGTGAATTTCGTCAGATAACAACAGCTCGTCAAATAACAACTAGCATGTCGACCATCAAAATAAAATAAGCATGGCACAAGCCGCAAAATGACGTCCACACTATGTTTTAACTTCCGATCACTGAGAACTCATTTCAGGGATGACAGTAAAACGACGTCACCAGTTAGCCAAATACACCAAGTCTGACATACATTGTCTTTCTCTGTCCTCATATGACTTGAGTATGACGTGATCTCGGCGGGTTGCATGAAAACTTTGGCGAGGCGTATTTATTTGACCTAAGAGTGTCGATTTGTGTTTGGGTGGTTGGTGTAAATCAATCGAATGTCGAGGATTTCCACAGTTATGAACCCCGTGAAGTAATACCATTAAAAGAAAGCAAAGCTATGTTTGAGGTAAATGGCATGCTCTTGCCAACAGTAAGTTTAATTGAGCGACACGATGGTCTAGCAGGTTGGTTCAGCAACCTCGCAATACCGCTGAGTTTTCAGGTTTGCTGCTTTGAAGTTTAGAAAACTCACGCGTGATTTCTTAACAAGTCACAAACAGGCTTGATTTAACATCTGTTTAACCGATTACTCAATTGTATTATTGTGTGGCTTTCTCTGAGCGAGCGAGTCTGTTTTCAAACCACACTTAGTTTTTCATTTATGTAACTTTTTTGTAACCAAACTTAATGTAGATTCGATAGTCTATTGCGGAGACTACCTTTGACGTTAATTCGTGGTAGCCCAGCACCTTTTTTCTCTGTTACGAAATTTGTTTCAGTTCCGGGTTGTGTCGTATTGACTCCTAAACAGGGTCTTCAGTACCAAGGAATAAAACGAATCTGCTTCTTCAAAAGGATTGAATGAGAGCAATCGTGAAATGCGATGACTATGCTAGTTTCAAATTACGTGTAAACGCGCGCCCCCATTTCGTAAACGAAAAGCAGCAAAAACACCGCGCAATCAGGTCTGGGAGAACAATGGTGGGTTGGACACACTATATCAGTGCACAAGCACGACGCAAACCAGCATACAAAGGACTGTGTTAATCATTCAAAACAAAATTTATCTGTAGTCAAAGTATATTTGAACACAACTTTACACGGCAAAAACTACCTTTACCGCCATGTCAACGATGTTCCAATATCGGCAAGCTGGAATTCGTCAGAGTGCTGAAAAACTGGTGCCATGCGGTAGGGAATAAACTTTGGAAATAGATTTTGTGACCTCAGGTACATGTCTGTTGCAAGCTGAGTACAGGAACTCATGCATTTACATTCGGTTTACAACAAACCAACTCGGCTGTGATACACACCCACATAAGTAATCGGTGCTTTTTCGAACGAAATCTTACGGCTTTCTGACAACCTTCTATTTTAAAAAGAAAAACTGAGTGGATGACATCCTTCGATCGCTGAACAGAAATCGGGTCACCAAGTACGATATTGTAATTCAACAAAGTGTTTTTCAGAGTGTGCTTGTATTCGAAAAAGCAAAACTGTCATATAGTGTAAACACTAAACAGCGTCACGTTGTATTTATATCGAAGTGGGAACGCAGCGGGGAACGATGGCCATTAAGACGCTCTCAATCCACACACACGACACGACAGATCAGACGCATACACAGACAGGCGAGGAAACCGTACGAAAATGTCGGGTTCCACAAGTCACACGCTTCGAGGCAATTAACAGCTGGAACTTGCCTTCTCTTTATAGTCAGGTTTTACAGACTGTCAGCATCAGGTCCTATACGCAAAATCGTTGCATGTCAGTTTACAGCACGACTAATTCAACCTCAAAATGCAGTGCGATGCACAGATTGCTTCTTACCTACCTCCACTTCTTGTCAGGTTATTGCAAATTTAACCGCCTTGAAAGCACCATATCAAGACCATGACAAAGTTAATAAAACGTTCAGGAGTAAAACCGGATCTAATCAGTGCTAAGAACAGAGTGTATTCCTATTAATCAAAACTAACCTCCAGTAAAAGTAGGGAATTTTAACTGAAATTTTGAACAGGGAAAGCGAAAGTTGTAGCTGCATGGCACAAATTAACTATTACTGTAATTTGAAACCCAACCTAGAATGCAGAAAGTTAAGGCCATCCCATCACAACAGCAAATGTTCTTAACAGTTCCGGCTAACACTTAAACCATTACTAATGAAGAAACAAACAAGCTTGTACAAGCTGATACATTTGAAACTCTTTTCTGGTATTGTCAAAAGCAACTCCATAATTACTGTGCCAACTAACAATTGTCCAGATCACACCACTGGTCTTCTTTGGATCACAATGCTTCATTAAGTCGTAAGCTATGAAAATTTTTATTGTCTGAAGGTTGTAACGTAATAGTGAATTGATGCATTCCTGGCAACACTGCAGAAGTGTAAGTTAGGCAGTGCTACACCTATAAAGCTTGATTAACAAACAATACCCTTTATGTTGCATATCTAATGTTTTTCTTTACGGATATTGCTGGATGGGTGCAAACTGCTTCCTCTGAAATGTGGCACTAAAATGGCAGTTAATTGTTCAGAATGTGCGCGTGAGATTTCAATTTAACATAATTGACTTGTTACTTTTGGTATTTTAAACCACCATTACGTCGATATGGGAGTGTCTTGTACAAACATAGATACAAACATGCACACCCAACTTTTACTCTAATATGTAGGTACTGTAATTGTTTATGAAAGTCAGGTACATCAACAATCAAAAGTAATGTGGGTAGCATAAGCTCACTTCTATGATTATATATGATAGACTTATGCATGATGTAGTAAATTGTCAGAGCAGATGTAGATGCAATTGGAAGTGAGGCACATGCCTACAAAACCAGTGCGCCCATAAGTGGATTGAATTGCTTGTCTTTTTTGAGTCGAAATGCCAATTTATTTTTAACATAAACCTTGACAGTGACTGATGGGAGAAGCAAACCACTCTTAATTTATCATTATCAACAGGCATTTCTAAGTAATAGGCAAAGTCAGGACACAAACAACGAATACTTTGATGTCTACGCAGTACGACATAAGCGTCAGATTCTATGCCTTCCACAAGAAAAAAGAAATTGATAACTTGACCAGCCCATGTGGGAAATGCACCTGATAGCTGGGCAGCTGCTCACCCACTACACTACGAAAAACATTTTTGCATTGAAGAGTTGATCAAACATTAAATTGCAATTTTTTTGTCATTTGCAGCATTGTATTGTTATGAATGGATAATTCAAAAATTAGCTTTTGCAAAATTGTAATGCGATATTGCAAGGTTACAAATACAGTAAAAATTGCCAACAACAGTGCATTAGTATTTCAAGTATGACTTGCCACTCACTTTTCAGAATAGCATGCTTTCATATAGTACGAACTATTGTTTGTTTGAAATTCAGCAACATGTAAAAAATATTATTTGCAACTAGCTCTGAAATGACTTGGCTAACTGGAAGCTGAGCTATGTACAAGACATGTTCTTGGCAAACTGGCAAGCTGTGTCAACGCTTCGCCCATTCCTGGTTCCACACGGCAGGAACTCCCTTTCAAAATACACTGCACTTCAAAAACATCTTGATAAGTGACTTCTACATACCTGGGCTTTCAACACGCTTGTAATGGTATGGATTGATGCAAACATCCTTCTGTTTTGCATCAAATGGAAAATTGCAAATATCAAGTGGTTTCAGCTCATGGTGGCTTTGCAAGTCTGGCCATCTCCAAACACGACAATATATGACATGTGGAAGACCTTTCCTGTGGGAAACCTGTTACATAAAATGAGTAGTTGTATAACTGAGGCTGAATAAAACAACAGAGCTTTATAGCACACAATGGACAAGATTTGATTGTTGTAAAGCAATGGTTTTCAACCTGGGGGTCGCAACCCCCAGAGGGATCATGAACCATTTGAGGGGTCACAAGTAATTATTGTGTACACACCTGTATTACTTTTGCTTTGAGTTTTGGACAAGGATTGTTGGGTTATAGTGGGTTCCTATAATGGGTCAGGGTACAAAAAAGTTTGAAAACCACTGTTGTCAATACAAGCGTACACCATTAATTAAACAAATATTTAACATCAAAGGTAACTGACTCATTTTCACAGCACAATGAACACAACAGTCATGTTCATATTAATTGACTCAAAGGGTAAAAATCACACCAGATTTCAATATTCGTCATTTATTCAACCTGAATCAAAACAAAACCTGGTTTCAGCAGGTCAGACACTAACTGTTTTTATTCTTTAACATGTTTGTTACTTGTTGCCAGAAAAAATCTGCCAGTTATTAGACAGTTGCCTTGAATTGTCATGAAATTTGTAGATGCATCAAAGGCAGCCAACACACTGTTGCACACGCAGCCTTGGCCAAGGTGGGAAGTTGTCAGTAACATCAAGTATAGTTGCCAACCTTCATGAGCACATCAAAGTGGCTGAAGTCATCACAGTCAAGTCAATGTCAATCATGCTCGCAGATGTCATTCATGATTGAAATGTTGATCCATGTCTCCTAGTATTTTTGGTATTTTGGGTTGCTTTTAACAAACTAGTTTGGATTCCTAGTTTGTGACAGTTTCCTGATTTATGGGTCCCAATACCACACTTGAATAATTTCCTAAATTAGCTTGATCATGGTTGATTAACCCATTTTTTGCAAATTATATTTACAATTGACCATAAATTTTAATTCTGGTGAATGCGTAAGCCATTCCAAAACAATTTACATAGTGTTTCTTGAAGAATTCCTTCATATTTTTGATGCATGGCATGCAGAGGTCTGGTGATGACCGGGGTGGTTGCTTGATTGTATGCCCCCTACCAAATTCTAGCATTGAGCAGTTGAAGAGTGTCAGACGAAAAGCTTCGGGATGAATCTCTTACTTCACGCCATCTTCAAGTTCTGTACCACTAAATGCCTATTCAAGAAAGGCTACTCTTATGTGTGGAATGAGTTGTCTCTGGATCATATCAGTGCATCTGTCTGACGTCATCATACCATTTACAGCAGGGGTGGGGAACCTATCTACTGTCACGGGCCGCATGAATCGTGCATATCGCTGGGGGGCCGCAAAATCAATTAANTTATCCTAAAACCCTAGCTTTATCTAACTATGAGGAAGAGCAGCTTCTCTTGAATTACTGTCTAAGTACCTGCTTATCATGGAGCTTCGTCTTAGTGCGATTTTGTACTCTTACTTCNCAACNAAAATTCTGATGTGAGCCATATCAAATGTCCACCTGGGCTGCAGGTTCCCTACCCCTGATCTACAGCATAGGTTCTTAAAGTGGGGTCCACGGACCACCAANGGGTGAAAAAATTGGTGTTTAGGGGTCCGTCAACTGACAAAAAAATTCAAGAAATTCAGAGTGATGAACAGTTTGAAAATATGTCTGCATTAAAGCAATAATACTAAACCTCTCCTTTGGATTATTCACTGCTTTGGATTCCTGTGTAGACCAACTTACTTGGCCGCTTTGAGCATAAGCATCATCGCACTATCAAAGGTCACTGCTACATTGCTGAAGTTGGTTGTCAATCGTCATTGTTGCTTCACAAATACAAAAGTCAGCAGAACATGAGAACGACTACTTAGCCATCTCTTAGTATATGCGTATGTTCACCATAACCAGGGCTACCATACCATCCTTATTTGGAAGTTTTGTCCTTGGTATGAAGGCCAAGGAGACTGTCTTAGAAAATTACTTACTTCTAAGAAATGTACTTATTTTGGACTTGTGTCCCTATTTTATCTCATTTTCAGCAATAATGCCAGAAAGCGACTTAAAGCAACAAATGATTTAAAATTTTATTTCTCCTTTCCTGGCCAAAAGTTTAGGACCACCTTGTAAAAAGTGAACTTTAGTGTTGATAGCTTGTATGAGGCTGATGTATTCATTTGCTAGTTTGCTACAATCACTTCTATTTGCTCACAGAAAGCATGAATACAATCTCATACAAGATTTTTACACTTATACTGACGTTTAAATTTTTAAAAAATATGCTTTAAATGTTGTTTTTCAGTGGTCATCCTTATTTTTGAGCCCAAATTGACAGTAGCCCTGGCTATAACCTTAGAGGCAAGAACAGGTAGTACGAGCAAAAAGAGTTGGACGGATGAGAGACCCATTTTTAACTGACCTAAACAAAGTTAATGATAAAGAAGATTTTAAAGAAACTCTCAGATTTGCCAATAGTGGAGTCAAGATAAAATTATCTTTAATTTCTCCATCTTGTTTCTCAGCTTCTCAGCTAAAACTTGCAATGCAGTGGCTTATGATGGCATCAAAAGAAAAGTCCTTCCTTTCACCACTACATATCAATGCAGTCCCGTCGCCACAGTGGAATTTGGTGGGCCTATCTCCCCCAAACAAGCCTCCCAAATTGAAATATGAAACACTATAAATCAGAGAAGTTTTTCTCAATTTTTAGATTGTCAAGTCCCCCTGCACAAACATAAAACACCCATATTGAAGATTTTCTGACGACGGTTCTGTGTTAGAGTGAGGTTGGCTTTTCATGTTTGGTGAAAATCCCACTTGTAGGAGAATGTTGTCAGGAGCATAAATCTCATAGAAGCTCAGATGAGTCTGTTTCGGAGACAACAGCATGAGTAAAAGACTTGGGCATTTTGTTCATAGGTAGCCAGTTTGGTGTTTGTTCGTTGTTTACAGCATTCGGGTGTCCACAAAAAATAAATAAATTACTTAGGGGTCTGCGAGACAAAGTTTGAGAACCGCTGATCTACAGGGTAGAGCGATCCCATACTACAGAAACTGAATTAACATCAGAACACCTTCTTTGAGCGGTGTTTTACTATGTGTTTGTAAGGGCAAACGCCAAGCTTTTTGACTTCACTGATCCTCACATCTGTGCTTTCTCTGACATCACTTACAAAAAATCCAAAAACCAAAATCAATAATTTTTTTCCATTGCAGACTTGAAGACAACAGCTCTCTAGCACATTTGGCGCTGAAGTTACGCCCATGCAAAGAGCTTGATTTTCGCACGCTTGAATTAACCTGGCAGCGAAGGTGTTAAAACGTTCTCACTGTAGTCATTTAATTGTTGTAAAAACTTGAAGAGATGTTGTCTCAATTATCTTATCTTCACTTGAAAAAAAATTTCAAAACATTTATGCACTTACCCAGTTTTTTTTTTAAGGAAAATGTTAGGTACCTGGTATGGATCAGCAGGGACCCAATTTCTCTGATTCTAGGGACCCGATTTTCGCTGATTATAGGGACCCGATGATAATTTTTGCTGATTCTAGGGACCCGATTTCCAATTCTAGGGACCCAAGGGTCCCTAAAACACCTTAAAAAAAACCTCCACTTACCTTCAAATTCACTCATGTGTTTCATAAATTTTGCATGCTAATAACTCCACGAGCACACCTGCTATTTGCATGTGCAATACATCATCTGTAAGCTCTCTTGGAGGAGTTCTTAGTCTGAAAATATCCACCTTACTTGATAATTTAAGACCTTCACTGCCAGTTTAAATCAAGCCGTTTGCATGAAATGTTTGCACGTGCTTTTCAAGTCTATAGCTTCTCTGTCGATAGCGCTAGAGAGCTGTTCAAACCCTTAAGATTCAGCAAGTCTTCAAGTCTGCAATGAAAAAACTTTTTTGGTTTGAGGTTTCGAATTTTTTGTGAGTGATGTCATAAGTAAAGTACTTTTAGGCACTTTAAGCCCACTTCATCCGGCCCTAAGTCCAAACCGCTAGATGGTAGTGTTTCGGCCAAGTTTTTATTTGAAACTAGGCTAAAATCCGAGTCTTTTAATACTTTGGATGACTTGCTGGGGTTTCAGGTTTAAAAGTTATGATCTAAAATAAACAAAATAATGGATTAATCCCATATCTCGGTAATTAATTATTTCGTTTATCTTAGGTCATCATAACTACTGAACCAAAAATGCTAGAAAGTCGATCAAAGGCTCAAAAGACTTAGATTCTAGCCTAGCTTCCAATGAAAACTTCATTGAAATATTTCCATCTAGCAGTTGGGCCCTATACCAGGTAACATGAGCCAAAATGACCCAAAACCTTTGTAGAATCAGCTCAGGAGCTATGCCGTTGATAAGACAGGTGAAAATGCTTGATTTAAAGCTGATGTCAAAGTACAAATATATCGTAACCTGATAGTGAACATGATAATTATTCCCAAGAGAATTTCCTTAATTATTTTGCATTTTTTTGGCCATAACTTTTGAACCAGAAACGTTAGAAAGCCAACCAAACCCTCTACAGACTCATAATATAGCCTGGTTTCCGATAAAACCCGAGCCAAAAATTGGCTCTTGGTGTAGGGGTCCAGAGCCTGATGACTTAAGTCAAAATATGCATAAACCTATTCCCATTATAATGTCATTGATAAAACAACAAAAATCCAAACCTTTCACATTTTTTTCAAATTGAAACAAGACTCTCCACGTATTTAAGGGATCTGAACAGCTCTCTAGCTCAATCTGCTGGTGAGTTACGGCCTTCAGCCAAATTGGCCATGGCTACCTTTTACGGGACTTGACTTTTTCAAAATTTGGTCTTTTTAACCTTAATTTTGGAACCAGAAACATTAGCCAATCCAGGGTTCTAAAGACTTGAATTATAGCCTCGTTTCCAACATAACCTTGAGTCAAAAAAGTGGCTCATTGGGTTGGCGCCAAGGACCTATTGACCTCGACCAAAAATGCGTGAACCTGCACCCATTTTGACATTGCCTGCAAAACACCCAAATCCCAAACCTTTCAAAAAATGTGAACTTCAACAAGACTTCCTGCATCTTTAGAGGGTTTGAACAGTTCTGTAGCTCAATCAGCTGGTGAGTTATGGTTGTGCAAAGTTCAGCAAAAAAAGTGGTGCACACAGGTCTAAAAGGGTGAAGTGCAACTACATTGAAATTTTATGCAAGTGGGACATTTATTCAAAAGAAACAAAATAGGACATTTTGAGACTAAAATCTCTTCAATGACAGCTTTCAGATATGTATTTGCACATGCCAATGACATGTGTGCTCGTCAAGTTATTAGCATTCTAAATTTATGTCACACATATTGGTTTTGGTAATTACCCATGTTCTTTACCCCAAAATTAGGGTAAGCACATGGATTTTTTGGAATTTTTCTTTAAAAGTAGAGATAAGATACTTGTGACAACCTCTTCTTAAGTTTTTACAACAATTAAATGACAACGGCGAGAATGATTTAGTTTTAAAGTTAGTTGATTATTTTCTTGTTGGTCATTATGCTTCATTGACCACAAAAAGCAGTCATTTTGTATACTGTAATTTTCGGACCATAAGGTGCACTTAAAATCCTTTACTGTATATTCTTCTGAATAAACTAAGATTCGATCAAATTAGTTGTTCTAGAAGAAGTGGTACGAATTGACAATACGAGGTGCCCAAGTGGTACGAGATGGTTAAAAGGTTGGGAACCCCTGCTCTAGGAAGATCAGCCTTTTAAAATTGCAAAATTATTGCTCATTGCAACTAACCACAGTTCGTGTGTGTCAACATTTCACCCAGTAAGGTTTGCTTTACGGTTTTACAGGACTGAAGATGCATTTAGAAACGTGAAACCAGGTTTCCCTGTGAAATGAACTGTAAATGATTACTTGCACCATGTTTGTGGCTTACATACTTATGAGGGCTGCACATTGAATGACGTACTTTGATGTTGCTAAACTAAATTTAATTTAATCTAATGTACTGAAAGCATTAGAAGCCTAACTGCAATGGTAATGACTGTTTGGCACCTGTCACCACTCCACAAGTGAGATTTCATAGCCAAGTCTACTGCCAATGGAACAGGTGTACAAATCATAAAACAATTAAGACGTTTTGCACCAAGGTGTCGGTGGATATATGGAAATATCCTAGCACGCAGTACAGACAAGAGATAAAATAGTACTGAGGAAGACCACTTGCATCAAAAACATCAAATTTAACACTTTGAGAGCCGGTCGACGATATATTCGTACTTTGATTTCGGCCTAAAAAACAGCAGTTTTTGGTTGCCTTACCAATGCCCTAGCTCCTCTGCCGATTGCGCTAGAGAGCTGTTCAAGGGATCAAACAGATTGGTCAGTCTAGTACATTGCAGTCGAAAAAAAATTTTTGGTTCGGGGGTGCAGATTTTTTGTGACTGACGTCATAAGTGAAGTAGTTTTGGGGTCATTTTGGCTCATGTTGCCTGGCCTAGGGCCCAACCACTAGG
>JGI24159J19872_10003542_pt1 | contig 19504 bp, 10 predicted proteins | sample Ectturendosymbi4_FD_19872 | JGI IMG/M metagenome (IMG submission 19872) | reverse complement strand
GAAAGTTTATTTGACTTCAGCCAATTGTCAATTTTTTGAATTTCACAATTTACTTTACTTTGTAGGGACAGATAATTGTCAGAAACCATAGTTAAGTAAGCGTCATCAGCAAACATGCGGACATTGAATTCACTTACCAAAGCCAAGTCATTAATATAAACTAAAAATAGAAAAGGTCCCAGTGTTGACCCCTGTGGTACTCCACAAGTAACAAGTTTCTCATTCGATTTCAATCGACACACTTTATGATTTACCATGCGCTGAGATGTTTTTCTTTTTAACTTGGGGCGCCGCGTTCTTGAAATGCTACGGCCCCTGCCCTACCTTAATCAGGCAATGGGTGGTTATGTAACGTGCAACCACAACAATACCCATTGTGCTAGTCTCTCCACGCTACCTGACCAAAAACTTAGCAATTCAAACCTTCTGAAGTTCTTGTTTGTCACAAACCAATCTACATCTGCCGGGTGTTGAAACGTTTGATGTGTAGGCCTACGCTGTGCTGTCAAATTCAAACCCCGCTTATCATAAATATTTCAGAAACCTTCCAAACCGCATGCCCATATCATGTGATCAGACGTTGGTAACTCCGCTCAGTGTTCTATTCAAATTTATCTTGGTAACGGAGAAACTCTCTTCATTGGAAGTCTGCTTCAATTTTACTTCTTCATAAGAAAGGTTTTCCTTACGATGTCATGAATTACCGCCCCATTGTAATACTTGCTTCTTCATCTGAGGTATTTAAATAGCTCGTTCATAGACATTTGTACTCTTACCTCAAATCTAACAAGTTTTTGAATGAAAGAATTTATAAGTTTCGTGAAAATCCTTCAGTGATCACGTCTCACTTAAATCATACTCGCTAAATACATCCGGCCCATGATCATGATCCGTATGGTGGCACATGCGTGCCANCCTAAAATTTTCTTATTTCCAGCATTTTTTGAACAACAAAAAAAANTTTTTTCAAATTTCAAATGATTTATAAATAAAAANAATTTCGTTTTGAAAACGATCTACCTTCCTTTCAAAAACATTTTCGCTTTGCAAATGATTTATAAATGAAAACATTTTCGTTTTAAAAAGAATTTTACTTTCGTTTCAAAAACACTTTTGCTTTGCAAATGATTTTTAAATGAAAACATTTCCAATTTGAAAAATGTATTCATTTTGAAAAATGTTTTCATTTTGAAAACGTTTTATTTTGAAAAAAAAACTTTTTATTTCGAAAAACGTTTTCGTTTCAAAAACGTTTTTGCTTTGCGGTGTTGTTAATCCCAGCCACCCCCTGCGTCTCCCCTTGCTGAATATAAACTATCAGTCCTCCAAGCTAGCACATCGGAGGAAAATACAATCAACGCTACGACACAGCAGTTCATAACTGCAAACATATCAGGCTGCGCATTGAAACAGGAGAGTAAAACACACTCATCACTGGGTCCGAGCAATTTACAGCTGCGAAATGAAGCTGTGCAGATGTCTTGTCGAATACGAGCAGTCGAGCATAGAAAGTGTGTGGCTGGACCGGCTACCGCACACTCCGGTTTGCAAGATCGAATCTTGCAAAACTACACAAGAATTGAGAGTGCACATGAAGTAACCAAGAAAACGTTCAATTTTTTATTATGTATAGAAGGACAGCAAACCTTTAGTTTTCCTTTCTCCCTGTTTAGACATTATCAAATGCCTGAATGCTTTTATGTTGAAAAAAAGCTTTTTTCGAGATCGTGGAACATCATGTTACAGATATTGCTAATGTAGCCCATACGGTCAGCGCTTGTGCTGATCAGCCTTAGCAGAAAAAATAAAGACAACTGTTCCGGATAAAGTGAACCATTGCGGAAGACAATCTTAGCATGCGTAGTGGATGGAGGATCTACAAAAAGTGGTGAGGTGGTTTCTAGACGCAGATGATAGCCCGAACTCCCACCAAAACATAATTGGTATTTGCATTAAGTCGACAAATTAACAAGCAAAATGTATGCGAAAACAGTTTATCTCCTTTGCGCAAGTAAAAAATTTTGTAAAATATCAAGCACAAGGGGGGTAACCCCAAACCCCCCTTGCGCACGCCCTTGATCGTGTTGTCCTATCCACACTGCGGGGCTTGTGCGTATTCCAACAGGAATCCCCAAAAGACCGCCTAAATATGCAGCTATTGAAAGAACCAGCTTTGTACGTGAACGTTAACTACAATTAAGTTGAAGAACGTTTTGCCTAAATTTGTCGCAAAAGTTGCCGAAGCAGTATTTTGCCGTGCATCTTCATTAAATAAGAATGTATTGAAAAAATAAAGCGGAACGTGCGCTGCAGAAAGCTCTTAACAAGACCTATATCACTTTTAGGATTGCGAAATAACATAAAACTTGGGCGTAAGTTCATTGAGCCTCAGGCACGAAGCAATTGCACAACTTCTCATTTTGGAATTTCTTCGCAAAAATTGAATTGTTCAAATTCAGGAAAACGCATTTATTTCATTTGATATTTGTTGCAGAATTTCAGATCAGAATGCTAGAAATGTTAAGAAACGCATAATTCACAATAGAGGAAATGTTTAACTGAACTGCATAAGTCTTTCCACAAGTTTTTTTGCCATCAAGTATTTCCAATACAAAAATATGTCCACATTAATTCAAGTTTGCGCTGCAGCACATCTGGCAGCCATCAACGAAGAAAAACTCAGTGATATTTTGCGAAGATAAAACCGTAGCAATGTTTGAAAGTGTGTTTGGTGACTGTGGATGTCGATGCCATTCACTGAAACGCACTGAATGTGATAAAAAATATGAGGAAAAATATGCAAGCATTCTTGCAATTTGCAATAAAAATTTGCAAAATCAGTGGCGCATCTCTGCAAAATGGCGCCCATGGCAATGTTTTACTGTGCGCCCTTTCTAACAATTTCCATAATATTATTATCGTTTATTGTTTCATATGACTCAGCCAACAAAGAGAACCACAAGAAGAAGCCATTGCACAGGGCAAATCAATCACAATAGTGAACATTAGAGCAAATGAAAATGCAATGATGCAATGGTCGATCAGTGTAAATAAAGAGGGGTGCCGCGTCATCTAGGATTAGTGAGGGACCACAGCGGTCATCTTGTCAACCAACCCTGTTTTTCAGTTATTGAGAAGTGTTGTAAAACAACATTTGAGTGAAATAAGCATAATTAGGAAAACAAACAAACACAGAACATGGTGAAGAAAATGTACAGATGAAAGAGCATGCCTATATACACAGATGAGTGTGATCTCATTTAATTGAGGTAATTTTGTGTGGTTAATATGTTTAAACAAAATATAAAAAAACAGGAACAAAAACAAATTAAACATGTACCGAAGAAAAACAATAAACAAAAAAAACTATGGAGTATGCTTTCATGCTGAAAAGAATGGGATGTGAACAGGGAGGAAAAAATGCAAAAAGCAAATATTCCCAAAATACACAGAATTACAAATTACAGAATTTACAGAATTTGGTTCTGGTTAAGTGAAATTTTACTAACGTTCATAATTGTGTATCTTTATCATGGATGAGGTGTTTCTTCAGTTTCCAGTTGAAGATAAACGGGGTTGAAGACTTAATATCATTTGGTATTGAAGACCACACTTTGGGACCAACAAAAGTGAGGGAATATTTTAGAATTAACTCTAGGTAAAAATAGGTTACTTAAAGTTAACTCTAGGTAAAAATAGGTTGTTAGAGGTGGTTAGTCTTGTGGATTGAGAATGAATTAAGCTGATTGGAATGAAATATTCATCAAAGTGGTTTGGAAGCAGTGTGTTGTGATAAGCGTGACTGAATTTGCCTACTGATAAGGTATAAATTTTGGGAAGGCTTCAGCTGATTGAATGCTGGAAAGGTTCTTCTATTGATTTCGATTTGGTTGGTTTTATTGTTTTTATTGCTTTATTTTGGAGCTTAATCAGAGGCTGAATAGTTGCAGTTGGAGCACGTCGCTAATTGAGGATTGAGTAATTAAGGTAGGGGTGGATTAATGAGTTGTAGACAACTTTCAGTGCAGACTGTGTTGTATAACGTTTAAGTTTGATTAGAACTCTGCAACCTCTTGACAATAACTTTAAACGAAGTAGGATTGTGTTTTTGAGAGTTCAGTAGCATAAAATTAGTCTTATTGTAGTTAAGAGAAAGTTTGTTGGCTCTCAGCCGGTTGTCAATTTTACACATTTCAAACTTAACAGTTGCCTGAAGAACATGAAAACAAGAGTTTGACATATGAAGATTAAAGCCATATTGCCTTTTATCAATTAGGTTGTGTTCTGTCAAATAAGAATATACTCTGTGATTAAGAACTTTTTCAAATAATTTTGACAATACTGTGAGAACAGAGATTGGTCTGTATTCAGATGAAGAACTTGGGCTATTGACTTTGGGGATTGGAGTGATGTGGGCAATTTTCCAGGAGTCCGGGAATTCACCAATAGTCATGCGTTTGTTGAATAAGTTAGACAACCCTTCTGACACGATGCAACTAGCTATTTTTAAAAATTTGGATGGGATATCATTGGGAGAACTATTAGATTTTGTTTAAAGCTTTTTAATGAGACGTTGGATTTCATATGCATCAGTAGGAGTTCGAAATAATGAGTTGTTTGAATTTATATTTTTATGGAAATGCCTGTAGGTAACAGGGGTTGGCATTATTTTTGCAGAAAGGGATTTCCCAACTTCTGGGAAGAAGTTGTTTACTTTATCACATTTTGTTGGCATTTTGAGTCTTCAAACAGCGTATTATATTGTTGAGATTTGTTTTTAATTGATATTATTTCATTGACAAGTTTCCATGTTTTTTTATGTCATGATTACATTTTTGAAATGCATCTTTTTAACAATTTTGTTTGGAGATTTCTTTTAGGTGTGTAAGTTTATTTCTGTAAGTTTTGTATTGTCTAATAATATTTGGGTTGTGAGTAGCTAACTGTTTTCTGTATAGGGCATTCTTTTTTGCTGTAGAAGTCAAGATACCTTTGGTTAGCTGTGGTTTGTTGACTGAGCGTTGTTCTTTTCCAGATGCATAGCGATATGGAGCATGCGTATCAACAGTACCATTAAAATTTTTCGCAAATTCGTCATTGAGGGTGTCTACATCATGAGCTTCACGGTTAAGCTTGTTTAGTTTGAGGCTGAGGTCAGATACAAAAATAGTTGGGTCAAAATAGTTCACGCATCTGAATTAAGGTTGAGAATTTTGATGGGTTGGATGGTGAAGATTGAAGTTTACAAAAATTGGTAAATGGTCAGAAATATCAAAAATACTAATTCCAGTATTAATTATTCTTTTTTCATCACAAATATTAGCGTATATATGATCTAATGAAGATGGTTTTTAACATTTTCTGAATCTGGTTGGCTTATTGATACGAGAAATACAGCCACAGCTGGCAAGACAATCAACATAGTTTGACACATTTGAATTTTTAATAAAATTAATATTATAATCTCCACAAATTAAATAGTCACAATTGTTGTTTTGAAGGTGGGTTACAAGCTTAATAAATTCATCCTGGAGGGGTTGAAACGCATATGTTGGATTTGCATTTCAAACCTTCCGGATATTAGATATACAAGCATAATTTTTCCACGATACAGGCATGATTTTTCAGGATAGAGGCATAATGTTTACGAAAGACGAACCACTAAAAAAAAGAATCTTTAAAACGAAAAATACTTCTGTTTTGATTAGTGTTCCAACCAGGGATTTCCAGAACCCGAAACCCGTTTTTTTGGCTATTTTCTACCCAGAAGCCTGTCTTTTTCAACTACCAAACCGAGTATTTAAAAAACACTGGAATTGCTGTTGGATTCAAATGTTAGTAAGTCTAATAACACTGAAGTTGCAGATTAGTGCTTGTAACGGCCAAATTAGCATGCTTGAACCTTCAACTATTATCATGAGGCACGAGGTGCGGGTTTTTCTCAGTGACTATCGCAGGCCCGTTGTTGGTCCATTTATATTTTCGTTCAGTTGACCTATTTAGTCGGATCGTGACGTCATTTTGCACATAATAAGTGTCTACGAGAACTTTAGTTTTTCACTAACCTCATTAAATAACTAGCACGTGAGGTAGTTCTTCAAAGCTATGCCGTAGTTTGGTAGCTACTAATAAGTTCATTTACAAGCTGTTATGTTTCATAAGTATAAATACAAGCTGTGATTCTTTGCAAAATCGATTCGTTCCTTTTCAGTTTGCAATAACTTTCTACAAAATATTTGGAAGCGACTTTAACTTTTTAAGCAGACTTTAATCATACACATTCACTAAAAGAATTTAGTAATTAAAGAAAATCCGAAGCTTAGGGCCACTGCTTTTGCAATAAGGCTCAACCAACACCAAGGTGCAATTTGTACTTCGTTATGCAAAAGGAGGTGAAGGTTTTGGATTTGTAGTTCTTGTGGGTGACATCATAATTGGGGTAGGTTTAGGCATTTTTGGCCGAGGTCATCGGGCCCTGGGTCCCAACCGCAAGAGCCATTTTTGACTACTTATACGTGGAAACTAGACGATAATCCGAGTCTTTAGAGCCCTTGATTGGCCATCTAGCGTTTGAGGTTATGGCCAAACATGTTGGTGAAAAAGACAAGATTAGACTTTGCCAAATAAATCAACACGTTCCGTGGCTTTATCGAAGTAAATTCTCCTAAGATGTCATCAAAGTCAACTTTCACTGTTTTGTGCCTTTCTGTTCTCATCAAAACTACAGCAGATCGCACAATCTGTCCTGAATCTTTGACAGTCGTTGAGGCTCGGAGGTATGAAAAAAACAGTTTCAGTTTACTGAAAGATCGCTCGTAGCTTGCAGTAGATATTGTCGTCGTCAAAACGATTTGCAAAGGAGCAAGTCGAAGATGTGTAAACACGCTTTCCTCAACAGCATATTAAACTATGAATGTCAGGCGTTCTTGAGGACGCGATGATATTTAGGTTAACCGTGCACGACTTGAAAATAGCATTTCAAAATCAATAAACTTCTCGCATAATTGCTTGCCATCTGCATCTTAACTGTACGTAGCTCCTAAATTGTAACACATAGATTTTAGTTTTCCAGGCCCGTGACAAAGGCCTTGAATATCCAACAGAATGCCAAATTTGGACAGAAAATGCTAGCTCTAAGCCAGACTATAACAAATCTTTTCGTTCACGCGTTAACATTTTTTGTTCAACTCGTACGATGACGATACTAACCGCTGATGTTTCGAAGATTAACTATTCAGTAACGTAACTGATGGGATAATGGGGTGAGCCCCCCTGGCAAGCTAAATGTAAGAACTGGGCCCCTTTAGCTGACAGATTGGTATTTAGTATTCTTTTGGTTTTCAGTAGGTTGTTTTACTTGCGTTTTGGCGTGTTTTGTTTTTTTAAGCGAGCATAGACATCCACGACATCTGGATTCACTATCGTTTCTTAACTATTTTTGTGAATGTTGGTTAGTGGCGCCCCTACGGTGGCCAGTGGGCCGCGGTCAGGTAGGTTTTGCCCCCTTGGCTCAAACCTCTAGTTACGCCACTGTAACTATTGACTAAGGTTCTCTTCCTTAACTTCTGGACTTGGCATTGCACTGTATTTAGCCATTTATCGGACACGAGCGGCAATGGAAGAACTTTCGTAAAGTCGGAGTGGGCTGCAGCAGTTTAAGTCATTTGTAAATCTCTGGGAGCGTGACAACATTTATTTGCGCAACAGTCAGATTCTTACAGACACGAGCTTAAACTTGTGTCAACCAGATTCTGGTTAACATACTCTGGCCTGAAACGCAGCAGCACAAAGTGACTTAGCCTTGCTTACAGCCTGGACGATATCTTGTGCAGTAATTACGGCAAGCGAGCATTCATGTTCTGTCAAAATGTACGACCGATTTGTCATAATGCTTGGTGCTGGTGCAACACGCCTGACTTAATACATTAGATAAGGGCGCTGTGNTGATGCAGATNTTTAGTAAATGGTTGAATGGGGCGCAAAANAGAGGTTCGCGGAACTGCAAATCACAAATTTTAATTTTTGTCAAGCAATTTTTGCGCCCCCTTCAAAGTGCCGCTCATGGCACGTGCCATGTCTGCCATACCCTAGATACGCCACTGGTTAAAATAGGAGTGCATTGAAACATTTTATCCAACATTTTCTGTTTAATGGCATTTATGATGCCCACATGTGAGTTATTTAGATCTTCTTAATTAAAACAATGCGTTAACATAAGTATTTTCGCGCAGATTTCGGCGGAGTCGCCCATGTCTTTTTCACCAAAGGTTTCACACACTCGAATGGAAGTACAAGTTTCGGTGTTCAAACATCTGGTTGCGGACCAAGGAAAATAGGTTACAGTTTTGACAGTAGGTATTGAGTGAATAACAACAGAACACCATTTCAGGGCAAGTTTTTTTGAAATATGTTATCAATCATATCTACTGTTTCAACGTATACTCCGAATGTGCACCTTCGAAAAGAATACACATTAGTTGAAATAATTTTGTAATAACTTGTAGAAATGGTGTATCTCCAATTTGAGTACTATTAAAGCAGTTACTACTACATTCACACAATGAAATACGATGTCGTATAAATGGTATTTTGCTGAAACGTGGATCGTACCTTCGGTTTGAAGCTCTGTTTGCAATAAATGAGTTAAAAAATTCAATAGGAAGTGATTGCAATGATTTGTCTGAGTTTATTATGGTGCTTAGGTTTTTCGCTCTTACCAGATTTCTTGGCATTTGCAACCCTTAGGAATGTTGGCCAGGAGCTTGTGCCGTTAGCTGCAGGTTCGAATTCCTGCCAGCGACATTCCTGTGACATTGATTCTTTATAAATTGTCATCCTGAGTATCTTCCAGCCGAGATTATGGATTTACCAGTTTTTGTCAGCCTTGTTCTTCAAGGCGGAACAAGTGACACCTTTTGGCATGACATATTATTAAACCACAATCACAGATGTTGACATTCCATTTCAACTTGCAGTGAAAAAATGGGTAACCATACCAATGTAAATTCCACAAAAAAATTTATGGAAATTTGTTCCTATTTGTGGTATTTTCAGAAAATTTCTCGAAGCCCGAAATCCTGACGAAAGTGTGTCGCAACTCTTTCCCAGTTTTGCATTTTTCCGAATGTTTCTCAAAGTTCCAAAGTCTCGGGAAATTTCAACATATTACCAGGGTTTTTTTAAGGAAAATGTTGGGTACCCGGTATGGACCTGTAGGGACCCGATTTCTCTTATTCTAGGGACCCGATTTTCCGTGATTTTAAGGACGCGATGATGATTTTCTCTGATTCTAGGCACCCGATTTTCAACTCTAGGGACCCGAATCGGGTCCCTAAAACGCCTTAAAAACAACCCTGATATAACCCATGTGAGGAAGATCTCGTGTTTCTAAGCTCAAGTGGAAGATTATTTGTATTCCTCCAATGTAAATTCCACAAATGTTTTCTAGGCGTACCTGAATTCTTTTTGCGGGAACGGCAATGCTTGAAAAACTATATTGAAAATGCAGAAAATTGCAGAATTTCATATTTTGAATGTAATGACTGATTTTAATCTGAAGCTATCGATTGTTAGGCACGCCAAATAAGAATATACGCAGCAACACAACGTTACTCAGACAATGAAAGGGTTTGGGTGATTTGTTGTCGGTTACAACATTACAGACTCTATTGCAAAGGATCGCTCGTGCCGCATCATGAAATTTACAGTAAAAGAAAAGGTGAATCCTAACTTCGATATCAACGCAAACGCAAGTGCGATACGATTTTTTATTGATATTAATGGACTTTGGGCGCGGCGAAGCATACAACGGACGGATGTCAAACGAGGATTAACTCCCAAAAGGTGGATGGCACTATGTTTTGTAACATGGTAATAGGATTTTAAAAGATTCATGGAATTAGTGTGACTTGGAGAAGATTAAATTTCGAGTGGGAGAGAATTCCTTGAGCTACAGGCCTGACGGAGAAAAAAGTTATGCCAGTGGTTTCTTAAAAAGTGGAATCTGAACGTGTAGAGTATGGCGAAAAGTGAAGGGAACAAATTCACTGAACGATTTGAGTGTATTAATAGGGAAAGGGCAAGGCACCAAACGAAAACCTATTTTAGAAAAATGTATTTTAACTTATATTAGCGGAGTACAGATATTTCTCTGCGATGGTTTGATGTTTTAAAGTTTGGATCAAGTAGAACATCTGACGCGGATGTAGTTTTTAAACAGCCTGTTATGATTTTAGCTGCGGGGAGTTGCGCCTTATCCAGCACATGTTTGTCTCTATCTGAGCAGTTGTTATAAGTAATGCTTCCATAATCAAAATTCGGTGATATATTTGCTTTGTAGATAGTAAGGAGAGAGTGGCGAGGTAATGAATTTGACAAAGAAGCGAAGACGATTAATTTTGGTCGTCACTTTCTGATGAAGGTGGAGAATGGGAGTATTCAAAGACAGACAGTGATGAAAGATGAAACCCAAATGTTTGTGTACACTGTATGTTGGTTTCTGAAAGTTTAGTATTATGAAAAAATAAAAGAGGTATGGATATTCTTCTGTTTAGATATTGATATTACGGCAGTTCTAGAAGGATTGAAGATAATATTCCAAATCTTTGCCCAGTTGTATAACGTAGAAAGATCTTAAGAAAGTACCCTGGGCAGGTGAATAGGACCTTTGGCAGAATAATGCAGAGCGGTGTCATGCGCGAAAAGAAAAATTGATGCAATAATGTTTTCAGCAATGTCGTTGACACTTCCTATATCGCGTGATTGTCTTTCAGGGCAATTGGCATGAACTTTTCCTGGGAGGCTAAAGAGTGACATTGTCTTGCACTTGGTCTCTTTCCTCCTGTCGCCATTCTTGTGTATGGCGATGATGATTCCATTTTACTAACTCTTGGGTGTCATTCAAGATTGCCAGCGAGCTTGACACACACAATTTGGCCAAATAATTTCTTCCCTTTTCAAAGGTTCAGGCATTTCAGGTCGCATTTCGTTGTACCCTGTAGCAGGGACTGAGTTTAAGGGGTTACGAGGGGACATGTCCCCTCCAACAATTGTACAGGGGCACACACAATATCGTTTCCCCTCTATTGTTTGTGATAAAAAAAATATGCAATTGCACTAACTTCATGCGTAGATTACTATTGGATACCCCCAGCATAAAGCCGGGAAATAAATAAAAAATGACCACTGACACTAGATCATCTACAGACACAGTGTGCAGATTTACTATGTAAATTTGAATTACCATGATTGTTGATAATTGTGTTGGTTAATTTTTATTAACCAAATAAGTGTGCACAAACGTCGCTGGAAAATGTGACTGATTTGTGTCATTTTCTTATGAGTCGAATTCCTGTGCTGGTCTACAGCCTACAAATACAGAACACGGTTGCCATTGCTAGTATTTATCATAAGATCTTTTGTTTTGTGTTTGATTTGATCTTTGTGGTTTCGTTGGTGGATCTAGTGAGAAGCTTGTGGTTTTTGGCTGCAGAATATTTTGATTCGGAGCTTACCAAATTTGAAATGATTATCACACTTTTTCAACATAATTATGCCGAATTAAGACCAACTCGCAGAATTAATGTGTTTTTATTATACCTGCACCATAGGCGCAGTCAGGGGAGAACTTGGGCCATGTTCCCCAAAATATATTATTTCCATGTTTTGCCCCCATTTTGTCAATTTTACAGAAACGTCGCACTACGGTTGAGTGAACATATTGACGTTATCCAAACGCAAACAATAAAGGTTGTCCCCCCTAAAGTTCTCTAGCAAATTCCGTCCTTGCCTTGCAGCCTTCCTAGCCTTCAATATCAGACAACGTCTCAGACAAAAAGGACATTTCTACTATGTTTTCTAAATATGCACCTCCTGTTTTTCTAGAATGAGGGTGATCAGTGCAACAAATCGTTAAAATACTCTCTTGATCTGCCGAACCTGTCCTTCTCATTGCGGAGTAGATCACTGTTCTTGTCTTTGATAGATCTAGCAGTACAAGATATCTTGTCACGAAGTCTCCCGTGAGTTTGCCAGAACAAGTTATCGACATGACAAAAATTGAGCCTTGTATTGCCTGAAGTTCCACCAAAGCTTACCTTTCAGAATTTTCTTCGCCTGGGTTGCCGGAATTTGTGTCACAACCTACCACAAAGCGACGTAGTTTTGCTTGAATAAAGCCCTAACGTGACGCTTCTTGACGAGCTCAACAACAGCTNCGCGACGAAACNNTTCGTTGTAACCATATCATGGCAANAACAGTCCAAATATACAGTTGAACAAACAGACAGGGCAATTTGACCAGTAGCTTGTGCGGAAACAGGGGTTATTTGGCGTAGGTGTTGCTGCGTGGAGATTCGTGTATGCCAGGGATTGCTCTGAGTCTATCACATGAGAAGACATGACNAAACANTTGCGTCTAACCTAGAGAGGCTGTGAGTCGCACTAAAGTGTTCATATTTTGGAAGGGGGTTTGAAGATGGTTTGGTTCATACATTCTTGTAAGCTGTTTCCTTCGTCCATTCAGTTGGAGATATTGTTTGAATCTTGTGGCTATTTAGAATGAATATAAAACTAAGTCCAGTGGCAAGTCAAAACTGAAAGGGAAACATTATATGTGAATATTTGATGAAGAGAAACATTCCATTTTCAAAAATACATTTATCATTGTGGGATACAAGATTTTTGTGATATTTGTGGATTATAAAACTAACACATGAAAACACAAATCGTTTCGAATTAACCAAAGTTAGGTGCTCTTCAGCCAAATCATTAAACAAGGAAGCAAAGATTAGATTCATACGGTGCTTTCTGTTGCTAACAGTGACTTGCAGCACGAAGGGCAACACCGAGTTTGATGTGAACGAAGTTGTTTGTCCACCAAACTGCCAGTCATACAACGTTTACGGAAATGAGCTTTACTCCGACAACTCATCCGTTTGTGCTTCTGCAATACACGCAGGAGTCATAGGTATGTGAGTGACATGCTCTTTTATTAAGATGAGCCTTATTTTTTGACACGTCTAAATAGAAGAAACTTGTTACTTTAAGGAACTAAATTTTGTTTGTTTTTCATTTCACAAGAAGTCTTTTACTAATTTACATTCAAATCTTTTCGAGGATTGGGAATGCTTTCCACATCAACTCCTCAACTACTTAGCCATTTACTATTCTCAAGTTATCTTAAAAAGTTGTATCGTTTATTTATATGCAGTACATTTCAAGAACGATCATGGCTGTTTGCTTGACAATTACTCTGTTCATATTTTCGCCAGTGCTGACTACGCTTTTATTATCAATATATAAGTTTTCAAATTTTGCAAAATGTAGTGGTCTCTTCACAGATTCAAAGAAAATCTAAAATATATTGAAAACTGTCTGGAGTTGTGTTTCCTTTTCGTAGTAAATTTTTTTGATTGCACTCAGTTTTTTCACAAAAGGTTTTAAGCACTGAAACCGCTTGGTGTAATGGGCATTTAACGCATCATCACCACCACCCTCCCTCTTGATGCTGCCAACAATGATCTCAGCGTTTCTTCATCTGGTTAAGGAGCTTTTGATGTAATTTAGATCACAGAAGATTACAAAATAAACTTTGTTGGGGAAGTATGTACTTTTGTATCTTGATCGAGCATGACAGACTGATTCCTTAAGTAAGACTATACTTGGGACAGTTCAAGACATTTTGTTTGCAGGGCAATGCCGTCTTCATTTTTTTCACTAGCACAGTATAAAGACATTTTAGTGAGAACAATGGCTTGAGTTTCTACCACAAAAAAAGTGTTGCGTCTATAACAACTGGAAGCAACGCCTGATGGCGTTTATTTGGAACAGATGCATTATTCGATCGTGGTTCTAACAAATATTACTCGAGGAACTTTTCTAATGAGCTCGAACTTTTAGAAGTGGTTTCTTCCAACCATATAAAAAGTAAATGCACACTTTACTTCACTGAATATATGCTTACGAAACATAGGTACTGGTACTTCACTGCAACAAATGCGAAACAATAGCATTGAATTTCCTCTCAAACACTATAGCAAACATTGAGGCTTTTGTTAGTTGCAAAATATTATCCAAACTTCCCTTTTTCATTTAATTGTAATGTATTTCAATTTTTTCACCGATTCCATGTGTATCATTTTCTTGATTAATTCGGTAAAGAATGTTGCGTTGAAATGATTGACATTTAGCATTTTGCTTGCGTGAGTTTATTTAGTATTTGATTTTGAACGCTCCGCACATTTCCCGCTTACTTGCACCACTCAGATAATATTTATTGTGTTATTCAAAAGGAATGAAATAATTGATTAAGTAACATAGATATAAGCAGAACAGTATGTTGACAGCGCCAGTAAATCAAAACCCTAATTTTAATCAATTTGAATCATTTACATTTCTATCTCGACCACCGTTTGTATAGAAACCGTTTATTATATTTCCAAACAATTTCCAACACTATTCGCTTCGTTGCTTCTAGCTTTTCTAAACGTTTAGTTTTGCAATTCTTTGTGAACTGGTGGCATTTCGCAGGTTTGCAGGGATGCTTAGTCACAATTTATACAAGACCTGGAAGCTCTTCGTATAAAAATGTAACTTCGAATGGCATCAGGTCACAAGCAAGTGGATACGCAAAGCGCTCCTTCAATTTTAAAAGTAAGTTCACGTAAATCTGTTATTGACTTTCGTTTTGTTTATATTTTATGAAATTGTTTGAACAGCAAAATAAAAATTGCATTTGAAATAATTTTCAATGTTCTAACAAGATAAAAGGTTTGGTGTTATTTAAGAAATGGATGAATGCGCAAGCAATCCATGCATCAATAACGGCACATGCGTTAATCTGATCACCGGATTCGGCTGCAGATGCATCAATGGTTTTGTTGGGAAACGTTGCGAGAGTAAGTTGATGTGAGACTAATTCAACGCAGACAATTCCTATTTTCAATCCAAGCAACATACAGTTTCATGAAGTCTGCTTGCATCATAATCAGCTTGAACCTGAGTATTGCAGTGCAAAGTAATTTTTTCCTTTTTATTTTCCGCACCGTTGGATGTTGCAAAACAAGTGAAACGTTCTCGTTCAACATGAAATGAAACCACATGACCAAACATCGCTTTCGAAGGTTAAATACTTTATTTTCGGTTGGTCAATAACTAGGGAAGATACGTAATCAAAGGAGAGTGAAGCATGCTCTTTTTGTGTATAGAAAGTCTCTTGGTAGGAACAAGCACATCCCCTGCACAAGAGTGATACGTAATCATTGCAAAGATAAATTGCCAATCATGTCTATTTTATACAGCTTTATATATTTTGAAACATAATAAATGAAATCAAACCACGAATAGTCGTAAATGGTAATTTGCCTCAAAATGTCTAAATATGCAAATCAGCTCAAAACAAAACAAATGCATTTTGATAGGAATGTTTGAAATGTGAATTTCAAAATCTTCTTTGCAGTGCGGCATCACCGAGATGTCATTATTGTACATTACTAACCACCAAGTGCAAATGTTCCTGTTCTTGTTTACAGGAATGTACAAAAAGAGTAGGGTGTTGTGATGTTTTCTTAAGAAGCTTGTTAGTAGCGAATAGAAACGTCACTCAAAGTCTAAACATAGGGATCATCTTGAAATGATAACGAATATAAAAATCGTTCGATCTTCTTTGCCAACAACGTAAGGAATTGCGATTTCTCTCATTGCGGACACTAACCAGGTTGTGAAACAAGTTTCACCAAAGCAAAGCTGATAACCTTACAGCAGCTAATCATGGTCTGACAATGTGAACTTTAAGCGTGACACAAGTAATCAATAAAGCCAACAGTTCAGCCGCTTTCTACGAAAGATTTGCTGTTGCTGCTCTTCTGTTGAAAAGCGTCGGTGCTGCCTTGAGAAAATAAATTTAGGCGATACTTTTATTGCAGACATTGATAGCTTAATGATCATTCAATGACTTAAATTTCAATTTTTCCAGTGTTCTACCAAGGTATGCATTCAAAACAAAAACAAATGAGGATAAATGTGCTTCATGCTGAAATTTGCAATCAAAACTGTCAAGCATCAAGCTTGGTTTTAAGACCGAAAATTTGTTTCAGCTAGCAAAACATTCAAGCAAAAAATTAAAATAACCTTCGTTTATGAAAATTCATGAAGCATTCCTTTTTGGGTCTGAAACATTCCAACAGAAAAATGTAAACATTGCGATGGATAAACTCCAGCAATACAAGTATAAAATAAATGTGGTAGTGGTCTAACGAAAACCTTAGACAAATGTCCTAATAAGATGTATTCACGACTTCGATTAAATTCAGGTTTTGAAACTCACACTCCTCTGATGAGGTTTGAACTTAAAATGATTTTGAACAACAAAACCTTTTTGAACATCTTTATCAAAGGTCACCAACCTTGACGAAACTGAGAGCTACTTCTTGGGTACCGATAGAAATGCCAAGGGATAAAATGTTTGTGACCCTGAGTTAAATCATCGAAATCGACTTGATTTGCAAATGTTTGCATCCGCTGGACACACCAACTGTCTGTAATGAATCGGCGTGGGTGATATATATCTTAATTACAAAAAAATTATTCGGAAATATTTAGTGATGAAGCCAACGTTACGTCCACTTACTGAATACTTTAAGGTTAGAACAGACTGCTAACTGCATATCCTGCATTTTTTGTTAAGATGTAACTAAAGTTAGGTCCATGACAAATCCGAGGTGTTTTGCTGTCTTTGTATTGTCAAATATTGTCCAATTAAACGATTGAAGAACGCTTGCAATGCTTGATGGCGTCTTAAACGCATTTACTTACCCTGCCGTATTCGGGCATGAGTCTACATATTACGCAAATAAATCAAGCATTCGCTCTGAGTACAGTGCGATTGAACGAATGTGACAAAGGCATTTTCATACAGGTATCTTCAGCCTGGTTAGCAAAAAATTATGTTGAATTCGGTGTAATCGCACCAGCAAATGTCCCCAAACACAAAACGATCACATGAATAATATTAATTCGCTTTGTTTAGCAAAGAAACTCATATACCTATTCTAAGAATACACATGAAGGTTATTTATAAAAAGTAAAAACTAAGCAAAAACATTGAAAATTTCTGTTGATATCAGTCTTGAGCAAGGGCACGTCTATGCATAGTGGACGCGTTTTGTAATGAACAATTTCTGTGTCTTGAAAACTACTACCACCTACCATATAATCGTTCCATTTTCGCATCAATTAGTCTCTAAATATTTTACCAAATGCAATAGCAGAGTGCTTGCTTAAGAAACAGATAAAGTGCAGCCAAAAATTTCAAAAGAGCATCCTCCACAGTATTTCAAACGAATTTTTCAAACAAGTTTTTTATTCGAAAAAGTTTTCAACAGTTGCAACGTTATCACATGAAATTATTTCTAATTTGTATAAACTCTTGACACATTAGGGACATTTCTCATTTCACCCAGTGTTCTCGTGTAAAACATACCACTCGGCGCACACTATCGAAATGACGTTGCTGCTGTGAAAGAGGTGTTGTCAAGTAGTTGTTAAAATACAGACATACTTCCATCCGCAGCAGGACTAGCAACCAGTTTTGAAACACACGTTATATCCAATCTAAGGACGCGTTGGGGTCCTTTGAAAATGTATATTTTCACGTTTTTACCGTCTTTAGGTGGTAATTCATATTTTTGTGAAATATTGGACGTATTCTTTTTTCCAAACAGCACCTTGATTTTAGCAGGTGATGCGCGGGTGTTCCGTTTGTTGCACCAACAGCTATTTTCTTATTCGTGTTGAGTACCACCTGTGGTTGGTCGTTGTAAATGGTAGCATGTTCAAAGTAATTTAACGAATTCTGGTATACGTTGTGTGGTTTTCAGTTATATAATCTTATGCAATGAAGACTCATCGCAAGCATTCTATGCTTTTTAAATACAACAGCATGGAGACCTTTGGAACTAGCCGAAGTGTTGACAACCCAATCTGTTAACGTTTATCATGAAGGTCGCTCTAAAAATTTGCCGTGTATCAACCTCGAATGCGATCAACCTATGCATGACTACCGTTTGACATGTTTTCTATTTACTGCGTGTGTCATGTATTGCGTTTGTCCACACACGACAACGTGGTAGACAGCTACATGGTGCATACAAATCCTTAATAAACATAAAAAAAATCCTGTGACGCCTAACAATTATTTTCTTATATCAGGTAAATGGCTCTTTCCTGGAAACGGCTACAAATACCACATCAGGTTGACGAAAATGACATACGATGAATCGAAAAGTTATTGCCAAACTTTGGGAGGCCATTTGGCTGAAAAAAGGCTCATAAAAACAAATCTTATGAGGTGAATGCCAGTTCTGAAAAAAATGCATTGAAATTGTCAAAGGCTGCAAAAGACTTCAAATTTCAAAGAATTCAGCCAAAAAGTGTAAACCCAAAAAACGAAGTCTTGCTGCTGCGACACGCAGTAATAGCTATAGAGCCTGTGACCAGTTTGTAGAAGTAGGGCTATATCTCATTTTACATCAAGATAGTGAAGTTGCATGGAACATGACTCTGAAGTGGAATGTGCAAATTAAAACATCAACGTTAGCAAAATATCAAGTTAAACTCACAAGCATGACACTGTTCTTCAGGCAATATTATTTCGTATGAAAATATCTCCTTGTTCCATGCTTTGGCAACGCTGTTGACTCCAGGTTTACCCGGAAACACAATCATCATCAACGGGATGACAAACGCTGAGCAGTGATGATGTGAAAAAAAATTACGTTTTTTATTTGCAGATATATGAGAGCCAGCATGGAGTTCATAAGTGTTAAGCGCATTTATATTGGCTTAACTTTGATACGCGGAAGTTGGATATGGGCTGACAGCAGTCCAGCTAATGGTGTTCCGTGGTATCCCAAACAACCTAGCGGCGGTGAAAACTGTGCTGAACTTCTGGAATATAGAGGCAGTTTCGGGATAAATGATATACCTTGCAAGGGGCTTTTGACAAAGGGTGCACTATGTGCAGTTAAGCTCACTTAACATGAACTGCAGCATTGAAGTTTTTTGCTCGTGATACTTTTTCTGTTTGTAGTGAAATCGAACTGTTCGCTCCATTACCATTTAACCCAGTGATCTTCAACGTTTTTTGTAAAATCGCCACCTAACAGAAACTTTACTTGGAAATCGCCCACCTACCAATGCTTTTACGCTGTCTGAAAATATTACAGCAGAATTTGCCTAATTCGTCACCTCAAGGGGATTAGAAAAAAAGTGACGAATTAGGCGAAGTGATGAATTACACAAACAGGAGAAAACTCTGTTATAGAAGCCCGTATACTTTATCATAGTAACTCGTATACAAGCACAGTGCTTTTATTTCCAGTAAAATACAAGTTTATGACGTTATGCTTAATTGCAACAATTAATTCCTCTGCTCTATCTGGACTCCTCCATTTGATCAAGCACCTTTGAAATCTTTAATAAACTTTTCCGAGTTCTCTCAATGGGG
>JGI24159J19872_10003541_pt1 | contig 19506 bp, 9 predicted proteins | sample Ectturendosymbi4_FD_19872 | JGI IMG/M metagenome (IMG submission 19872) | reverse complement strand
CACCGTAACCATACATACAGAAGCTAGGCACCGTAACCATACATACAGAAGCTAGGCACCGTAACCATACATACAGAAGCTAGGCACCGTAACCATACATATGGGGTTTCACTCCACACTCCAAGCGTACGAACTTCCTTGTGTTGACGAGAGTGTCCGCGAAACCAAGACATCAGTTGCTGTTCTCTTTAAGTTGTGAAAGTCAAACGACCAACATTGGTTTTTTAACTGAGCGTGACTGAAACGTCTTCGAAAAGTACGTAAAATATTGTCTATTTAGCTTCTGAAATAAACAAATCAGCATTTTCAGCATTGCACAGCGCAATACCCAGGTCGTATTGCAATAAATAAAAACTTACCCAACTGCCCATTTGCAAATGAGCAGATACATTGCGGAAACGCGATTCCACGTTTTCAAACCATGCTGACATCACAGTTTTCGTCAGGTCATTTTAAAGTCAAAATTTCGTGGAGTAAGACTTGCAATATGTTACCACTACCACCAACCACGGAAATACAACGGTGGAGTTGTTCGATAAATCGAATGACGAGTTTAGTTGGCTGCGATAGTTCGACAAGACACAAGTCTAATCGGAGTGTTTGGACAGATTCCGGCGCCCAAGCAACTTTGTCAAACCTAGAACAGGGACAGACTTGACGACTGTAACAAGGTAAGTTACTGGCTGCTGTAACGGTGACTAAGCGTCATGGAAGAAGGCAACGAAGACGAGAACCATGAGATCGGTTTAAGTAGCCGCGAAAGATTCTAGTACCAGGAAGTCACAGGTACCGATTCTAAATTAGCCTAACATCCGATGGCGCTTGGTCTGGCCCAGAAATGCTTCCACGCCACAACAATGGACCCAGACAAACCCACATCGAGAGAAAAACACTGCCTTTACACCAAAACGTCGTACTCACAAAGACGTAAATTGGTATGCGATCACTTATGCCCTAACTAGGGCGCCACTTGCAGATAAGCTTCTGACATGCAGTTGCAGTTGAGCGCGGTCGTTTTCTTAGTCCACCTAAGCACAAGCACAGACAAAAGAAGTGCGCCTCAACTACCGTGAAAAAACTCGATTGTAGGACTGCTGATGAGCACCCCAATGTCACTCAGTGCTACCAGCATACATAAGCACTCCCTGCTGCTACAAAGCATTGACAACTCTTACTACCTAGATTTAAACGTTGTCAGCTGTAAGACAACTTTAGTAGCTCACGCAGTTGATAAAAACACTTCAAGACACCAGAACGTTGAAAGCCTGCACAGCACAATCAAACGCACCTTTTCGTAAGTCCAGTAAACGTAAATGTCAGACAGTTTCTGATACGAGTCCAGATCGACGTTTGCACAATCTGTATCGTTGAACTTGTCTCGAGGGTAGAAAAGATAAGTTGCGGAAACAGACCGGTTGTAGGATCTAACCTACAAAACATATAAAACAAAAATAAACATTATTGAAAACAGTTCAGATTTCAGCAGCTGGGCAACAACAGATTTCTTTGCATAACTAGAGCTTCAATGTTGTTTCATGGCGATAACATCTGTCGAACTTGAAGTGAATGTATAACTTCGAAGTAGAAAATGATTAAAAAAGACGTAAATTTCCTATTTTTGACAAATGTAGCTACAACAACAAAAATTTTATTTGCATTCACTGACAATATTTTCATCGATTGCACGTCTGTGCAAAAACGCCTCGCCCGACAGTGTCTGAGCATTAACATTCCTTTTTAAATTGAGCTCTTCTCATGAAAAAATCATTGCGTCCAAGTTTTATGACGACGAACGATTGCCATCGCGTCACCGCATGCATCTCAACGACGGATTGCGTCTAAAGTGAAATGCAGTTGACGGCACCGATAGATTTAACATTTGAAACATGTTGCCTAGGATGCCACTTCTCACTGTTGCAGCACATGCAGTCGCGATTATTTTTAGTTTTTTTCCTAGCCATTAATTTTCAGCCCTTGTTTGGCTTTTCGGGCAAACATTAAAACACAACCCTTTTAAAAGAAGTACATTTTTTATTCGTACGCCAAGCAGCCATAAAAAAAGCTTTTAGGATTGGTGATATTAGCAAAACATTTGTTACTTAAAAAATGAAATTTGACATGATACCATGAAACATATATTACCTGATGCAAATATTGGGGGGGAAGATAAAGGCAATCACCAGCGTACAAAGTAGCGTACTCCCAGGCAATGTCTGCCACTTCCGGGTTGGTGGTCAGGTCAATGCTGTCAGGATCGAGGAGAGAAAATCCCGAGCCCTGTATTCACAGACTGAAAGCTTTAATTCATGTTCTGCGTTCATTTGTAAAACAATCCTTCAAAACTACAGCGGAAGAAACAAACTTCGTTCTGTCGTACTAAAAAAAATAATGCCGAGCATTCGAAATAATGCGTTTAACACAACGGCCTGGCAACAAGGCGCAGTTTGCCGGTAAAAGACGCACAAACGAAGCGAACTCGAGCAACATCTCGAAATGTTGTGGCAGGGGTGGGGAACCTTTTTACCACCACGGGCCGCATAAATGGTGGATTATCGCTGGCGGGCCGCAAAAACAATTGATTTAATCAAAAAAGTCAACCTTTGTCTAACTATGAGGGATAAGGGATTCTCTTGACATGCTATCTAAGTATCTGCTTGTCATGGAGCTTCGTTGTGAGTCGATTCTGTACTCTAAATTGGTAACGAAAATTCTGATGCGGGTCATATCAAACGATCATGCGGGCCGCAAGTTCCCGACCCCTGTGTTACGGGAAAGAAGGTGGCTAGATGTGCGAATGTGTCGCACACCGTAGAGATGCCATAAAAGCACCGACTCCCACGAACTGACAGCGAAAGATGTGACTTAACAGCAAAACAAAAAGCGCAAGGGATTACACTAACAGAAAAAAGGCAAAAAGTATTGAGAATGTAAAGCATCAACTGCATAAAATCCCACAAATGAGAAACCACATCAACTGTTACCGAAGATCTTTGTCCAATGACCATGTCTAGTTTTGACGCATCCTTAGGGTTGATAAGCATCCAGTCCTTGCGACCAGCAACAACACAGTGCAGAATGTTGTCAGCATCATAGTGTATCATGGATCTTTGCAAAATATAAGTCATAGGAAACACGCCGCCAATACCAAGTGACTGTTATTAAGTAATTTTCGTTACTCTGATTTGGTGTGTCGTTTATGCTGCACCTGCATGGTTGAACACGCTCCCCTAAAAAACGCAAATTGAAACCAAGGCCGAGGAACCGACCTGGAGCAAGAGCCCAAGCAATTTTGGATGGGCCAAATCGTTTTGAATGGTGGAGCCGGAGCCTTAAACATGAGTTCCAGTTCAACAGACATAAATAGTTTGTGGAGCAAGCCAATTGTACAAATAATACAAAGGTTTTTAGCTTCTAATGGACCAAATCTATTTGGAGCCGGAGCCAAAAGCTTCCAAAGGTTGGAGCCGAAGCCAAAACTTTTAGATGCCTGGAGCTGGATCCGGAGCCCGAAATTTGAGTTCCGGGTCCACAGCCCTGGTTGCAACATCTGTTTTATGCGCATTTCAACTAACTTAATTACACAAATCTTCGTTGAACAATATTATTTCAGCAACAGAAACAGCTTTACATAAGTAAAATTTTAGGAGCTTCACGATTAGAGGTGAGCACAGACATTGCTGAACCACAGACAAGTGTCCGGTGACTGTACAGCACAGAAAACTGAACAATCGCCGAGTGAATAAAACAAAAAGAACTTTACTTGTTACAATGCGTTATTTGCAGATGTGCTTTTGTACGAAAGTGTAAACCGAAAGAGCGTTTCAGAATGCTTACCACTCTTTGTAACCCCAGACAAAAAAACACTATAAATGATTTTGTTACCCCCACACAAAAAAGATCTGAAGAAATCATTTCTACAGTACCCCGTAACGACGACATGTTTAGTGGCTGGCATATTGCACGTCAAGTCAACGCGTGGCTTTTCGCGAAAACCTGCGGAACTCTGAAATCGGTAGCCGGATCCACAGCTCCAAAGAAAACTGACGTTTAGGACATTTCATGAGACTTTCTGTTGTCGTGAAGTAAAATGTGGATTAAGCGAGTCTTGATTAGTTTTCCATAAGAAATAAAGACTATCGCAAAAACTTGGAAGTCGGCAAATGCATGTAATCAATTTGCTTTGCGAAACAAATAGGCCGATAATATTTTTGCTGTAATTAATGAATATTCGAAGCGACCTCTACTAACCGACAAATACGCCAGAAGCTGATTCAGAGTTTAGTTTGTTGATCGCCCTTTGCAAATAAACGCGAGCTCGTTTCTTTCACGTAAAGAATAAAAAATCACGTCAAATAAAAAAAACGTTTTACTAGTAGTAAACCCGATTTCCAACACTAAACGAGGGCATTTTATCTCGTTTTTAACAATGCTTTTATTCTGTTCCCCAAAGAGTGTTATTGTTGTGCACATTTTTACTTAAAAACAGCTAGAGGTATGTAATTCATAAGAGTGAATGACAGTAGTTCCAAACGGCAGTCATTGAGCATTATTTCAGAGAATGTAGAAGTTTTAAGAAAGTTTAAGGGAAAATGCAGAGTGCATCGCTTTACTAAACAGAGGCTTCAGAGCAGCTGTTGGAAAACTGCGACCTCGTTTACCTGTGCATCAGAACAGCAGGAAAATAAGTTGTTCCAAGGGTTTCTAAACGGCCAGATTATTTTTGTCAGTCGCCACGTCGGCATTCCGCCAGACCCCAGCAATGGGTTCATTCGATTTTACTTGACACGAGGCCATCAACGCAACGTCGTTTAGCTGTTATGCCGACGCCACGGGCGTCGGAAGGATATTTTCCAGAGGGGGAGATAGTGGATTTTTCCAGGGGTGGCCGAAAGGAATTTTTCCAGGGGGCAACAGTGGTGAAACTTCATTTTTACCAACACGAAACTAAGAGAACAACTTTTTCAACTAAAATTTTAATAGAAAAAAATCAATTTCGATATCTATGGGGTGGCCAAGGCCGCCTTCTGCCCCTGCTCTTCCGACGGCCATGGCCGATGCAGTAATATTTTACGGTCATCCTGCAAACTGTCCGGGTCGTTGAATATCAATACAAAACGACATAAATGGATTTTCAGTGGGCAAATTAGAAACATTCAGGAAGGTGCTGTTTGCTTTTCACTAATTAGGAGCCCGATCAAGCATCGCCCTTGTCACAAAGCTTTACAGCATCATGTTTGACGATGTTTTTTGTATCTAGTACAAAACCACTCCTTTAAGAAAAGAAACAGGCAAAGTGGTGAGATGTTTGGTTTTGTATTTTTTTCCTGAGACTTACCGCGGAGCTATAGCCGAACTCTCATGTTGAAGGAATAACATGTTTTCTCCACAAGATCGCATTATGCTTTGTAAAATCAGGAAAGCATCCCACGAACTTTAAAATGTTTTGTTAAAATTGCAGAAATGACGATTAAGAGTTTAATCTTAAAAAGGACTGGAATGTTGTATAGAAAAACATCCGACCGTTTTTAGTAATCTATCTTATTTTCAAAGCTGTCCACTCAAAAAGCGCAATGTATGTTTTATTGCAGGATGAGCAGCATATAAAACTTTCCTTGGTGATGCAAAAGTAGTTTGATATTGTCATGTGTACTGATATCTTAATTTCTCTAATAGTCAAGTAAGTTCTCTCCACAAGGGGGTAAGCAAGGAATCTATCAGTAAATTTTTTTAAATAGGAAATCAATTTCACGTAACACTAAACATCCTCAGTCCTAAAAGTCGCAAGCATTGCTTACGGTTTTTCTAGGAGTGCAGTAATCATTGAAGCATAAAAAATAACGTTATTTGGTGATTTAACCAAACCACTTCAGCATAAAATTACATGCTGCTCGTTTTTTCTTTATAAAAGAAGACGGCACTTGATTTGACTCTAACGTTTGAACCCCACCAAATAAACAATATTTTGACGAATTGAATTGTGTTTCTGTCTTCCAACGAATATTCCTGGAGTGGCTGCGTAACTGGAATAATAGTCAAGATAAAAATTCTCACAAATACGAAAAAATAAATCACAAAGTGCGAGCGTGTATGTTTTTACTAGTCCAGTGCACAATACACATCTTTACTTTTAGTAGTTGCACTTGCCAACATCGTGCTTGCTAATTGTCATACCTGGTACCATGTGTGCCAATCCATAAATTAAGTTCTTGAAGGTTTTCCTTAAAAGTGCTGCACATAAGAGGTTTGGGCACCTGGAAATTATGCAGAGAAACTAAAATTTTCTTATCGTTTCTATTGTGATTATCAAGAATGTTGAATTACCCGCACTTCCTTCCTCATCGCATTTGGCAAGATAGTGACAACATACCAGTTGTTCACTTTGTATTGTTGCAAGAATCCTTCAAGCGTCATTCGTTTTGTTTCACTTTTTCTGTAAATACATGTAAATGGCTTATTTACCCAATGACACCAAATGCGAAAGATCTCAATTCTTTTGCAGTAAGATTCCAACTGCCAGCCACCCAAATAATGTCGCATAATTGTTTATAATATCCACAAACAACAATGATCTACACATCAATAAATTGCAACGCAGTTCTCACACTTCAGTGCACACCTCCGCTTTACCTCTGCGTATGGGCGCGAGGTGAGCAGCCCTAGTAGGGTCTGAATTCAGTGATTCTTAACCGGGGGACACGCCTCCCAGGGGAGCGAGCCCTTACGCGCTCTACGATATAGGCATTTCTGTCAATAAATTTACCAATAAGCATTTGCCTTTACAACTCATTTAAAGTAAGGTCGGCTTGAAACAAAGGAAAATTACCTTAGGGAGACGTGGTAGAAAAACGGTTTAAGAACCACTGGTCTAAAATTACACCAGGGTCAAAGCAAGCTTTGAAGCTTCTACTGGCGCCGCAACATGACCGGTCGGAGTTGTAATCACCCCGCATAGTCCGCGGTCGATGTCTGGGCCGCTTTACCGTGAATAGCAGCACTTGTCTTACCGATCCTTTTGGGTCATTCTGGTCCTGTGACCCAATCACCGTAGCTAGGATTCCTCTGTTCAGTAGAGAAGTGACTCAACACTCAGTACTTTCCAACTTTAACAGCTGCACAATTTGTTGCTGAGTGTCACACGGTTAACTCTTCGCAAATATCCCATGTCTGCCGCCTGAGCCTACGAACACACTCTTTCCGGTCATTACCCAAGATTCATGACCATAGGTGAGGATAGGAACAAAGAACAATTTAAAAACTGACAGCTTTGCAGTTGTCAAAAGCTCCCGTTTTGTGACCACAGAAAGGTGAAGCTCAAGCGGAATTACGTTTCCATTTATCAATCTCCATGTTCCACCTTCCGTTACTCTCGTGAATACCACAGCAAGGTACTTGTACTTCCCGACCTGATGCAGTGAATTGTCGCTTACTTTCAGCGTATGCTGCTTCGGGTTTCTGGGGAGACATAACGCTGCTTGGTCGCAAGCAGCTGCAAACCGATCAATGCAATGTTGAAGGTTCATGAAAAGCAAGCAGCACCAACCCGTCAGAAAAAAGAAAACGTTTGATCCTGCAGCTTCCAGCGGTGACAATCTCGCCGAATAGACTGTGGCAGTCTATCCAATCCATATACACAATATAAGAAGAGTGACGAAAGCACACACCACTGTTGTTAGATTCCAATGCTCGGAGCAAACGGTTGTGATGTAACCCTGCTGACATGAACACAAACTTCTGAGCAGGAATATGACTTGACGACCAGCTACTGAAGTGTTGAGCACGCTGCTGCGTTTGTTTTTACATAATAACCATGCGGTCACCACGTCTGGCCGGGTGGTATTCTCCCTGGCCTAGCATTCCAGAGTTTTAACAGTGTTGTTTGAAGGTGAAGACTACCAAGTGAACAAGCTGCAGTGTTGTTGGAAAATACCGTATTATAATGAGCAAAAGACGTGCATATAATCTGGAATTTAAAATGGATATTATTAGGTTTGCAGAAAATCACTGTTACCGAGAAACAGGAAGTTTAAAATTGATGAATCACTTGCGCGCCGATGGGTACAAAAGAAAGAGGAATTCAGCGAAACCTGTAAGCAATCAAGTGCTTCAAAACAGAAGTTTAGGCTTGAAGGAGCTGGTAGAAAAAGCAATGTCTGTCTGCAATTGAAGATGATTTGATGGAGAAAATTGCCAAGGAGCGAGAGCAACAGCATCACGTCTCTAGCAAATTGATCACAGTTTAAGCCAAAAAAAAATGTCTGACGAAACGGCTTGACCGAATTTGCAGCATCTCGTGGTTGGCACAGCAATATTCTGAAGCGATATAATTTAACAATTAGGAGAACGACTNCTGGGTAATCAGTGCCACAAGATTTAAAAGATAAAATCCATAACTTTGTNGCTTTTAACGGAAACAAAGATACTTTTATGAACGTCAGCCCTCAATAATTGCCCACATGGATGAAACGCCGATATGGGCAGACATACCAAATGCCACCACCATTGATAAGAGGGGCATCCACATAGCCCCTATCAGAATCACAGGTCACGAGAAAAACCGTGTGTTTGGATGTGAAAGTGGATGGAACAACAATGAAACCTTACGTTGTGATCCCAGCCAAAACAGTTAAGAAAGAGCTTATGTCTACCCTAGGGATATAATGGCAGCAACGCCAAATGGCTGGATGAATGAATTTCCTACTTCAGATCGGATAGAAACAGCGAGAATAAATATCCTTCCCCAAACGCATGCTTGTGTTGGATTCGTTTAAATGCCATATTTCTGACGAGAGAAAGGAAGAACTGAAGCAGTATAAAACTGTTATGTCAGTTATTAGTGGTGGCTGCACAAAATACTTACAACCACGTCGAGTTTGCATTCAACAAACTGTTCAAATCATTCTTTCGTCAATTTTACTACGAATTATTTCGCAAAGGTGAATTCGATTACACTTCAGGGGGATAAACCAAAGCACCTAAGTACGTACAGCAAATCTAATTAGTTGTTCAGACATTGAAAAAAAATTCAAAAGACATTGTGATAAATTCGTTTGACGTTTGTGGTATTACAACTGATAATGCTAAAAAAATTTCGTGCCGACTAAGCGAGCTTGCTGATACATTATGTTATATAATTTCCTATTCTTAAATGATTTCTAGGACGATAGTCATCATCATCATGAAGGTCCATTGCCTGAACCAGGCATAAGGGCCAATGTGCAGGCAGTCTTCCAACTTTGTCTATCATAGGGAAGCTGCAAGATACGTAGAGTGTTTAAATTCAGCCAATCCTTGAGTTGGTCCAGGTACATTTTTCCGGGACGTCCTCGGGCGTTCTTGCCGCAAATTTTTCCACAAACAGCCAAATGTTCTAGTTGTTTTGACCTGATAATGTGTCCAAAAAAATTCGAATTGTCGTTTTTTTATTGTTGTAAAGAGAGATTTGTCTTGATTGATTTGGACCAGCACTTGTTTATTTGCTTTCTTGGCCATGTAAGAAATTCTTTGCATTTTCCGGTAAAACCACATCTCAGCAGCTTCCAAATTCTTAATTAGTGCTGTAGTTAGTGTCCACGAATCACAGCCGTATAGCAGAACTGGCCAGACGTAACATTTCAGGACTCTTGTGCGAACACTCATAGATCGATTTTTACTTCTTAAAATATTATCAAGTGTATTGAAGGATTGTTTCGCCATTGCAATACGTGTTCGAACACCTTTATGACATCGTGCATCACTGGTGATCCACGATTCTAAACATTTGAACTTCTCAACTTGATTCAAGGTGATCCCATCAATTTTTCTTTCGAACATTGGAATGCTTTGTGATTTCGTTATGACCATGCACTCTGCTTTCTTCGTGTGTATTTCCATTCCGTAGGACGATAGGACGTGACCATAATTTTTTGTCAGTATTTTATGCCGCTTCTAATCGAGGGTGGCTTTTCATTAAGCAAATACAGTATTGTCATTTCAAAATATTTTGTTTTGTACACCACTACTGGTGTTATGAACTAATTTGCTTTAAGCGTGATGCATAAGCGCAATGTAAGTTTGAATGAAAGTTCAGCTGAATTCTAGTTGCTGTACTAGAAGAAACAAAACACAAAAATTTATGTTGAAACAAATTCTTTAAAATTAAAAATTACTACTTGTTGGGTGGCATGTAAATCAAAAAAATCAGATCCCTGTACATGTAAATCAAAAAAATCAGATTCAAATCTAAAAAATCTGATTTTTTGATATTTTTTTAAATCATTGTACTTTTATTGTTGCAACCTCTCCGGTGGTGTTGCGTTGATTGTGTGATTCACCACGAACGGGATGTGCGCGAAGAACAAAAATATATATGCCTGGTGCAAGCAAGCAATAATAAGAGAGATTGCGACGCACGCTCTCTATTGTTGCTTGCTTGCTGCCATGGTGCGAAGCTTTGCGCACATGCCGCTCGGGATTTCCGATCGCAACATTATCAACCTTGAGTTGCCTTCACATGCTCAACAACATGGTTACCTATCTTCCAGTTTTTTCTCCACCAAAACGTCCTGATCACCATATTCTTTCAATAAGTATTCATCATCAGTCCATAAATCCAGTGCTGGGGAGCCTCTCAACAAATCACGATAAACAGCAGGTCTGTACAAATAGATTTCCAATTAGAATGCACATAAAAGAAATTTTGCTACATAATGCGTATCTTAACAACTTTCAACCACTACCAGCAAATTTAATAATACTCAAGTAAACCTGAAGCTACATGATTAACAGGAAAAAGACACAAATGGAAATTTTTACAAATGCTAAACAGTAAAGACCCTACAAATGTTTTTTTTTAACCCAATCTGATAGTAGGTTCTAACGCTTTGAAAACTCTCGAGCAATTGCTGTAGGAAAATTTGCATCCAAGACGTAATACTAGCCAGATCTTAAAAACATTCACGCGTTTGCAGTCATTCTGGGTTTGGTGATTGTGGAGGACTTCGATACATCTGTGATTTGCAGTGGTGCACCAAACAACATTGGATAGCAGTGGTTCTCAAATAGGGGTACACATACCCCTTGGATACGCAAAGGTGCTCCAAGGGGTACATACATTTATAAGTGTCTTCATAATGGAATTTTAATGTAAAAGCATGTTAATTATAGGTACATTTTTAATTATTGTACTCATGATTATAGTCAAGAGTTATTTGATAAGCAAAACATTGCCCATAAGGTACATCATTAAAAAAGGTTGAAGGTCACTGGCATAGAGTATTTAACTTGAAAAAAGATCATATACATGGAAAAACTACTAAATCCACAAATATTTTCCACAGTTAATTTTTCACATTTCAGTGTGCTCCAGTTTGTACTAAAAACCTCACATCATGAAGACTAAGTATTCATAGGAGAACATGTCCAACACAAGATGTTAACTAGTTAAACAAACTGTACAACACACCACATACGCCTACCGGTATAATTTCACATGAGCATCCCACAATTCCTTTGGAGTTGGTGCATTAAAATACTCGGGAATTTGACCAACAGGAGGATTCTGCATTCCAAACTCTTTAAAATGACCAGGTGGTATTAAGCTTAATTTTTCAGGTAGTGACATTGACTTAGGGAATTTAATATGAAATGCAGGATCATTTTCCACAATTGCTGCATGTTCTGTAACACTGCGTCCAGCAGCCATTTCATTCAACAGCACAAAAATTATACAGAACATTAACATTTTGCAGAAATATATGTACAGCTATTGCAAAATAAAAATGTAATCATAGTTAGCAGTAAACTTTCAGTTTCACCCTAACTGCAGCCATATCAATCAAAGAGGTTTTCATCAGAAAATGACAGACAAAATCAAGTAAGAGCTAAAATGAAAAATTATTGACAAATTTTCCAAGCACCGCAACGTCAAAATTTGAAGCAATTAAGAATGATATACATAAAAGCAGAATCAACATAACCTTGAGTTTTGCTCTACCTTTGAAAAACTAACAATTTCAATGAAATTTTAAACAACTCTTCAACAATATAAAGATTCACTCTGAAAAAACTCTGTAACTGGTTGTCTCATACGTGGTACTTTAACCAAACATATCAGGGGTGGCCAATACTGCTCTATGTATGAGCCGCATATCGTAAAACCCAAGTTATAAAGAGCCACAACACAAAAATCTAAAAACACAAATTTATTTGCTATTTACGCTTCTGTGACATCAATTCTTTTTGGAACGACTTGCAAAAGTAATACTGTACGGCACGCAAGCTACCACAGAACCATTTTACAATAATTCTACACATTGCAATAGAAATAAAAAATAAAAAACAAATACATAATTTTTCAGAAAGCTCAAACAGCCAGTTTGGCCACTGCTGATATATATGGATTGAATGCCCAATACATGGATGCTAAACAGGCTCTGCTAGCTATAATATCATGAAAGTACACGAAATGCTAGCCAACGATAATATGACACAACTACAGGCTGTTTCTTTTTTCACTGACACATTTCAGTCATTTGCCCCATGACAATATTAAAACTCTCCTTAACAGTATTCGTTAGCTTACCTTTATGGACATTGTAACTGAACTAACATAAATTTTTTCAGACATTTCAAATTAATTTTGGTATATGACCATAAAAACCCAGACTACAGCTGATGGAGTTTAGTCACATATCGTTATGGATCCAGCAGGACTGGCCAAGTTACTGTAATAATTAAGAACGGACATGTGCATGTATTATGACTGTTCAAAAGTCAGATATTTTATAAAAATCCATTTTATGTGAAAATTACGTTGCTATACACAGAACTAAAGTTAAATGGGCAAAAATATGTTTGATGCAAAGAAGTGATATGAAGGCTATAAAGCACATTATATAGAGTTATAACACATTTACTAAAATGCATTGAATTAGCACAGGGTTTTATGGTGCACTGGTACATACACATTCTCCATTGGGGCTAAAACAAGTTCATAATTTTATCCATCTGAGTATGTGACCTTTCCACAACAATGAGATAGCTTACAGGTACTTATTCATGAAAACAAATATGTTTTAAAAAATATTGACAATTTGGTCTTAGACTGAGAATACTACAAAAGTGTGACAAATGGTCTCATAAACGCAAGTAGAAAATATATTTCAACAAACAACTACAAGTTTTGTAGTTGCAAAAACAAATACAAACTGCTTTCAAAATGCTTTCAGCTTTATTTTGCAGGTGCCTGATAAATCTTTGCTTATGATGAAAATAGTTGTTTTTCAAAACATCCAATGTGGTCCATCTAAACATAGGTTGTTGCTGCTTTTCTAAAGATCATACTACTTGCAACCTGTAGATTTGTTATCGTACTTACCTCGAAATTAAATAAACCATGAGAACAAAATCAAATAAGAGACTTGCACCTTCCTTGACACTTCCAGTGCAATGCTTCTCGTACCTTACCATGTGAATGGGTGTCGACTCTGGCCACAGTTCGTAACGTAGCACGAGTTGTCTTGCTTCAAACTGCTCTGTGGTATTCGATTTATCTTTTGACTATACCTTACAACCCAGAGCTACAAAAAGTCTGAGACATGAGAAAGCTTTATTTATACCACATGCATTGATGTAACTTTTTTTTCTGCGGCATCACAAACAATGTGTTACAGTGCACCAACCACAGCTACCTTGTTGGTATGACCTGTTCGAAAAAGGATTGATAAACCATTTGCAAATGAATTTGTTGAAAATCTGGTTCTGTAAGCTACTCAGTATGACAGTCTTTTCACTGCGATTTGTTCACAGTAAACTTCAACATCTATCACATTTTTTGCTTGGAGCATGGACGCAGAATGTAATGAATTGTAATGCGCAAATAAAAACAATGATTTGTGGTATGCCAAAAAACAAGGAATTATGGTACGACACATAAAAGGATATGCAGCCTACACATGTTTCAAGGTGTGATATTTGTTCAAACTTGGTATCATGCACAGTGATATCTCACATGTTGTGCTATACACAGTCTTTGCATTGGGCACACGTCCTTAACAATTTGCATTTAAATGAGGCCTTTTTGGGCTGCTGCTGGAATATCGCCATTTTCAACACAGATGCTTTTCATTTTTGCACCTAGAAATAATCTTTATTTCACCTGAAATGTCCAAACAAAAGTAAAAGTTTAGTACCACAAAACTAACTGCCAATTAACAATGTTGGATTTCAACGTGAAACCAGTTTATCAGACTGTGCAATTGTGGTGAACACTCTGTATTGTGGCAAACAGCTCCTCCACTTATCTTTTTATTCTCTGAGTAGAGCGAACACGATTGACCAAGAAAAAAAGCTTTACTGGTAGCTCAGATCAGTCACAAATCACTTGTGTGATCAGTTTGGTTGTTGATGAATGCTGCTGGTAACAAGGTTGAGACTATGCTGGTAGACTTTCAAAGTGCACTTTATCATGTGAGGTCACGCCCTTACGCATGGGGCTACATATGCGACACGCATTCTCTCCCATACGCACACAAATTTATTTTTTTTTAAATAAATAAAATAATCAACGTTACATCATTAGTAGCACTAAACCAACTCTACTGCTTACTAATGAATTTAATCATATTGAATAGCATTTCGGACACCATAATGATGAAAAAAGATCTTATTTATTGCATGGATAATAAGAAAAAAACTAACCACAGATGTTGTCAGTCAAAATAAGCTAATCATGTTGAGACTATGAACCCAATTTTTACAGACAAGTTTTTATCAACTAGAACTAAATTTTCAATATTCTGTTCATTTAGTTTTGTTGCTAGACACACATGATTCACATATTCACATAGAATGTACATTAATCACGCGAGTCATCAGCGATACCTTTGTGTTTCATGTCTTTTTGTGTGTATTTACATCCTCACATGCTTTTAAAAAGAGTTCTGTTCATTAAGACCCTTTCCTACAAGCTAGTTTTCTAGCACTTTGCCTTAGAGAAGCATGTATCTTTTTGTGTAACAGAAGTTACTTTTAAAATTTGCCAATAAGCTCTTATGAAAATGCCAAATCAAAAACAATATTTTGCAGGTCTTACTTATATTACGATCAAAACTTTTTGAAGATGCTGTTATGCAAAATATTGGCATGCCATACAATGAATATCTTGGTACATCCAAACACAAATTCATGAAATTTGCTGCAGTCATCATCACATGTCAGCATAATGACTAGTAAAGTTCAACATCAGCATTTTTGTGATAACTTTATAATAAGCACAGTAGATTAAAAGAGAACAGTAGAATAATCAGCTATGTTGATATGACAAATAAAGTCTACATTGCATAAGTCGAAAGATTCATACAATGTATTTAAAAAGGGGTCATACAATGTAATAAAGTCTAACATTCAATCATGAGCTAAGTACTCTCCACAATGGGTGTAAGCAAGGAATCGATCACGAAATTTTTGATAGGAAATTGATCAGCAAATTTTGATAGGAAATCAATTTCATGTAAAATTACGCATCTTCAGTCCTTATTCAAATAGAATTAAATGAGCTCTTGTTGAATATGGCATTTCAAATACCTAACCTTGGATTTTGCTGGCTGTGACATTAAAGCCTAATACCTAGTTAATCTATTTTGCTTTGACTATAGCCCAGGCCTTCTCAAGACTTTACAAATTGGTACTGCAGCTTTATTGCCTGGCACACAGAATAAACAAAGCTACAGGAAAGTCTACCTCAAGTCCATTGAGACATACAATGCAACCCTGCTATGAAGTCTAGTCGCCTTGGCCTGCCTTTTATCACCAAAACACTTTCATGAGGTAATTTTAGCATGTGTGCCTAAGGCATAAGCAACCTGCATCATTGTGTAAATTACCTTTTGCAATATTCATGCAGTACTATGCCCTTGTGTATTTGTGAATGCATCTTGCACAAGCATTTGTTGATTACCTGCTAAATATTCCATTGTCTGCAATGGTGGACTAGAGTGGATGGACCATAAGACATAAAATTTTCAAACACATTTATGGCGTACGGTTAAGATTAAATAAGAACTGTATTTAGAAACAAAGTTTACAGCAATTAATTTAAATCAGCAAATATGGACATTAGTACCACCAAATCAAACTGGCTACAAAAATTGAATGATGTTAGAAATTACTTGACAGAAGCCTATTCAAAATTGAAGTGGCTAAGGAACCACCGCGCCTGCAAGTTTGAATTCGTGGGACCAGTGGTTTTTCTTTGTTTTTTTCAAAACTTTCCAAACTTTTGTGTTAGGGATTAAGTTTACGGGTTAGGGTTAAGTTAGTGTCAGGTTAGCATTAGGTTAGAGTTACCTTCCGTTAGGTTAGGCTAGCTTAGTGTTAGGGCTGCGGTTAACGTCAGGGTTAGGTTTACCTTTTGGGTTTACTATGTTTCTTAGTTGAATAAATTGTCACAACAGAACCTATCAACAAGCGAAACCTTTAACCAGGCTGTATTTAACTAAGAACATCAGCACGCATAAACATTTGCAGCGTAAGTCAATAAACACAACAACTGCCTGGTATAAAACTAAACACAATCTGATACTGATGTGCGATACAATGCCCAGGCAAAGCAATCCAATTTGGCACGGCACATAATCAATAAGTAAAGCAATCAGTGCAGGTCACCACGGGCATTAAAACCTTCACACATTATTGCCACATTACAGGGCGTGTTCCATTAAGGTGTGAAATTTTAAGATCCATGGGCAGTTCTAAAGCCACTGTCATTTAAAAATCACTCTTCAGATCGTGTATAATATTTTTTGTGTATGATTGTGTTTACAACTTCCATTATTAGCTGCAGAAAACTACTTCATTAAAAAAGTTTTTAGAAATTCATTTTTATCAAATAAGTGTTTCATTGACTAAATATTAACATAATTCAAACACTGAACAGAGACACATAACAACATACAGCATTTCAAATAAATATCTAACTTTTTTTTAATTCATTTGTTTATGACCAGACACAAAGTCCAAGTATGAACACACACACACTCTGCAGAACGCAGGTTGATAAAAACAGACAAAATAGAACGTAGTACAAAACAAAGCATTGAAGCTGGCAAAATCACAGGGTTGCAAGCAATTGCATTGAAGACAGGACCATATGGTTACAGACAAACTCTTAACACTGTTGTAGCTAGCACGTAATACTTGTTACAACACTACTGCGGAATAGGGCACCAATTCCTAACTTGGTCGAGTCTAGGTAAAATGCGAAAGCATTGTGGCATGGATGACATGCCATTAATCAAACGGGTACTGCAAAGTTTGACCACTCATTCACGGAATAAAATGCAATTAGTGTTCAAAGAATAAGGACGAATACACACAATCTGACTGCATCAAAGCACGTAACCATGTGTTCTCAGATTTTCTGCATCTGTTGAGAACCAGGTACGTGTATTTTCGTAGCAGAGCCTCAAAGGTAGGAATGTTACATTGAACCTGGTGGTTACTTACACTCGCTCTCCAGGGCAAGTTGTATAGAGCTTTGCATCCTAAATTATAGGCCACACACAATCTCTGCATGCATGACTTAGTGTGATGCATACATGGACGTACAAAAGGAACAAAAGAGTATGTTTTTAACTGCATTTGAACATCAGGAAAAGGAGGCGCGTAGCTTCGCTTGTTTGCTGCACAATTTATATTGATAATGATATTGCAGTTGTCTCTGAATGTCTTCGTCATCTGAGAGCTCAGTATGAGTATCCAATATAATCCCCAGATATTTGTATTGGTCAACAGATTTTTTGTATTGACCACCCAATTTTAATAATGGACTGGCTGTGCTTTTTGCACTCTTATCCTTAAACGTCATACAAACAGCTTTGTTGCAGNTGAAAATGATCCCATGTGATTCTGCATAATACATCTGGCACACATCTAGTATTGTTTGCAACCAACATACACACTCNGACAGAACACACAAATATCATCAGCAAACATCAAGTGGTTTAAAAAGACTTCACCAATATAACGCCCCGCTTTAATGTTGTTTAGTTCACTCAAGAACAAATCATTTAAATAAACAGCAAACAAGCATGGACTCAGTACTCCCTTTTGTCCAACCCCCTTAGACACATGAAACGGTTCAGAAAAATGCTTGGCCCATTTTATTTGCATCGTTTATTCCTTGCACCAATGTTTCAGTAGGCGCCCAAAACATATTGCCAGCTTCCTTTCTTTGAATTAGTTTCTCAAATAATTTCATGTACATAAAAGACTAAGCTTATTCCTGATTGTGAAAGGTAAAGGCTTCAAAAATTTTTTTTCACGCTTGTGCTTTACCCTCTTTAAATTAGGGTTTACTCGACCGTTGCCCATTGTCATCTAAATATTGAGATACTCCATCACAAGTTAGGTATGAGTATTTTATAAAAGGTAACATCCTTCATTCACCGGCGATCAANAAANCTCCAACAACGAAAAAATACCCTATTTATATACCACTACTGCAACATGAACAATCACGTATCAGCATAACCAAATATGACATCACACTCAAAGGTAACACAAAAAAGATGAAATGAGTCAAACCAATGACTTTAAAGTACAAATATTATTCTGTTTGAATAAGAGGTGATGATGCCTACTTCGTAGGCCAAATTTATAACACGTAACAGCTTAGTTTATGATTCTTAGCTGGAAAAGGAATTCTTTCGATAGACGGTGTCATAAATATTACTTATTTAGCAAAAACTACTTATGCAAAAGCGGTAATATGAATCGATTCGACGCAAACATTTTGTCAAAAAACTCAATTCGAGTCACAAAGAAATGACTCGTGTCACATTTCAGAGGTGGCCGGAGTCAGTTATCCTGATTCCGACTCATAGGCGTAGCCAGGAGGGACAAAAGGACCATGGCCCCCCAAATTTTTACAAAAGATAGTNATCTTGTGCTTTGAGAGGCGTTGTTTTAAANAAAACACTGTCATTTGCCTACAATAAAACATNTTTCCCTTCCCCCCAGATTTTGGGTTGGCTACGCCACTGCCTCCGACTCCGCTCCGGTTCCAATATTTTTGAAACCGGATCTGAGTCCTTGTCCAGGAATATTACAAATTTGCAAATTTGTAATATTCCCGACACTTGTTCAGACTCCTGCGACCATCGATCCAACCGAAATTCACCCCTCAAATATTTTTCTGTTTGTAATCCTAACCCAAACACTACCCTGATGCACTTACCTAAACCATAGTCGCTATATAGAGACAATGCCTAAACATTAAACCCTCTAAGCCCTAATCATCAGCATTCTCAGCGTACGCAGAATATCACAGTGTGCATGCTCACATGTCCTGAAATCAGAAATTTGGTCTTGACACCAGGTAAGATATAGCCTACCTCTTGTAGTCCCCTCCTCGGAAGTGTCGACAGAAAATCTTCAATAAAGGAACTTGACATTCTGAAAGTTTGCATTAAAACCCTCTAAGGACCACCGCAAGATGGTAATGGTTTATTGTTTCATATGACTCATCCA
>JGI24159J19872_10003540_pt1 | contig 19509 bp, 12 predicted proteins | sample Ectturendosymbi4_FD_19872 | JGI IMG/M metagenome (IMG submission 19872) | reverse complement strand
ATGTGACCTGATCTACAATGGACTTCCTATGTCAAAAGCCTGTCTGTTCCTCAGGAACTAATGGATGGATGATTGGTTCAACACGAGCGTAGAAGATGAATCTCACAAGGATCTTGAAGGGGACTCACCAAGGGACATGGGGCGATTCCTTTTTGGGTCTCCAAATGGCTTAACCGGCTTAGGAATCGCAACCACTGGTGCTCTAGTTCAAATCTTGGGAATTTTGTGTTGGTGTATGCAGGAAGCGATGAAATCGCGCAACCAGGAATAGAGAGCTTAACCGGGTGGGAGCATAAACTCTGGAGAAATATAATCCAATTGCAGAGATTTTCCTAGCTCTAGGTGGGTGAAGGCTGTAGCATGCTCACCTGGCATAAAGAGGCCGGAAGGAACATTCCAGCCGTCGGACACCTCCCTGTTGAAGAGCCTTTTTGACTCGCGGTCCCCTGCCTTGTGTGCTCCATTCTTCAAGAGTTGTGAAGCGGTGGAATTTGCTGAGGCAGAGCACAGACAAGAGGAGGGTCTGGACCTGCCAGTATTTTTGTTGATGGTGCTCCATGCTTTGCGGCTGGCGTGCAGGAAGTCGATGGAATTGATAGCTTCATTCCAACGTTCCTGCTTCTTCTGGTCGAGCCGCAAACGTAAGGGCGAAGCTGCTCTGTGAGAGTCAGTCCCCACTGGGGCTCAAATAAAGAGCGCTGAAAGGTCTCGCACTCTCTGTCCCAACACCGCACACAGTTCTTGCGATGACCACGTGGGATAGATTGTTTAGCCACATATAACAGGCTCTCGCACAGTTCCTGATAGGCCTTTTCAAAGTTAGTTGTGTGCGTAGGTGGCAATCTCTCAACAGATTCTCCTGCAAGCAGGCAAAAGCGATTCCATTTCAGCCTTGCGAATTTTACAAGGTTTCACAGGATCTCCATAAGCGAGCATCGTGAACCTCGGTGGCGCTATGAGAGAGAGTATGTGTTGTGACCGTGGGAATTTTCCTAGAAGTGTCTGTCAGACAGTCGGTTGTCATGGCTGACACTCGCGAAGACCAGATCCGTGTTGGTGCCCACACGTTCCATCGGTGAGAGAAGTTGACTACTCTCTCTGGTTTGTGCAGCAGACCAAGGTTGTTGGCTATTGCCCCGGAAGCCAAGCTCTCACTGTCAGGAAATTGTTTGGAGCAACACCAGTTGACGTGCTGGCAGTTGAAGCCGTCAGCATACAGACGGGGGTGTGGAGACGTTGACTTCGCAGTAGGTGTGAGTCACGAGCGTGGAGGTTTGTGGACGTTGATGATCGTGCATTCTGCGACGTCTGCACATAACCACTCGTCTCTGATTGCTCTGGAAACAGATCGACCAATGTGAGCTCCAACTGCTCGCGAGCGAATGTGTCACGGCCGTGATGCCTCGTCAGGACTGACCCAGCTAATGAGAAGTTCGGAATCACTAGCTTGTCTGCGGTAGTGCAGTGGCTCTCCTGAAGAACAATGACAAGTGCTTTGTTCTTGTAGGTTAGTTTCTCGATGACGCTGATCTTGACCCAGTGTTGAACTGCAGTACACTGGGAGGTCATCTTTGGCAGCGCGGTTGCTGCTGTGCCATGAGAAGAGCTTGTACCTACCTAGTTCGCGCCGAACACATCCAAAACGTGTAGCAGTGGTTGCTCTCTTAACGACAGGTTTGGTAAGCATTTAGAAAATGTCACAACAGGGAGGGCCACCTTCTACAGCTAAAAATAATTAGCTTATCCGGTTAGCAATGAAACTAATTTTGTTTTAGCTAATTCAAAAAACATTTTTTTACCACATGGAAATCAAACCGAAGATAATGTTTTGTTGATCAAGCTGATTTTAACATTCTAAAACTCTTTCAAGGCACTACATTGGACTTCGAATGGCTTGTTATTATGATGGGTCTTGCTGTCGGTTAGTAGTTCTGGAAGCGCAAGGTTGTTCCGAGATTTATCGAACTGATCACATATCCCAGAAGACATTACAATTGATACGAAAAAGTTGAATATCGAATTTATTCGATTGCAAGCCGCAGCTTATAATTTTTTTTCATCATTTCGTGTGACTTAACATTTTTTTCTTCAGCTTATCGAACGGTCTAGATCAGGGGTTCATGACCTTTCTCAGGCCATGTACCCCTTCAGCATTTCGATAGATGAGGACGTACCCCTAAAAGTTCTTATGGCAAAAATTTTGAGTAAAACAGCAAAGATATACTGAATTTTTAATTGAACATTTAGATTTTTAAAACTATATAGGTAGACTCCGTTTTGATGTCTCAAGGTTAATTTGTTGTTTCAAACTTATAGTAATAATTATCAGGAAATAAATAATATAAAAATACTTTTTTCCTTTCTACTGACTGAAAATTGAAAGTTGGTCCATACGAGTGTTAAGAGCTTTTCTTTAGGTACATGTGCTTCATGATTTTCGAGACTGAATAAATTGCCACTAGCGACGAAACACACTGCATGAGTATTTAGTGGTGTTTTCAGACACAGTGGCAGGGGAAGGTTTGGGACGGAAAAAATGCAGGGCGGACGCGAGTTAGGAAGGCGTGAGGGACAGGAGCGGGTAACATTTCTCAAATTCCTGCGGGTACGGGGCGGGTTTAATTAAATTTTGTGGGTGTAGGCGGGCGAGAGCGGACAAAAATTTCAACCCGCGCAGGACTCCAATAGATAGCCTCTGCTTTTTCGGTGCCCCGGGGTTTGCTGTTTTAGAGAGTACATCTGCCGCAATTAGCTCAGCACCGCCAAAATACAAATCTATCTCTTACGATTTGTTAAATTATTTACTCATGTGGTTATTTTTTCCTATGATCAGCTTTAAACGTGTTTCAAAGTCTTACATTTCATGAGTTGTAAGGTGTTGATTTTGTAAGCAGTTATTATTCAAAATTTTATGCATGAATTTTTTTGAATATGTGGTTATTCCTCTGTTTTTTTCTGATGAAGCAGTGTTGCTCCAGAAACAAACAAAAATTCTTTCTGTAACTAAATTTCTCATCATTCATCGTAAGCACTTACTTAAGGGCCATCAATTGATCCATGAGGCCCATGTTGCCTTTCCACTTTGTTTCTTGTCCCATACTAAAATTTCCGAAAAGATTGAGGCGGTAGTTCGGGACAACCAATACAACGTCACGTAGTCCGCATATAACTTGGCCGTTGTAATGAATATTAGAGCCTAGGTCGAAACCTCCTCCGAAAATCCAAAACAAAACCTAAATAAGAAAGTTAGAATGAAGATACTGGATTTCTTTCTCGTTTCTTTGCAAGCAACGTCCAACATTCCAACACGTTTCAGGTCGTCTAATTGCCTTAACATTTTTTTCTCTATTATCAGGAGCGTATACTCCGGATGTGCTAGGTGTGCAACGTACATCCAATCAAATTAAATCGTGACGTGAATTTTTCCAGATCGTGCGATCAAATGAAAATTACAAAATAGGCTTGAAAGATAATTATGACCGTCTTATTGAGTTTAAGAGCCAAATTTCAAAGTTGTCTTGTTTTAACTTGCTTGATTTAGCTGAATTTTCTATGCATTACTAGTGTCCCGTTTCGTCATTTGTAGTGGCAACCCTATGTATGCGCTACAATACAGCCGTACACCTGTGTTTGTAATATGAGCATCCGTGTATAGGCAGTGTTTTTCAAGGCGTTTTGAGGGACCGAAACCGTCCCTGTGAGTAGTAATAGAAAGGTTTTCTACATGGATTGTACGGAGTTTGGATCGTGCAGCCAGTGCAGCTCCGGACTCTCCCGACCATCTTTTCGTATTTGAGCGTTGTGGTAATATTTTCATTTTTATAACAATTACATTTTTGCGTTATGATGATATCTTCAATTTTATCTTTCATATTTTACAGTTTATTCGACTTCTGTCTTTTCTGTAGCAGCAAGTGGGGTATGTCAATGCATGTCAGATTCCCGATTGATAAATTTTCACCGAGCAGGCGCAGGCCAAGATTTCGTTACTGGAATCTCTGCACGGAATCTGATGCAGCATTTTTTAAACAAGGTACATCTGACCAGTTAAATTGCGCAGTTGATGGTCTTAAGGATTCAATTCTGTTATGCTATTCGTCAGTAACGTCGACCAGTGGCATAAAAATGAGTGGAACGTTTTTTTTTCACCTCTTCGCAGAGTTATTTGGCAATGATAGCGATCTTCAAAAACACTTGAATTTTGTGCATGGCCATGTGTTACCGAAGGCGCAGTACTCAAAATGCGACCGTGTTTTCGAAGAAAGTAATTTCAAAGCGCATATCGAAAATGTCGACCGTGAGGTGGTTTCAAACTTTATCCGTTTTTGTTAGGTGATGAAAAGCCATATCTTAGCTTTTCCTAACTTTACCACAATTTCTAAAATCAGTTTACGTGGTTTCAAATGCTAGAACCCAAGAAAATCTCTTACCGGCATATTTGCACATTCATCGGGATTTGAAGTGTACACGGACACGTTCAGACAATCCTCGCTTTGGTACTGATCATCTTCGTCAATGATGGTTACGTCAGGAATGTATAGCTTCTCTAGCTTGCGGAACTCCACGTTCTGCATAGGACTTGCCGGGCTTTTTGTTGCATCGAAAATCCCTTTCCATGGCTCAGCTCTAAGAGAAAAGCTGATGCAAACATCGTACTAGCTAAGATTTGACAATGAAACTCTAAGTGATCCAGAAACCGGTAATAATTTAAACAAATTTGTAAAACAAAATGCATGGCGACATACTGTACATTTACGTACAAATCTTCTAGCGGTAATTCCCTTCATATCATCTTATTGCTTTGTAACAGCAAATGGAATGAATGGTTGCTTTCAACGATAGTTTTTGTAAAGAAAGTAAAACCTTTGTGCGCATTCACAAAACACCGAGGTTTTGAAAAATTTATAAAAATTGTTTTGGGATTTCTTTTTTATATTTGATCCAGTGGCGGATCTAGACCACGCTTTTGCGAGGTAGTCATATAGGGGAGCGGGAAAAGGTTGTCTGTGACAGTCGTTGGATATCACACAATATTGCTCACCTTTTTTAGGCCAGAAAAGTGGCTTTTTTGTTGGTGAAACTATGCGATGTTTCAGGGAGTCACCACAGCTTTAACGTGCCTTATCATTGAATCAAAGAACTTCTGAAAAGGTCCAAAATATGACCACCATTTTTCACAAGCTACACCGTAATTCAGAATACTGTTGGTGTCCCAAATAACCCCTCATATCTACAAATAAATTTTTAAAGATGTAACCGAAAGCAAGGTGGGGAATCATTTTGCGGACGTTTTGAGAAGGCCGCGTTTAGCGGAGGGCCGTAACTTCATAAAATAAACAAAACATTGTTGGTACACAGACGAGGTTTTAATATATTTATTCTTTTGCAAATGCACTTTATCCAGCACAAACAATTAAATGAGACAAATGTAACCTCACACACATTTCAACAAACTTCAACTTTAAAGATTTTGGCTGAATGCTTCTGCGGGTCACCGAAAACGCTGTGGTGGGTCAGATGTCACCTGCGGTTCGCTAATTGCCCACCCCTGCACTAAACCATGCTGTGCGCTAGTGTTTGGCACTGTTTTAGCTGGTGTCCGGTCCAACATTTCACTCAGAACAGAACATTCGGAACAGACCACGTTCATCACAGACCAGTTCATAACAGACCCGTACGTTCATAACACACCAACACACCACGTTCATAACACACCAAATTCATGACAGAGCCAATATGAACATTGTCTTTGACGGGAGCACAGAAATCGCTTGTCAAAAATTTAAATTGGTGACTTTGTTTTTTTCAACCTTCATTTTGCACCCCATACAAACATTCACTGCACAACTGCATCAACACGTCACCCTTACCTGCTTTGAGCTAGGCGTGTTGCGTCAGCACCACCAAGTATTATAATAAAAAACTGTGGTATTATGACACAACACCGGGATATATCTATGCAAAATGGCGCCCATGACAAAGATCTAATATGTGCCCTTGTCAAATTTAAATGTTAGGTTTATGCACAATTTTTATGGAAAATAAACCACGAAGAAGAAAAATTCTAAAGAGACAATTATGTTTATTTTTGTTTCAAACGTTTCAGCCAAAAAATAAACGTTATTTATCAGAACCATAAAATACTTCTAAACTCATTTTTTTATTCTAAAGAATGTTTAACAATAAAATAATAATATTATCGTAATTTATAAAGTGGTGAATGGCCAAATTGTAGATCTTACAAAAGAAAGAAACAGAAAGTTGCAACTGCTAATGACATTTCTTTCAAAAAGAAACATTATTTTCGATGGCACAATAATGAAACTCTTCTCTCAAATATTATAAACGAATGAATAAATGACGGTGTCTTTTCGGATAACCTAAAAATCGCTGAAGTCGTACTAATTTTTAAATTGGGAGAATGTGAAATTCCCACTAAATACAGACCGATATCAGTATTGACATTCCTGTCAAAAATACCCCAAGAAAAAGCTCTCTCTGCATGAAAGACTAAACGATTATTTTGAAGCTCTGCATGTAAGAGTAAATGATTATTTTACCAAAAACAACTCGTTAAGTCAGCAGCAGGATGGTTTTCGCAAAACCATTACATATCCCTCGCGTTATAGACCTGCACGAAAACCTCCGCAACCTCCTTAAAAACCTTATATCTTGTGGAGTTTTCTTAGATCTAAGAAAAGACTTTGACTCGGTGAATCAATCCATACTTGCAGACAAAACTTGAGCACTACGGCGTACGAGGAAACGCGTAACAAATACAGTCTTACCTTTCTAACAGAAAACAGTACGTTTAAGTGGCAAACACTGCATCATCTATAAAATCAATTATTGCCGGCGTCTCCCAAAAGTTGAATTTAGGTCCGTTTTTATTTTTATTATTTGTAAATGATTTAATAAATTCAAATCCTATGAAAACTTAACTTTTGCTGATGATACAATTTCAGTTCAGTGTAACAATAATCATGAAAAATTGCAAAACAATACCTGACCCTCGTGTTGTGTCTCAATCAGGGCGGTGGAGCCGGAACTCAAATTTCATGCTCCAGCCCCAGCCCAGGCATCTAAAGTTTTTGGCTCCGGCTCCAGAACGTTTTGCTCCATTGAAAACCGAAAACCATTGTACTATTTGTACAACTCGCTTGCACCACAAACTGTGTCTGTGGAACTGCAAACCAAACTTTTCTTTGGGCCGCAAAATAATGGTTCAAGGAACTTCAAGTCACAAATTAAAATTTTGACAAGCAGTTTTTGCGCCCCTGGCAAAGTGGCGCCCATGACATGATCCATGCCTACCATACCCCAGACACACCACTGACCCAACACGATGGTCAGACATTGTGATAAAACAAGAACATTCGCTTGCAGTTTTGCCACTTTGACATTTTGGAGACCAAATTTGCAAATTTGACTTTTTTTCAACTCTTCTGGATTTTTTTATTTTTGAAAAAAGGCCAAATGAAATTTGTTTTATTTTGGCCTTATATCCTCAATTCAATTTTCATTTTGTTTTGTAAAATTTCAAAGATAATTTTGGCAGATTTCTGCATGATATTTTTGGACACAACCTTTTTATTGGAAACTCTTCACTAGAATTTCATACTTCATAGTTTTTCTGTTTCATGCTTTTAGTTGTGTTGTTTCAGGTCACTCCTTAGCAAGACCAAACTTTTCGAGGTGATCATTTCACGCTTCATTCCGTGCCTTTTGAAAGTGCTGTGCAACCTGTGCGAGTGTTTAATAGTGTCGTTGTGTGCTTAACTTTCATTTGGATTTTTTGTTGCTTTTTGGCTTTTTTATGGTTAATGTGACTCTTTTCATCTACACGATAACCTGGCAACCCTGCTCGCTTGCCATACCTACAAGACCTCATCTTCACGCTATGAAAACGCGAAGTCAATCCGTACCGCTGCGTTTCAGGCAAGTCGATATTAATCAGAATCAGATTAAGACGAGTTTAAAACCGTAGCTATGAGAATCTGACTGCTACGCAAATAACTGCTGTTAAGCTCCCGCAGATTTACAAATAACTTAACTACTCCAACTTTACGAAACTTCTTCAATGGCCCCCAGCCGTTGATAATAAGCTGTACACAATGCTCCAGTTCAGAGATTAAGAGAACTTTCGTTTGCCCTCGAAACTTCAGCAGTCTGTTTACTTACCAGCTGAGCAAAAATGTTAACTATTGAAAGAAGAGGTTTGCTAGTCTTTTTTCTAGAGCCATGGTCGTCGAAAGAAATTTTTCTTGAGGGGGCCAACAGTGAATTTTTCAGGGCATGGCCTAAAGGATTTCATCTGCAGAAGGGGCACAACGATGAAATTTCGATTTACTATCTTCGAAAAAAAGGGAAAACATTTTTCCACTAAAAAGTGATAGAAAAATATCAATTTCAAAATCCAGGGTAGCCAAGGCCCGCTTTCTGACAACTATCTTTAGACCCATCATTTTCTTTCCAGTGGTTTGTCGCGTCGAACATTTAAATGCGGTTTTGTTCTTGTACAAAACAACTCTTGGCATGAACACATAATAACATTTACTGCATGCTCTTATTACAAATAACAGTATTATACATTAACTATTTTAATTTTCTCTTGCTAGGTTTTATTTCGCAAGCGATATTTCAGTAAACTGATTCTGAACCTTTCAGGCCTCTGAGTCTCTTTGGGTCAGGGAAGATTTTGTGATCTATCTTTGATGAGTATACAAATAGAAGAAACACAGAAAACTGAATATGATGAAGAAATTGACAACTTTGCTTTGATAAAGGCACGAAAGGCGTTGTTTTACTTAGCATGTTTGTGTTATTTCCACAAAAAAGGCAAAATATACAGTTGTTTCGATGGAATTGCGTCTTTCAAACACAAGCAGTGCGTGACTCGCTCATCGTATCATTCAAATTAATGCATTTATTTTGAAAGAGATTGTAGCTTGCAAATACAATAAGCTGTGTGTTTTTTTCTAAGATTTACAATTTGGCCATTCAACACCATTTATAAATAACCATGACGTTATTATTGAATGTTTTTTATCCTTATAATAAAAAGAAATTAGCACAAAAGTATGCAATGGTCCTCACTGGTAATTTATAATTATATTTGCTGAAAAGTTAAAAGCAAACATAAACAATTATCATCTGTTGTAAGAGATTTGTTTTCTTCATGGCTTGTATTTCGCAAAATTGTGCCTACTTCTACAGTAATATTGAAATTATTGAAAAGGGCGCATACTTAAACTTTACCATGGGCGCCAACTTGCATAGATTCGCCAATGAAACTTTGAAAATGTATGCAAACCTATGAAATTAGTAATAGATCGCGGAAACATCGGTGTTCTAAAAACAACATTATATAGGACAAAGCATGTAAGCACTTTTACTTGATGTCTGACTTGTTCCTTTCAACTTCAAAGTGTCAAGGATAATTGTGACACCCAATCGTTTAGAATGGTCACATAAAAGGAGCCTATAGAAGAAAATTCCATGCGAATGGTGTGCAGATCGGTGTTTAAGTTCATGAATACTAACTCAATAACAAATCTTTTTCCATCAAACATTCTAAAACGAACCACTATAGTTTAACCTGCAATGCTTCGTAAACTGCATCGGCTAAAATCATCTTGAGAATTAAATAACTTTGTGAAACCAAGAAGGCTTGTATGTGACAAATGAAATGTTGATGCAGTAGAAAGCGTTTTGACAGGATTACAACGAAAAATTGCCGAACTCCTTCACGAATTGCAGTGCAACTTACTTTTTCGGGGGCTCAAATCGAAGTTCTCCAACAGGAGGCTTCGCAAACGGGATTCCAAGATAAGCATAAACCTGTTTTGCTTCAGCGGTTTTAGCTTTATTGATCAAGCGACCTCTGACCTTTCCTAATGGNGTTGTGACGACGAGGAAATCCATTATCCCAGAACAAAACAACTGAAACAAATCCTCTTCGTCCTAGTAACAACTGCAAAAAGTATAAACTGTTCCCTGTTTTCATGAACTGCAGTTTCGTCATTACGAACGTGCTGCTAACGTTGATAAACCAGAAACTTCGGCTTCCGGTTGTGAAAGATGAAAAGCATTTATTTACGTTAGGATGTCCTTCCATAATAAACCCAAGTAAAAACTTGATGCTTCAACCAATTTTATTTTTAAAGCCTTTGAGTGAAGTCAGCGGATTCTCGAAGATTCTCTAGGTTCCAATTTCACCAGCCGCCATCGTTGCATATGCTGCCACAAAAGATGTGATAAGCTGTGTTTCCTGTTTTTATAAGTTTACTGTACACAACCAGTGTTTCCTGTTTTTATGAATTGCAGTTTCATCATTACGAGCGTGCTGTTAATATTGATGAACCAGAAACTTCGGCTTTCACTGTGAATGAAACCATTTATTTACGTTAGGATGTCTTCCTACACAAGATCATAAACCCAAGTTAAAACTCCATGTTTCACCAGAATTTTTGTTTTTCAAAGCCTATGAGCGAAAGTCGTGAGATTCTCTAGTTTACAATTTCACCAGCCGCCGTCGCTGCATATGCTACCACCAAAGATGTGATAAGTTGACTGTGTTTCCTGTTTTCATGATACGTTTACTGTACACAATTAGTGTTCCTGTTTTTATGAACTGCAGTATCATCATTACGAGCGTGTTGTTAATATCGATGAAGCACAAACTTCGGTTTTCATTGTGAATGAAAGCATTATTTACGTTAGGATGTCTTATACAAGATCATAAACCCAAGTTAAAACTCGATGCTGCCTATGAGTGAAAGTCCGCGGATTCTCGAAGATTCTCTAGTTTCCAATTTCACTTACCGCCATCGCTGCATATGCTACCACCAAAGATGTGATAAGTTGACTGGGATTTTTATGACTCGAAGTGACTTAAGTCCTTTTCACTCAACGAATTGAGATGCTGTTTGAGTAAGATTTTAAGACTAATGATGCGCCATGTTACGTGAAATTGATATCCTATTAAAAATATTCACTAATTGATTCCTTGTTTAACCCACGTGGAGCGTAGTAACGTCATTACAGATATGTTCAAGTTTGAATCACCGCAAGAAGGTGAAAGCAGAGCATAGTTGGCTGATCTCTCGAAAACTAACAGCAAAGCTAGAGCTTTTGTTTGCAAATTAATTTTAGAAATGATTTCGTTTCAACGTGGACAACACTTTTTGGCTCGTTATTTTATTTTTGAAAGGAAGAAGTCAAAAATTGAAAAACCAACGATAGCATTTCAGCCAAATATTTAAAAAACACTGCTTCGTTTCTCTCATATTCCAGCCAAGAACCTCTGGATNACTTTCCTGGGCAAAAATTAATAGCCCGACACAGTGGCATAGCCAACCTAAAAATTTGGAGGGGGNAAAAAATTTTGGGGGGGCAAAAGTGTATGATTTTAGGCGAATAACATCATTTTGTTTGGAAAAACGCTTCTCAAAGCACAAAATGACTATATTTTCCAAAAAATTGGGAAAACAAAACATTTTGGGGGGGCCCAGAGTTGGGCTGATACGGCACTGGGTCCACTGAAAACCGTAAAATGGTGGGCCTGACCGCCTTCCTTTACTACTAGATATAATACGCCATGCTGTTTAATTGTGGTAGATATGAAATTGCTTGTCATTTCTACGGTGTTCGTGTCTTTACACACTGGTAAGTTCTGCAAAGTATAAGATTACTAAGTGTTTATACTTGAAGCATAATCAACTTCTTAATTCCTTGTATTGATGATAATATGTGTATCTGAGCCATTCCACCAGACAGAATCATGGCTGTTATCTATTATTTTGCCCTTCACCTATGGCCACTACAGGTTTCAACCTCACTGAAAGGTAAATGAAACGGTTGGAACCGCACGAAATTAAGATCGCTCATCACTTAGTAGAAATCTTGATTTGAAGGTGGGTTGCTATAATGGCTGTTAACCTATAAATTACTGACTCGAGAACGAGCAAACTTACTTTGGCGATTGCTGAGCAAACTTTGCTGATTGATTGCATGGGACTTTGGCCTTGAACGAAGCGATCAAAGCAAAGGCATTAAATCACGTCGGTGGGTAGCGCAATGTAAAGGTTTAAAAACATAATGTGTGCTCCAACTTCATACTGCTGACAAAGATCTCGCAGGTGAAGCGATCCCATTAGCTGCACCAAAATATCTTTGACCTTCAAAGGCTTCTCACAAATTACAGAAGGCTTCAATACTTTGTGTTGTGTTGGCACCCATTTATATCCACAACATCAAACCTCTTACCACTCTGGAATATTTCTTATCCAAATGCATGGTTCCACGTCAGGTTGAGTTGAAGCACCGCAGAGATTGTGTGGTGATGCCTTTGGTGACGAACATGTTGCTGACTCAATCGCTTGCTGCCAGCAAGGTCGGTAGAACCCAGACGAATTTGCCGTTGACTGACATGCCTCCACCACAGTCATCGATCACCGCGTAGCCGTATTCGATACGGCAGGGATCCGCAAATACCTATTGGAGCGATCCTAAGAAATAGTTCTAAATTCTCATGACCGAATCATTTTGTGAGCATGTAATTTTGTGGAGTATACTTATTAATTAAATATCAATTTTAAAGATTAATGTAGACAAAAGCAATTTTCATGCACAAAATTGTATGAAACTTAGCACATAAAACAGTAAATGACTGCATTTATTCTGTCCAATGAGAATGGCAAATTTAAAATGTAGATTGAAATTATTTCGCGACCCAGATTGGACGGTCTCGCGACCCATTGTTTGCGGACCCCTGCGATACCGTATAGGCTCGACTTTTTAATGATTTTCTCTTCGATCCACTTCAGTTTGCTGCAGTTGTTTTGGGGTATAGGCCTATACCAGCGAATAGATTTCGAAATTTTGAGCGAATTGTTAACATTCTGCACTCGTCAGCCGTCTTTCTCCAGAATGAAGCAAAATTCAATATGGTATGCGCAGATGACGACCATGCAGGATTTCTGCTATTCTTTCGAATCCATTGCAGGATGCGGGGAAAATGGTCGAAAGCTACAACCGATCGAAACGCGTCAAGAAACGTCTCACCATTGTCGCAGCTGTGGTACATCTACTGTCAAAGAAAATCTTCCGACGCCACATGCAAAGAAAAATCTTAATGTAAACACAAATTGTTGAATACCCTTAACTCGCCATTTGCTGGCCGAACAAAATGCTCCACAAACATTTTACCAAATGTATTTCAAAGTAGGCTCATTTCAAATTGCTAATGCTCATACTTATTCGTGTGCCACAAAATCGATGTGAACTACAGCAAACGTTTGCTAAAAGAAATGCAACGATGAATACATTTGCTGGACTAACTTTGTAGATTAAACGGATAACTCCATGAGCTTCCCACTTTTAGCATCATGCCAACTGGCTGGACATCAATTGAAAAACATAGAGACAAGGGAAAGACTTACGAATTGTTGCTTGAAATCTTTAGCACGGAAAAACTGAACAATCGTTTATTTGTGCCCTAACTATAGTGCAAACTTTATAACCGAATTACTCCATTTTGCATTACCGACGAAACTTTGACTTGAGTTGTCTTCATAGACTTTTTCCACTGCACGTTACGGTCTGTTGCAAACCATGTGATCGCCTGAGACAGAAACCAAGCGAAATCGCGGAGATATTTTTTGTCAATCAGTGTGCCGAATGGCCATTTACGATCGGGTTTGTTAAACAGTTTTGTAGCTGTGTTTAGTGGAGGGGTTCTAATGGGTTCAATTTTGTAATCTTGAGTTTTGATCTTAGCAGCAGTACGTAGTTTTCTTTTTGTTTCATATGTCGACTTGTGCGCAGGACTGAAGATGTGTAACACACGAAACTAGTTTCCTTGCGCAATAAATTGCGATTGATTCGCTTATTGTTGGTCACTGCTGTGGCTTAACTATTATTGCCAAACGGCTGGTTTATGCATTCTCTGAGAGCAGCCATGTTTCTAAGGAAAGCAGGAAAGAGTTAAGCAATAAAATCCAAGTTTCTCGTCTAAAATCAAAACAAGTCTTGAGAGTTTACCGAAACAATCAATGAAAAATATACCGAAATTTTTGTTCATTGATCTATATAAGGCTGAAAAAATTCCGTAACAACGCAGAGTTCTGCTGGACATGTTTTCATTTCTAAATTTTACATTTCAAAAATGTAAAAAATATTTGGGCATTCGTTTTTATTTCAAACATGTATAGACATTTGTCAGGCAACTGGAACCATTAGCTAAATTCAACTTCGTTATTTTAATAACAGTGGTATGAAACTTTAACTTCAGAATAAACGCATTTTGCGTTATACGTAAGAGAGTGCCAGACGGCATTGTCTTTGTTGTTTATATCAGCTGACAAAGGTAACAGTGTTTCGAAATTTCGTGTTAAGTGAGTGTTCTATTGCGTTTTCAGTAACAAACAAAACTCCGTTCAATAAAAGTTCATTTGTGATCGACAAGTCTGGTTTGGAGAATCAGGCGAGGTGCAGAGTTCAAAAGTATAAAGTAAAGTCAACGCCCGAACGACCGACCGGGAAAAAGTAAACTGGCTATGCCACCAACTAGATGAGTCTCTGTGGTTCGCAACGCCACTAATTTAAATATCAAGCTTTGAAGAAAACGATTTATAGAATCAGAAACATTGTAATTTTCAACCACGAAAAAACATTCATATTTGAAACCCAACACGACTCTCTCACATCGATCTAATCCAATTTACTGCAAATACAGGAATCCAGGAAAATAGAACATCTGCTTCTGCAGAAAATAGCGACACAAATCAACAAGGTCTTGAAATCTTGTTCTTCAGTCTGGTACGGAAAATCACATTTTCTATTAGAAAAAGTTGATGAAGAATCACGAGAGGACAAAGTAGTTGTACATGTACGCTACCAACTATGACTACGAAGTTTTAATCTTTGTTCCCTATGTTGTATCATCATTCCATGAAAAATATCATTACACACAATGGAAGGTAGAAAGTACGGTATGATTACCAACAAAACCATTGTCAGGAATTACGTCTTTGCTGTATTTTGTTGAACGACATGCCTAGAATCAAAACCATTTATTCTATTAGATAAGGAATCAGTCACGCATAACCTTGCACTGCAGTTTCTTCATGTTGATGGGAGTATCAAAAAGCACGTGGCTAAACACGCTGTGAGCACTTTTTACATGACACAGTTTCATGATTTTAATTGAAAAGAATCATAAGTTCCTTGAAGCATTGCAATGTTCTTGTAATACTTTTGCGAAATCGTTCCTTTAGGTGAAGTCTACAATGTCGCAACGACCTCTTTCCACAGTTTGTAGCGCTCTCCACCCAAATCTTGCCCTTCCATCAATGGCCATCGCAGATTAAGATGCTTTTTATCCTGAGGGGTGTATCGAGGCCACTTGAAGCTTACTTCCTTACATCCCTTGTTCGGATCTCTGAAAGTGATTTTACGAGTTAGATACATACACGGAGTAGATACACAGATACACGGAGCACAAATAAAAGTAAAATCAGCAGTGTTCTAAACTGTATGCAAGGCAAAACCCTTACCAAAAGGTGTAAACTCATCGCAGCCGAAGACGTCTTTGCAATTTGTTTGTTAACGTTAGTAATGGAGATAAGAAAAATTTACATTAAAAAACATCGTAGCGTTGATTGATTTCTAGGATTTCTTGAGGACGAGCAGTTGACCCACTCTTATTAGGATTAAAATGTTTATTGATTCATTTCCTCACATTGACGTTAATGCGCTTTTCAATACTGCGAATAGATCTTAATTTTTAATTTCTTAAAAGTCGTTTCACTCTGCTTAGGAATCTTGGCTGGTCCACTAACCAGGGGCTTGTTTTTTGTTGATTTCATATACATTACTTAGAAAAATATTAAAAGCCTGTGTTACCAAGACTTTTCCTAAGTCTCGGAGATAAATTGAATGGTCCCAGAATTATTTTACAAAAATTCCCCTGAAAGTCTATAAATAGAAAATTTGGGCACTCTTGTATCCTACCAGGGTTACCTGGTGTGTAGCAAATTTTGTGCACCCTACTACCTTAAAATTTCAATGTGATCTTAAATGCAAAGCGTTATGTGTCAGATACGAAATTGGAAGCCTTGTATGTGAAGAGTAGACATCCGCCATGGCTTGATATGAAGAAAAAACGGATCTACAACGCGCATGACGTTTTTTAGCATCATGCCGCCCGAAAATGGACGCCCGAAAGTCGAAGTAGTTGATCCGGAAATAACGGATGTCACATGTCTCAGGAAAACGTAATCAAACTTAGGGTTGCATTACACCCTTCATTTCCCGACTCGTATAGCGTTTGAAGGTTTCCTGAGACCGAGTGAATGCAGAATGTCTGCATTGTTAACTGGCAATATCAAACAAATCTAGACACCGAGTGAATGCAGAATGTCTGCATTGTTAACTGGCAATATCAAACAAATCTAGACGGAATGTGACAAGTGATTTTTAATTTTTATAATGTTTCCATCAATTGACTTTAACAATTTAAAATAAGGGCTACAGGCGTGCACATAATGAAATGTTCATTTTGAAGCAAAATAGTAAACGCCGAAGTGTATAGTTTTTTTATCATGTGATATTGAGGTAAGGCAATGGATTTTTTCTACATTTCATGTTTATCCCTTTTATTGCACTCGACATAAAATGTATACCAACCCAGTTTCAGCAAAATTGCAAATGTAGTTGATCCACTGTTTTGAAAGTTCAGTCTCCTCTTCTGTAAACTTTACTTTAAAATTGGATTTGCCATTGGCCATTGGGGCACCAAATGTTAGAAGAAGGTCATCGCCATGATCAGCCTCACAAAAGGGTAGCTTTTTCTTTCCACCACCGTATTCCTCATCAAAAAACAAGCGTATTTTTTGAGTCATTTGGTACAAGTACATTGGATGACCAGCACCTGCAAGCAATCCACAGACGGATTATTGTTTTCCTTCTTCGGCATGACACATGTTGGACAGTATGCTGATCTACCAAATACTACAGTTTTGCTTAACATTTTAATAAGACTTTGCATGAAATACTAAATTAGAATAAAACATACAGTAAAAGAAAAATTCAAACAAAACATTATGAACGAAACAAGAAAAAGTGTTTTCAAGTTTTAGCATTTTTTTACGTATAAGGAATTAAAAAGTGGGTTTTGCTTAGCTAGCACCTGGTGAAATTTTCGATTGCCAGTAAGAACTATGTAGTCGTAGCTCACCATTTTTACTCTGTAGATGCAATGTTAAAATAACTTAAATTGTACTTCAATAATTGGTCAACACATATTTGATAGTCTAGTACAGCGTGGTCCAAATACGTTTGACCTAGGGACATTTTACAAAAACATGACAACTTGCGGGCCACTTAACAACAAAATGATGTATAATACCAGAGGGGTAGCCAGGGGGGCACGCAATTCCCCGAGCGCCGAATCACTGCGGGGGACGCCGAAGAGTTCCAAAAATGTCGCAAGTACTTTCTTCAACAGCACAGTTTTGCTTCCGAAAGATCTCAGTTTTGAACATAGTAGCGATAAACGTGTTTCTTGCCCTGGGCGCCATCTAACCTCGTTACGCCCCTGTATGGTAAAACAGATTCCCAAGATGCAAAATTGAAAAGGGAAGATCATTGAATGCTTCATTCCAATTATTACACAATATCAATTAACAATTTATTACAGATGTCTAAAAGTAGGGTGCTGTGGCGGTTGGTAGATGGCGCCACATGTAATAAATGGTCAACGCTAGATGATGCCCATGAGTAACAGGTCGCTGTGATAGTTGTCACCACAAACGAAAGATCGTAATTCATTCTCCCTATTCAATATTAGTGCAACTAGCAGTAGTAGAGTGAATTCGAAGGGTGATCTGCTGATGCTGTGGTTGCGATTGATGGTTGAATGTGGTGACTTGTGGAAGCAAAGAGTGAACTCGTCGAGTGAGCTGCATTGTTGCTGGTTGCTTTCCTGTTAGTTAATGCCCCGAATTGTATCGTTCTCTGGTGCTTGCCTCAGTCGTTCAAGGCGATGCAGTCAACTGCAACAGTGCCTGTGGACGGAGGTTTTCAACAATATCGTTCCTACAGCATATTAATACCTATCAGGGCTACTCAAATGGCGGACCGCGGTCCGAATCCGGACCATTGGATGGTGACGGTCGGACCTCGTCAGCCTCTTTGGTGTACTCTATATTCAGAGGNTTTTATCCCAAAATGTTGCGCTTTTGGCCGTCCTTCTAAAGCATAACTCCTCGCCAACTGTATTAAGTGATTGTNGACCAGGCTGTTGATCAACTACATTGCAGCGCACACCTGAGTAGGGCTTGTTATGTTTATCTGGCTCAAAGTAATTGTTTCGTCATAATTGTTCAACAATAGATCGTCATTGCAATGTCTATCCTGGTTGGAATAGTGGATTCAAGGCTAAAAAATTGCGATGAAACCTTTTCTTGCCGTAAACAATGCAATTATACAAATTTACTTCTGCACAATTATGAAAGATGCTTGAGTAAGGGAAAAGTTTTGCAGAGATTTTTGTCTTTTTGTTTTTTTACGGGAAGTCAACCAAATGTGAAGAAAAGCTAAGGCATTTCCAGCGTTTTTAGGGAATGATAAAGGGAAACTGTGGGATTTTGGCTGACATAGTGTAACACCTCAACGACTTGAATGTAAAACTGCAAGGAGAAAAACATACTACTCTTGATTTGATCGCTCACCCTTCTTAGAAAAAGTTTCATATTTTCAAACATTTCATTCAAACCGAACCTAGTCATTTTGCGAGGCATTTGGGGAAAGTAAAAGCAAGAAGATTCCAGATATATTCAATTTATTGAAAAGTTAGTTATCAAGATTGCCGCAGTTTGGCGTTTTTTCCCTTAGGAAACAGTTGCTGCTCTTTCCTCAAAACCATTTTCAGTGACAGACATTACTGAATTCTCAACTGAAGCAAAATACACATGCACATGTGTGGACCAAAGATGTAGTGGAAATTTTATAGGTGCCGGAGCTCTGCTGGGCCTCTTCGCTTATATTTGTAGGCAACGACCTGTCATTCACTGCATTCACTGATGAAGGTGGCGAAGCGGAGCTCCGGCATCTTGACATCATTGGTGTGGACGCAGCCAAAATCAAATTGGAATTAATAGAATTCCAACAGAATGTAGCAGCGAAATACATATTTTTGGATGGCACACCTGAAAACTTCTTGCCAAAGGAATATATCTCCAAAATTTTTCGACCCCTCACAATTTGTCAGTGGAAATTCTTACTGTTTTTGGTTTTACCTGATGCTGCCAGAGGGGTGAATTGTACCCTCCTGCATGCTACAGGAAATGCAAAACTCGGGCCCCAACTTAGCTTATACCTCGGTTTTAGTAATCTTTTGGTTTTCAGTATTTTTTTGCGTTTTTCGAAGTATTTTTCGGTGATTTAGGGTTTTAGTAGTACAGCCATCCACATCCGGATTCACCATCATTTCTCACTTTTTTTCTG
>JGI24159J19872_10003536_pt1 | contig 19511 bp, 14 predicted proteins | sample Ectturendosymbi4_FD_19872 | JGI IMG/M metagenome (IMG submission 19872) | reverse complement strand
CACAGATATATCACTGGTGTTAAATGCCATTTTATTTAATGGGGCTAACGTCATATTTTTTCAATGCCAAAAAAGTCTTTTTGGTCATCTTGAATGGCAATCTCAAGAATAAGATTTCCTTAACATTTTGGCAAATAAAAGTGATTCATATCTAGATGTCACACAAGTTTTTAAGCTAACGCATTCGCATTCACACCATTTTGATGTACAGGAAAATTCAAGTTCGGATCTTAAACATGAAAATTCACGCTTCTCGAACGTTGACATCAAGAAAATGAAGATCAATCGATCTTTCTTGTAGCTGTTTCTTGTAACACTTGACTCAGTGGCATCACTAATTTCAATTTACTGCACAGTTAGGACCGTAACAAATACCTTGGACATCGTACCGAAAGCCAATTTAGATAGAAAGTGTTAACTCTAAATAATATTGCCATATCTCTTCTTTGATGAGTTCAAATTTTTGGCTCAACTGATCTTGTAAAGTTACTACAGTAACTGCTGATGTTTGGAGGATTAACTATTAACGAAGGTTCTCTTCCTTAGTCACTGGACTGAGGTACTGTGTTTAGCCTATTTATCGGGCGCTAGTGGCCATCGAAGTGAAATCGGTGTGGGCTGCAGCAGTTTTTGTAAAATCAGAGTGGGCTGCAGCCGTTTAAACAGTTTGTTAATATGTGGGAGTTTAACAGCAATTACTGTATTCGCGTAACAGTCTGATTCTCACAACCACGGACTTAAATTCCTCTCAACCAGATTCTGACTAACATCCTGTTGCCTGAAACGCAGCAGCCAGACCAACTTAACTTTCTTGCAGCATAGGAACGAGGTCTTGTAGTTATGGTGAGCGTTCTTGTTCTGTCACAATGTCCTCGTGTTGTGTCACAATACCATAGTTTTGTTATGGTGCTTGGTGGTGGTGGCGCAACAGGTTCGACTTAAAATGCATTATGAAGATGCTGCGTTGATGCAGCTTTGCAGTTAATGGTTGTATGGGGCTCAAAATATAGATTCCAGTAACTGTACATCACAAACTTTCTGTTTGCCAAGCAAGTTTTCGTCCTCGTCAAAGTGGTGGCAATGGCTCGAGACATGCCTCCGATACCATAGATACGCCACTGCTGGACCAACCCAGGAAGACACGAAAATGTGAAACAGTCCTCACGCTAAATTTAGTTAAAAACTATCAGGTTCGAACCGAAAATGCAACAAAACAACGTTTTCTTAATGTACTACGTCACTAATGGTGACAATTTTGCCCCTAACAAAAATAATCAAAGTTCGTAGAAGAACAAGCGGTTTGACGTGGCCACAAACTTTTTTTGGATAACAACCAACATGTCAAGATTTCTCTTATCACTTTGAAAGTTTCAGCAGTTTGTACGGTTCAACAGTTCCATAATGTTACAAAGTTTCATGAGGACAAATTGAGGCCTGTCTCAGAAAAAAGTGGTACACGAACAAAAGGATAAAAAATGCCTTAGAAATACCAATATGTTAAACATCTCCCATGTTTTGACAATTCCAGCATATTTGTGGTTGAATACCACATTTATGAAATTTTCGATCAGATGGCCTGTCTCAAGATAAATCTTGTAAGGAGATAATTAACCAGTAGAGCAAAGAACTCCATTAAGACTTTTCTTAAAAATGATTAGAATATAAAATTTCATCTTTATTCTTTGAAAGTTTCTGCAAATGCCCAAATTGCAATGCAATGTTTTGAAATTTTCGGGGGGGGAGCATTTGCCCCCCGTGGTTGTGCAGCAGTGCGGAACCCTCCTCAAAAAGGCATCTGCTGCATTTAGTCATTAGCCACTGCATATCTGTGGTAGGCACACCCGTCTATGTTACGCTTCCCTGAGACGTAATGAAGATTTTCATGGCACCCTGACTTAGGACCCCAAGAAGCGTCTACGTTATGGAACCGTACTGCTTTGTACCGCTTATTAAATCAAAAAATCTGTGCGCTCTCATTGGAAACGAAACTACTAGGGTTGTTCACCTGACAATAAAATGTGATATGAACTTCAAGTAGTGTTACTTAAAACAAAAGTAAAACAACACTAAACAACACTGAACTTGCCATCACGCTGACTATACAAAAGACAACTCTCAGCTTTTCTTTAATGCTGTAAATGACATGTGTACGTGTTTTCCATACAGTGTTTTAATCTTAGGTTTGAATATTCGTAAAATTAAGCGTGCATTCAGTTAATCATGGGTGTTGGTGGATCGATTCCAGCTCCTGAAGGAATGCATTTGGTGATCATCGGTGGAGGATATGGAGGCTCCACTCTTGCAGTACAGCTTTTGAAAAGCAACTTCTGCAAGATCACCCTCATTGATCCAAAAGAGGCAATGTTGCACAGCATGGGAGCGCTTAGGACAGTTGTCGACGAAAGTAAGTTGATTGATGTTCCTAAGGTGATGTAGTTAAGTTCACGAACTGCCTATCTCAGGGTTGGGCAACCTTTTCTACCGAGGGCCACATTGAAAATTGTATTGCTACCGGGGACCGCATATATCACATTATGTTTTACCGGATGGAAGGTGTATAAATTACGCGTTGTTGTAGAGGGCCGCATATACTACACAATAGTCATTTCCAGTTGAGTAGAAATGCGGTTTCGAATGAAACGTGTGGCATAAAATCTCAAGAGACTCGAAATATGTACTGTCTATGTACGCGTGGCTGCCCTGCGGGCTGCACAAAATTCCCTCACAGGCCGTAGTTTGCCCACTAGGGTGGACCAAAAAAATTTTTTTTGAAAATTCCTGCTCCCTGTATGAATTATTGTGACACTCCCAGAAATATGCTGACATGCAAGATTTAAACAAAAAGTATTAATTTTTAGAGGTTGCTACCAGGCACTGAAGTTTTTATAAATTCAACTTATAACAACTTATGCGTTGGTTGCATCACGGAGGCTGTCGTCTTGAAATATGGAGAGACTACAATAGCCTCTTGGATGCAGTCTAGCTTGCTACATTGGGAAGTGAGTCGATTGTACTTAACCAAAGTATTAGCACACTGACTTGATAAATTTAAATCATGAGCCAAACTGAAAATGTTACACGGCTGTGCAACATTACCTGCAAAGTTTAAAAGCTTGTTTATGAAATGAGCAGGGCTAAAAAAGAACAAAGAAAGCAAAGAGAAGCGACAAATCTGTTGAAAAAGAAACTAGTTTTAGTGAGATGTTGGATAATCCATTTGACATAGCTAATGAAACTGCCTAAGATTGAAGATTGTCACTTTTTGACAGCTCAGAGACAAAAAAGGCTTGGCAAAATGGGGGCCATTGAGCAGCAGTTAGTACTACAAGGAAAAAGAAAAGCTAAATGATCCATTAACTCAGACTTACACATTTAAAGTTAGAAAAAAACAACAGTTTGTTGCTGTAATCTCTGAGTACTTTGATAGTTCAAATGCATCATCTTTTTCTTCTGATCACAATGATGAATACCTTCCTCCAAGAACCTACAGAAGAACTGTTCTTCTGAAAAGCCTGTACATATGATGACTGTTGGTTTAGCAGCAGCATTTGACCACACAAAGACCAATGACAGAGATGCAACTAATCTGCTTGCTGAAAGCGTTAAATCTGTAGGTCATATTGCAGTAGTGCTGAGCAGACATATTGTAAGAAGAGGATGGAGTTTAGAAAGAAATCTGCTAAAGATTGAAAAGATGCATTTGAAGCTGATGTTTCGATGACAATTCATTGGGATAGTAAAATGATACCTGATATTTATGGCAATGATGTGGTTGATAGACTTCCTATTATTGCATCAGGACTTGGTGTAGACCAATTGCTTTAAGTGCCTAATTAAGCTTCCAAGCCCTGGAGAAAGCATAGCTGCAACAGTTATAGTGGCATTCAAGAACGGAGAGTAATGGAAAATGTGAAGTGTATGTGTTTTGATACAACCAGCAACAATATTGGCTTATAAAAAGGAGCTTGGCTTTATTTTAGCAGCAGCTTCATTGATCTTTGCTTCACTTTCCATGCAGAGATGATACTCATTTATGTGAGGTACTTTTGCAAATTGTTTTTAGCAATTGTTTTGGATCTTCATCTGGGCCAATACACCTCTTTGAGATATTTCGAGCAAACTGGAACTGAATCATCCGAAATGATTTTGATGTTGGTTTGGGTTAATGACACGTAACGTTTAATTTGAAATCCTTGAAATTGGCTTGACTGCTTCCTGCAAAAAAAAACAGAGCAGTGGACAAAAGTAGAGAGCTTTAATAGTTTTTTGGAAATTGTCCAAAATATAAGGGCTACAAATGATGCTGCTGATAAATGGATTACTCTAATTCAGGAGTACAACAACCTGCACACCAAAGATGATGATATGAAGCAATGTTTGTTGCAGTTTGTGTCAAAACATAGGAAAAAGCTTCCAACTTCTAAGAAGAAAACAGTGCTTTCTTGAAGCTCTACCACAACTTTGCCCACAACGACTGAAAGTTAATATGTGCTGTACTTTTTTCAAAAATTGGCACTAATATGCAGCTACTACGCATTAAATACGTTTGACAGTTAGTGTACCTGCACATAGCTTTTATGTGTTACCGTAATTTCATTCGCATGTTGTTGATTCTTTTTCAAGTACTGTATAACCATATTGTTTAAAATGTGCTTATTACCCCTGATTTGTAGTGGTAGGCCTACAGTACTATACCATGCAAGCCACAGTGATTTTGGACAAGTTAGTAAAAAGCTATAAACTTCAAAATGTGGTAGCAACCTTTAAAACTGCTTAAAAAAGCTTAAAATTTTGCAGGAAGACTTTTTAATGATGGAGCACACTTTTTCCAACAGGGAAAGCAAATCCAAAAGAAAAAAATTTTTCCCCATATTTTTGGACCACCCTATTGCCCACCCCTGACTTATCTGTATGTTCTTCGAAGAAGCTCACTATGACCTCTAAATTCTACGCTCGGGTATCAATTCAACATTATGTCAATTCAAAAACCTGAAAACGACAAGTAAACAGAAAGCGCGCTCACATTCCAGGAGTTTAACATGTGAAATACGTGAGAAAATGGCTACCGCTGAAACTTGCTTTCAGCCCAACCTGATCTTGCAAAATTTTTGCAAATTGTTTATTGTTTTTCAAAAATAATTTGGCTCTTTCGCAATTTTTTTTCATTTGCAGACCTTTTGTTGCTATTCTGTTTTGTAGATAAGACTTACTGCTTGCTCGGCAGCTTGTTCGTTTGCTCCTCGTTTCGCCAGGATCACTTGGCCACACTGCGCCTGGTGTGCAGTGAGCAGATGCAGTAGAAAGTTTCCCTTCTGTTTGGTAGCGTGCAGTGTTAATGAACTACTGTGACCCAGACGCAGGCATAATTGATATGGCCAGTGTTGAAACAATCTCAACCTTCTATAGCTGTGATTACGTCAATAAGAACGGTTCCCGGGCCGGGTTGCTCTTGTTTTCAGCGACATTGAATACGTATTTGCTAACTTATATGCATTTGGTGCTGGTTTGCAGATTCACCTTGTTGGTTCTCCAAGCTAAGTGAATGATTTCGGTGGCATTCACGCACGACCCAGTAGGAAAGCTTACCGCAAAGTAACTCGATTGCGAGTCTTTTTCTTAGCATTCGAATGGGTGACTTGCGGTGCTGTCTAACGCAACTGAAAAAGTGACGCAGCCAAGTTTTCTGACCTTAGTTATTTAAACCCCATTGACCTTGGACATCGACATACGAGTAGAGCTCGTTTGACATCGGCACCCAACGATATCCGATCTGTAATCGTGTCGCGTTGCTTCGAGGCACTTTGCTCTCATCGTTGCGTCTCTTCATAACAAGTAATGTGGTAAGCGCTGGTTTATGGCTTGCTAAAAAGTGATGGAACGCTTAGGCAACGATTTAACAGGATTTAAACTACGAACTATTATGCTTAAAGCTGATTTTTCAAGCAAGTTTTTTTGCGATTGATAAAACCTGAAACCAAAAATATCACATCTTGGTTGAGACATCACGTTCAAAAACAACTGTAACATTCTAGCTAAGTTTCTTGATTGGCAAGGTTTGCATTCATGCCCCACAATTTTTATGATCACCTGTACTGCAAGCTACTGCTTCACAAAAGGTTTGTTTGAGGTTTGTGAAGCGCATTATGTATCAACAATGAAAGGAAATGCAAGAAGCGTTTATCGCTGACTAACTTGAATCTTAAAAGGCTTGCTGAGGATTCAATACCACATGACTTACGTCATTACGTTTTCGAGCCATAGCAAGCTCTTTGAATAAATACTGGAGTGACATTCCTTTATTTGCAAAGCATTTCTTTGAATACCAACAACGCATACTATAACGACATGAAGGTACAGAAATGAATTTTCGAAAAACACGAAAGTATGTATCTATCTTAAAGCTTTGGTCTTATCACAAACAATTTTCAAAGTTTTTCAGTGAGAGATTTCAGACCCCAACTTCCTTTCCTGTGAAAGCGAAGACATTAACGCTGCAAAAAAACAACATTTATCTTCCTTATTTGCAGAATTCTTTTACAAGTCTTGTTTGATAAGTTTCGGTCTGTGGTCACTTGTGTACTTAAATACTCACAAGATTGGTATGTTTTCAGGTTACGCAAACAAACTGCTTATACCCTACGATCGAATGCTGGGTGACAGCTTCGTTAAAGGCAAGGTGGTATCCATCAACACTACGCAAAAAGAAGTCTGTCTTGAAAACGATAAAAAGGCACGTGAACCAAAATTTGCTGCATCATTTCTCGACATTTACTGCGGAGTTAATGTTTCGTGAAAGTAGGTTACTGTGTAACAACTTAAGAGTTTCAGACACTTAGTTGTAGAATGTCTGCTGGTTACATGAACTAGATTTTGTCAGGTATGTGTTGATGAAATAGAAGTTTTATCGCTTTAAAATTTTCAAACTTCTATACGCCTTTAACAGTGGTTGTTAATTATGCAGCTATTCATTGATTTTTTGTTCAAAGTAGCCGTGTTCACTGTATTCGAAACGGTAAACATACAAGGGATAGCGGTTTTCGCGTGACATTTGGCTTATGCAATGTTTCTAAATGCGCGTCAGATGAAACATTACGGTGAATAAGCGGCCGGCATCAGCAAATGATTAACTTTGTTCCAGTAGTATCAATGCTAACAAACATCATTCGCATCGGCCACCGGTAACATCAGCGATGTAAAAGCTTACAAAAACTTTTTTTTCTTTTCTGTAGATTTCGTATACACATTTGGTCATTGCAACAGGCAGCACATCGCCATTTCCCAGTAAACTTGGAGAAAATGCTGGGGCAGCTTCTTCAATCAAAGAAATTACGCAACTGTACGCCGATTTTCGACAAGAAGTGCGTTTAGTATTCAATGTTAAATAAATTTTAAAAATGATTCTAGAGACAGCACAAACGTACGTTTCGAATACAGCAGACTCACCAAAAATAGGGCTGTATTTCCACATTAATGCACTTCTCATCAAATTGCATGATTTTCTCAAAGTTTCGTCACTCAATCTCGATCGTGCAGTGTTCATCTTCAGCGTTTTACAACTACAGCAGTACAATACTTTGTTAATAGTCCACTCGAAGGCTACGTTCATTACTGGGATTGTGATGAAGTAAGTGGTTGCTTTGTCCGGCTGATCATCATCAACATCCATCATCCAAGATATGCAGTCCAGACCTGTGTTTCTCAACCTTTTTATGCTTGTGGCCCGGTAGAAGTTGAAAAAAATGCTTTGCGGACCGGTGACATAAAACCTGTAGCAGTGAACAAAATCGAAATTAAAAGCAGACAAGACGGCGACACAGCATCAGAGCGAACATCACAAAATCAGAGACGTAAATGAAGTGGAAGATCTCTACATAGTGTTTGGTTCTTGGGAGAAGATAGAAAATTTTCCTCCCACTCTTCAAAAGTGGGTAACCTTTCTTTTGTGGTTCGAGCAAGAAATGGGAGGAACCAATAAAATTTTAAAGAAAAGGAACAGTGAATAGTAAACCACATTGGTTTTCATATCGAGTCTCCCTCTATTCTTTGCTTGCAAGTTACTTCTTTTAGCAAAAACATTTGTTTGCCACTAAAATGCTCTCACAATCAACAAACCCATGATTGCTACAAGATCATTTTGTCTACTACAGATTTTTTATGATAATACAACAGTAGGCTTGTAAACGTGATTCGGTTGTAAAATTACGAGAAATAAGATGCTCAGAAGCGTTATTCAAATTTTATTAAACATCAGTGGGAAATTCGCTGCTGCTTCGTTGACAATGTGCGAGATAATCGCGGCTGCAACTTGGTTTCAGCGAGATGAAGTGCTACACTGACGTCCATTCGATTTCTCTGTTTTGTTTTGATTAGCGATAGTGCTGAAAAGCTCTTCTCGCATAAGTATGTAGTTGAAATTATCATCAACGGCTTGACTGCTTTTTCACTGAGAGGTGGATATTCACTTTCGAGTGTTATCCAAAACTGTGCCAGTGATTGCATTTTATACTCACACAACAGAGTAGTGTCGCAACACAATTCAATCAGACATTCTTTTTCACTGGAATTAAGATTCCATGAATGGATATCTTCTGCGAAGGGATTGTTGATCCACAGGTTTCCTTTCCGAGGTCCTCATACGGAGGGAAATAACGATCAAGTTTTCAGATAATTCCTTTAAGTGTGGAATTATGATACATAATAACTCTTTCCTATTCACATCAGCACTTGTCAAAATATCGTGCGAATTTGAAAACATTTCTAAGGCCCCTTCTGCACCAGATTATCCCAGAGAGCCAGTTTCTTTTTGAATGCATCCGTTTTGCTTCTCAGTATAAAAATGTTAGTACTAAACCCCTGAAGAGAAATACTGAGCCCGTTCAAACGGCAAAATATATCTTCTAAGTAAGCAAGCTTACTCATCCATATCTCATGTAACAAAAGTTCTGTTAATGAAGAATTTTCGTCTTGCAAAAACTGTTTTGCTTCTTCCTTGACTTCCAAATGACGCGAGACAACACGAGCCACCTTACTTCTGCATGAAAAAGGAGATGCCGATGCTGCGAATCCATGCTTTGACACAGCGCCGTAAACAATCTGGAGTTCAAAGCTCAACTGCGAATTTCATTTACAATCTTCACAGCGTCATTCAATACTTTGTTTAATTCAGACGACCTTTACAAGTGCTATACGTGAATTATGCAGTGAGTAGCCAACATCTCTTCATGAGCAACTTCTTTCATTTTTTCCATCACACCAGAACGACAAGCAGTCACATTTGCAGCTCCGTCCGTACACACTCCGACGCATTTGCCCCAGTCCAAGCAATNTTCAAGGGAGTACTCGTTAAGAGACCTATATCTCTGAGCTGGTGGTCCTNCTAGGCAAGTCAAGGCAACAAAGAAATTCTTCCTCGAAATCAACGTCTTTATATCACACGAAACAAAGCAGAATGGCACGGTTACTCACGTCAGGTGATTTGTCAAGTTGAATAACAAAGTAGACCGATTTCTTGATCCCCTCTATAACCTGGTCTTCAACATCCTTTGCCATGTCTGTAATTCTCCTTTGAACTGTGTCATTCGAAAGAGGCACATTTTTTAAGTTTTTGGGCTGCTTTAGAACCCAAAATTTCTTTACTTGCAGCTACAATGCAAGGTTTTATCAGCTCTTCACCAATTGCAAACGTTTTTTTGTTTTGGATGTTTGAAGAGCACTCAAACATGATGCACTCAGGTGATACTTTTCGGTGGTTGTCAGCTTTTTCATTTCAACGTTTTCACTTTTCATTTCACTAAGCAGTCTTTCAAAATAGGCCAGAGGCTTGTTTGCCAAAGCCTTATGCTTGGAATTCAAGTGACGTTCAAGTTTGCAAGGTTTCATCGCATCATTTGAAAGAACTTAGGAGCATACTAAGCACAAAGGCAGCGGATATTGTTCACTACAAGGAGCTACAGTGAATCAAAACTTCAAGTATTTTTGGCTATACTCGTTTTTTGCTTTCTCCTGCTCCGTTCAAAATATCAGGACATTCCCTCTTTACGGCTTGTTGCGAAATCGAAGCACTGCCTTCATGTTTGCTGAGCGAAATGGGACTACGCCTACTTGATAAACTCTTGCTAATTTCCTTCTTATTAAAAAACGCTGAAATACTTTGCTGTTTCTTTGACTCCATCTTCCAAGCTTACGCTAAATATTTAATCAAGCGTAGATTCAACGGTTTCATATAATGTTATGATGTACAAACTAATCCAAACGTTTGAATAAAAACACCCTGTATCTACAACGAACAGTGTTGCCACTCTGTTGTCACGGAAAAGTACTAGATTTCATGTTAAAAAACACTAGATTCACAAAAAGAACACTAGATTGCAAAAGCAAAATTACACGCAGTGAAAATGGCCAGAAAATGCGTTGCAATGCCAACCATAGACATTGTGCAACTCATTGCAAGCCAGAGACAAAGAAATGTGGAAATAGCAGCAACAGTTGTGTTTATTCGTACAACAGGTCACTGAAACTTTTAACAGATGACCAAGTGACTTTGCAGCGGTTTGACTCAAAAAATGTGATATTGTTTTGTGCAATTTAAGATTTAATTAGGAAGAATTTTTAGCAAATCACTATTGCACTAAATCAAAAGGTCTCAATTACAGTTACAATCACACAAAATTGTGCATTTAATTACATTCAGCTCACTCATAAAAAAAACACTAGATAGCCATAAAAGAAGCACTAGAACACTAGATGAAATGAAAAGACAATAGATCTAATGGAAAAACACTAGGACCGGCACCGCTGACAACGAATATCAATATTGGAGCAACATGCTGGCAGTGATGATTTTGAAACGGGTTAAATTTTATGATTATGAGCAAACAAAACAAATTGGGATCTTGAGAATTCTTGCGTCACGTCGTTATGAAGGGCGATGTCATAATGCCTTTGTATGCATAATACGCTCCTTAGCATGCATCGGTTTGTTTTGAATTTTTGTTGAGAAGATATACAAACTTGTTTGGTTGCGGCATGTTGCTTTATAATTGAAATATGCTATGCAAATGTACAGTACACTTCTCTTCTGCGGACCGGCAACGTTCCGGCGACCGGCCGTTGAGAAACACTGGTCTAGACTCTAGATCAGTGGTCCCCAACACCCGGGTCGCGGATCAGTTGGAACCGGGCCGCGAAATTACAGCGTGTAAACTGGTGGTGACAACATTCGTTTTCTGGGCATGTGATTAGTGGATTCTTCCCATGGAAGCACTGTTGCGTGCTTGGAGTGAGAGCGGAGCATAAAGTGAGATGGTTCAAACTGGCGACTGAATTTCAGCTGTTGAAAATAACAACCATCTATAAAGTGCTCCCAGGCCTTGTCAAACGCTGACCGGTCCGCGCGGTTACAAAAAGGTGGTTGGGATCACTGGTCTAGGTGTTGAAAAGTTACCTGATGCTATGAACTATGCAGTAGGCCAGTGTTTCTCGATCACCGGTCCGCGTTAATTTTTGTGCCTGTCCGCAGAAGACGTAGGTTTCTTTATATACTTCTGTCAAAAGCGAGTCTTTCTAAGCAACATGTCGTAAGCAAAGAAGTGGTATTCATCTTCTCAACAAAAACTGAAAAAGAATTGAAACATGGGGCCAATGATGTTTTTTGTTGGCGAAATATATACGGAAATCATCACTGTGCTTGATTCATTGCTGTCGAAGGATGTTTTTCGATAGATAGCCTACTGATAACAACTCATTGTAACCACGTAGGCATTATGACATCCCCTTTTATAACAATATGATGAAAATTAAATCTTGGGATTTGAATTCGTTTTTTGTGCACTCCTAACCTCAAGGTTTTATATTTTCTAGTTTGTAAGTCCGACATTAACGTTCGTTGTTGGTACAGGTGCTTCAATTGCAACGTTGTGAAAATATTTTACAGCATAACCTTATCTGAATTTGGTTAAAATTTTTGCCTGATGCATGCTGGGTTTAAGTTAAGAAAATTGAACTATGGAGACACAACGGTATTTTAAAATTTTTTAAATAAAAATATTTAATGTACTAAGACTTTTACAAAGCAGTCTCATTTCGCTTTGGAAACTTGAAGCCATTGCTTCGACTTTACATTACAATAGACACAAACAGGGTATGTGCTGATAGTTTGGATGACATCGGAGGAAGCATGAAACGAATGGGGCGTTCATCAGACAATACGATCAAAAGCACTTGGAGCTTGGTTACACCGAACTATGCTTATACTGTTGTTTTATCACACGGTTTTGCATTAATCGTGGGTTTCTTGATCAATGTGTGAACACTTCTGGTGTCACATACATTTCAAGACTTTTGCTTTGATTGTGTATTAGAGCCATTTCCCACCTTGCTTAAAGTTTCGGTTTCACGTGTTAACTTTGTTGTCCACAATTTTATTGTTTTTCAACTTCAACCNGTCCGCAAGTACAAAAANGTTGAGGACCACTGAGCTGGACCACGAACAATATGTTTGAAGGGGGGAATACCGATCGACCGAAGTACAGCAGAAGGCAACGCACCAGTCTGGTTCTTCGGCTGTCGTTTAATTGTGACCCACTCATTTGCAAAAACCTCAACGTAGGCTTCTTCATAAACTGAGCTCCAAATGCAGATGCTACAGAATTGCTAGATAGCAATATTAAAATAATGAATTTAAAGAGACTAGCATCAAACAAATCAATATCAATCTCAGTTTTTCATTCATTAAATATATTTCGAAATCGCCATCAATCCTAGCAAAGATTGCTTACAAACGAAAGAATTACAATGGTAGTAGCTGTCGCTTGCGTCAGAACCGCAGACCAATTGTTTTTTACAGGTTAGACCAGCGAAGCGTGTAGTGTTGGTTGGTGGAGGAGCCGTTGGAGTGGAAATGGCNGGAGAACTTAAACATGAGTTTCCCGACAAGGAGGTGTGGGAGAATATTGCTTTTACTTTGTTGCCNACTTGTGNGTTTTTTCATGATTTGGAATTTGAAGTGGTGCTACTTTTTAACTGATTGGTGGTGATGTTGATGCTGGGTTGCATATCACGATTGACCTTTTACAGCGCAAACAAAAAGTTTAGCTTTTACTCAGGCAAAGGTCCCAGACCTGGACAGGTTCTGCTACATTCTGTGCGATAAAGTTGGAAATCATCTGGTATTGCAACTTAGCACCTCTGAAGGTTTGTGAGTGGCGCGCAGGGTCATGGGCGTAAGCAAACGTGGAAACGGGTTTTCATCACATCGGACACAGAAAGACAACAAGAAATTGAGATTTTTTTTCTAAAATTTATTCTTGAAGATGGAGAAAAGCAAGGAAAATGTTATGTTGATAGAATTTATACAAGATTAGATAATAGAAGATGATAATTTCGCGCATAAGGATAGTATTATTGTTTATCGGGACATAAAATATAAACTCAGAATCGGATCAAGTTGCAAGCAGACTTACCTGATGCGAGCACGTTTAATGCATGTGACGGAAAAGCTGTATGCATTGGCGTCAACAATCTTTTAAGAATGTCAATCGTTTTTATTGAAATTAATACAGGTAAATTTGCTGTAAAAAGCTTTATTAATCAGAAAGTGTTTTTGTGATCGTGAACAAGAACTCAGAGAATAAACTTGAAAGTGACTAAACATATGGTGGATTTAGTCAAAGAGGATTTGGAATTGTTGTCAGACAAGCGTCAACATCTATCCTTAAATGACAAATCTTCCGCATAGATAGCCATCACTGCGACTATACCTGACACTGTGATTATGACGCTTATTGACTGAGCATTGATATGGAATAGCAGGGTAAAGAACACATGCTGTTAGTGCCTGTTGTGATACTGAAAACATTTGGACTGTTTCATATAGGCGACAGTACTGGTATGACGTCACTACGGCAGGTATTTGGTGATAAAACGTTTTGCTATTTACTGCCAACCAGGCAACCGTTTCAAAAGACGACCGTATATGTTTTTCCTATAGAAGCGCGCTAATACGGGATAAGTCTTGCTTGCTAAAATATGCTTGTCTCTTCATTAAACAACTCTACAAGTTACTTCGCCTTTCCGATTCAAAATGGTTTTCGCGTGATTCGGCAATTGAATCAGTGTGCTCGTTGCACTAAACATTTAATCATTTCATCCAACATGACTTTGTCGGTGTTTGTTTTCAAGGTGGTGATCACGGCATTCAGAAGTTACTATTGAACAGCTGATTTGCAAATAAATGAGTTGTTCTTTGAGAAAGTAGCCATTCTTTAAAACGGACATATTTCAGGTGACTATTATCAGCTCAAGCGACTTCTTGGTATCCAAGAGAACACCTGCTAAGTTTCAAAAATCTTTAGCGAAAGCCATCAGTAACAAAGGCATCACCGTCCTTACAAGTAAGGTTGTTTGCTGTAGGCTGTTGCCTGGTGCTGCGTCGTCAAAGTTTGCTGGCGGATAAGCAACGCTTTAGCTTCACTGTGGATAATCAGTGCTTTTAGCTCAGGGGTGGGGAACCTGCGGCCCGCGTGAACATTTGATGTGGCTCGCATCAGAATTTTCGTTTCTCAAGTTAAAGTACAACGTCGTGTCAAAGCGAAGATCCAATGAGAAGCAGGTACTCAGATAGTAAGTCAAGAGAAGTCACTCTTCCCCATAGTTAGATAAAGGTAGAATTTTAGAATTTTATGATAAAATTAATTGATTTTGCAGCCCGCTAGCGATAATACATAATTCATGCGGCCTTTGATAGTAAATAGGTTCCCCACCCCTGCTGTAGCTGGTACCAGTGGAGGTCGATACACTATTTGCTCAACAATATTTTACACTGACATCTGGTAAATAGCAAACTGCATCACCACGTCAGATCTTGAGACCTTTGCACTAATTCCTTTTACAGCAGATAGTCATGTTTAAGAAGGTAGTAAGCACTCTGTCGCTGCAATACATTTATCGAAGTTGAACATTCCGCTGTTCAATTGCAAGCAAGCAATCTGAACGATAACATACATGTGCTATACTTTTTCCAGACTCGAGTCGATAGGATATTTTCCTTGTACCTTTCCTACCAAGTGGGGTCACCCCCCTTGAGCTTGATATTTTACAAAAACTTTATTCTAAGGGGAGAGCATAGGGCTTGCTTTTTTACAAAAATAAGGGGAGTGCGTGTAGAAGAATATGCTTATTATGTCAACAACCTTCGCTTGAAAACATGAATATGACGTCAAATTGTGACATCACAAACAACGCACACCAAATAAAAATGACCGCCATTTGCCACTTAATGAACCCCCCCCGTGAAAATTTTCTGCGTACGCCACTGCTTCTTACACTTGTTATTTGACAGAGGAGCGTGTGAGCAATTTGTCCGATTTGAGCCTCAACAAACATGAACAGGACCAAGTCGTCACAACAGAATCAGGAAAAGAGATCAAGGCTGATCTGATCATTCCGTGCACAGGAACGAAGCTCAACAACGATTTTTTCAAAGACATGCTACGTGAGTACGATTTGAGGTTGTGCTGTTAATAATTCTGTCTTTGCTAGATCACAGCTGTTGTTTTTGAGTATTTTTTAATTCAGTATGATCACGTCACTCTTTATTTCTTTGCGTTTTCACTATGGTATAGTTGTTGTTTGAGTTGATCAAACGATTTCACATCAGTGCTTTTCCTTTTATTGCACAATGTGATGACGTCACTTTTTTAGGAAGTTTTAGTTCTTGGCATTAAGCTTCCCCAAATAGTTTCAAGGTTCATCTGGAAAAATTTAAGCTGTGAGTATCAACACATCCCCTCTTGTTCATTGCTCAGATGTGCGGCCACGATACCTGTGTTTGATATACATTTCATGTACATACAGCATGAAGTGAAACATGTACGCATCTAACTTCAGATCGATCATCTGCAGAAGAGCCTCATACTTAAAAAATCTAAAACATATGTTTCGCTTATTTCCGTTGTGCAAGCTCTTTGTTGTATAACACCTCCTTGCCGTTCCTCTAGATTTGTGCCAAATGCGTGGGCGACAAGTGAGTAAGTATTTTGGAAGATGGGCCATGTTGGAAAATAAAGCAGATCAGTAATATAATGGCGATTGATTATAGTAAAACACTGTAGGAAATAACATTGTATTCTTTTTGCAAAATCTTAAAAGTGTGTAACGTTGCACACACTAGATTTTAAATGCAACTATACATAAAAACTTACTGATTTTTATAAAGATTACCACTCAGCAATCATTTCCAAGCAAAATGCTTTGGAATTTAACAAGCTCTGTCTTGAAATTAAAGGCAAATAATGCTAGCAACAGAATTTATTTTTGATTGCCCTTTTTTTAGAGATAAACTGTTATGATACGGAAGAACCTCACCAGATAGGACAGTGCTTCCTATAGTTTTTCTGATCGCGTACCATTTGTGGCTCCCGACGAACCACTTTCTTCTAGGAAAACTCAGTCTGTCAAATATCATTCGACTAAAAGTTTGGAAAACCAGAATTGACAGAAAGGCCCATGAACAAAATGGCTGTGAGAAATTACAGTGGTAATTTTTGAAAACCAACAAGGGAAGTGCACAGAAATTCAGGAATTTATTAACAGAACCCGGTGAGTAAAAACTATAGCTGTGAATATATTGTACTTGTGAAAAAAAAAAACAGAAAGTAGACCTATTCTCGTACCACCTTGAAGGCCTTCACGTACCACTGGTGGTACGCATGCCACAGTTAGAGAAGCACTGGGATGGACAGATAGTAAATCACTGCGATGTTTGGCCCTTAAAGCGAATGATGCATCAGCATTAAAAGCTACAGTATAAAGTGACCTGACTTCCCGAAATTCGCGGTTGTGTCTCAGTCAGTTGTTCCGAGAAAAAACAAAATAACTTCTTATCCCCCTCGCTTCAAATTTAGCAAACATTTACAAGTTTCGTAGGTTATTAAACGATTTCACAGAAAAAAGTTGTTATAGCAGGAGTCAGAATTCTACCCTATTCTACCAAGGTAATCCAAAAAAACAGAACGCACAAATCTTTTAACAAAATTTTTAATTTTAATTATTCCTCCTTTCTTTTTCAGGTTGTAGTAGTAGGCTTAGTGCATGAAATATTGCAATGATAGTTTTTCCCACCATGTCTTGGTCAATCAAAAAGAAGGCATTTTGCGTGGAAGCCTACTTCGCTAGCAATTCATACAAAGTAGCAGTGCAAGCAAGTTTTCGGAGAAAGTTTCAGCATCGTCATGCTCCATCAAAAAGCAGAATTTTTGACTGCATTCAGGAGTTTAGAAAGTATGAGATAACCGGACCGTGCAAAATTTTAATTCAAAAGGTCGGAAGAATACTTATTCTGGTCGGATGTGTTCGAGTACTTGACAATTTTGCACGGCGTATGCGAGTTTGCCTCCAACAACGTGGAGGTCATTTGGAGCATATTTTGGAAATAATATAACTTTCTTGCGAAGGGACTTCACTGACTAAAACTCTGGGGAATGATTATACACAGAATGAACTTTAAAAACCAGCGAAGTGCTTGAAGTTTGTTGGATCTTAGTGGGGGTTAATAAAATTTTTATGGTTTCTGTTTTTTTCTGGTCACCTTGTACTTTGGGTTGCATTGAATTTGGAATGACCTTTATCCGAAAGCTTCCCAAACTAAATTTAAAAACGCTCCTGGTTGTAACAGAAAAATTGTGGACAGTTTATTATTAGCACAAGGTCCTTGGCAGCCTCACCAAGTCTCCATTACTTTGTGGCGGTTTCGTGTCACTAAATATATTTTTTCGGTGAACAACAGCGGTGAACCAACACGGAGCTCTTCAAGTGGACGAATTTTTACGAGTGAAAGGTCACGAACATGTGTACGCCATCGGAGATATCAACGATGTTGTTGAGGAGAAGCAGGCCTACACTGCTAAACTTCAAGTGGATGTTCTGATCGCGAACCTAAAGTCTTCAGCTAAAGTTGGAAATCCAAAGAAGCCATACAAACCTAGTGAGTGGATTTGCCCCTTCGATTCGCCCGGCGTCCTGCTGCACCGATCGCAGTCTATCGAAAGTGAGCTTTATGCAGCTCACAGTATGACCCAGCGCAGCGTTATCTCACAGGTCAGGGGCATCGTCTCGATAACCTTCTGGTTCCTTCAATGCCCTGGCGTCCTTGAACTAATTGGTGTTTTTTCTTGCTGAATATTAATTATCGCCAAATAAAATCAATTCAACTCAACTCTAACCAATGCCTTATACGTTTCAAACTTAGCCAACTTTTACCCGTGAAGATGTGGCTTATTACTTATTGCTCTCAAACTGATGGTTGCCATCAACTTGGTGACATAGCTTGTGTGTTGATTTGCTCATTTTAGTCTTTAATTTGTTTGTTTTTCTCTGTCCCTGTCTTAGCCCTTCAACGTTTCACCCGTAAACATTTACAGTATTGTAAATTTCAGGACTAAAGGTGCGCAGAGTCACGTGGGATCGATTTCCTATTAAAATATGCTTATAGGTGCGACTGTGTCGCCATTGTGGAGACTATAGTTAACTGAAAACAGATACAGTGTGTGCAAGTTTAAAATGTCACAAATTAATAACAACAGAACTCAGTCGTCTTAATTCGTCGAAAGCTTACAGCAAGCCTGGAGTTTCCAATTGTCGATATGTTTCAGAAACATGTTTTATGGCTCAAAGGTTTTAAGCTAAGTACAAAATAATGACAGTGAAGCAATTTCACGAAGCTGTTATTGCCGGATGTTTCAAGCAAGTTTCATACACTATACCAATGTTGTTAATATTCTTTTACTGATGGCTACATCTTTTCAATGACCAAACTCTTCGGTGACTACATGATGTTTTAAGATTATTTTGCCACACAGTGTTTGTCATACTTGCCGCTCGAGCGGCACCTTGTGGGTTTAAATGGTTGTCCTGGCGAGTGCTCAGTCAGCTGGTCATTGGCCGCAAATTAGTTTCTTTTGCCATTGTTTGTGTCTTTATTTCATATAATTTATTTTCTTGTTTACCTCAGAACAACAGTCGGTAAGCAAAAGGTATTAAAAACACTCACATGCGAAGTTCTCTCGTTCTTGGTAAGACAGAGTGATCTCATGTACTGTATGAGCATGTTATACTGAGTGGCAAGAAGCACTGAAAACAGGGTGATTGTGAGAGGTTAGTTGTGCGAGACTGAGCCGTTCGTAAAATACAGTGTGGAGATTGAGTTGCGTGAGGTTAAAGCTACTGAACAATTGCAACAGACTGCTCTTTAATTCCTTTATGTATCTTCGATTAGCCACGAAAACTGTAAGTGCAGCAATGCAAAACTTGTTTATTAGCTCAAAGTAAACGTTGTCAAATTGTTCATATTTATTTGAAGACGCCTAGATGTCTCATTTAGGATTTTTTTAGATATACAAATTATGGTATCCGTGTGGGCAGTCACAAAAATGAACAAAAGTCGACTATTGACATTTTACTCCTGAAGTTTTACTGTACTTTGCTCAAAGTAAAGTTAGGGGAAACGTGTTAAAAGT
>JGI24159J19872_10003535_pt1 | contig 19512 bp, 14 predicted proteins | sample Ectturendosymbi4_FD_19872 | JGI IMG/M metagenome (IMG submission 19872) | reverse complement strand
TGACAACCTGTCCTTATTTTGATAATCCTGAATTTGAAAATTTTGATGCAGTTGGTTTTCAGTGCCACTTTATCACGTCTGTTACCATTGCAATGAGAATTCGAACGCTTTCAGAACATTAGCTTAAGCTAAAATCATTTGATAAGATCAAAGTAAGCCATTCAGTGTGCGGCCTTCGTTAACATGTCATTCAATGTGCGGCCCTGGTCCAGATAGTGACACACGTTTTGGCTCAGTAAGACATTTGGGTTGGACATAGCTGGTCTAGATCAAAGCCATTATGACCAGTCACGTCTTTAGCCCAGATTACAAACTAAACTAGCCCAATTTATACGGACCACCCACAAGTGAATATACACTGAATACACTGGATTGAATATTTTTTCACCGTTTAGCATATTTGAACAACTTGCACTTGCCCTGAAAAACGGAGTTTTCCCTGAATTTTTTCACTGTATTGACTATATACTTTTTATCATTCAGGATTTTTGAGAAACTTGCGCTTGTCCTGAAAACAGAATTTTCCCTGAAATTTTTCAAGCCGGGGGGCAGCAATGCCTCCCCGCCACCCGCCTCGTATGCCTATGGGCCTATGGTAGAGGATGAAAACACTATATTTTATATTGCTTGGAAAATGACAATTTCAAAACGGTTTGAATAAGCGCTGTGTGCACTGAATGGATTGTGCTTGTTTGGTTCAAAAATTAGGGGTTACTATTACTACAAAAAAGGAGTTTACGTACAAGTAATCAGATCGACAGCTAGACGATATTTTCGAGGGAGGCAACATGGTCCCGCATGAAAATCTTTATATCCGAAAAACAAACCTGCTAAAAACGCTAGAAATCGCGCAAAGTTAACGAAGAAAATGTCAGAACTACACGAAAGAGCTATAAATTCCAAGAAAAGGTCCCAATGCCATTTGTTCTTTAGACGAATGTAGGAAAGCTTTAATTTCTGTTGAAGATCTCAGGCAGGGGTTACCAACCTGTGGTACGCGAAGATCTTTCAGGTGGTACGCGAGTAACTTCAATTTTTCCACAAACATCTGGTTCAACAGCTTTATAGTTTACGTATCGGGCTTAGCTTCTAAATAAATAAATTTTGCTGTAGCCTCCTCTTCCTATTTATGGCAACATTTCGACTTTCGATGCGCTGTTAGCAAATTTACGCCACGCATCGACCAATTGGTGGAAGGTAAACAAAAACAAAAATCTCATTATATTTTGTTGAGGTTTTTATTATTATTTTAATGTATGTTATTCTTCTGAATAAACTAAGATTCGGTCAAATTAGTTGTTCTGGAAGAAGTGGTACGCGTTGACAGTACGAGGTGTCCAAGTGGTACGAGATCGTGAAAAGGTTGGGAATCCCTGATCTAAGGCAATTGTGGAACCAAAGTCGGCACCACAAAAGATAGATTTTGAGGGGCACTACACACAAGAGGGGCATACTTTCACGCTTTTCACACAAACGGCCAAATAGGTCACACTTACGTGGGGCCCCAAAAACTAAGATGGCCCAGGGCCCCGCNCTCCCTAAATCCATCCCTGGACATGGTGCAATGTTCTGAGGAAATAGAGTCTAGTGGACATGGTGCAATGTTCTGAGGAAATAGATTCTATGAGGAAATAGAGTTCTCACCTTTTCGCTGAAAGGAGCCGTATCCAGACCACAATTTTGTTAGAGAGCCGCATTAAAAACATTCAACGCAAGTCAAATGGTACGTTTTGTCTTATTGCAGAACGAAGTCTGTTACACAAAATATCAAAGGTTTGGTTGAAAGACTGCTGAAGGCCGCACAAAGGGTGCTTGGGAGCCGCATGCGGCTCTCGGAACCGCGGTTGAAAACCACTGGTCTACTGGTATCAGGACAATAGCCACCCGGTCAACTGCCACCTGGGATAAGACGTTTTATCACATCACATGCGAGTTATCAAATTCAGTTTATCGCGTTACGGCACATACAGGAGTTCCCGCGGCAGGGTGGTTGGGAAATACCGTGCTACTGCTTCAACATGGTGCAGCAAAAGTGAGTGGCAAAATTGCTACTGCGCCATGTAACTTGCAAATAAAAGCTAAGGTAAATCAAGGCACAGAAATTAAAATGCAAGTAAGTGAACGGATTTGATGAATGCGTGTAATGAATACGATGCAATAAAGTGCATGAAAGAATTGTGCTGTGAAAAAAGTGAAGGCTCTGTAAGTGGTCATAGGACGAAGAAACTTTAGTTACACACATTTGTGATTTCAAAAGTTTTGACATGAAAAAAGCACCTTGCGTATTGCAGATGACTTTAATGGCAGTAAATTTTGAGAATTCAATATATCATATAGGTGGCAGTTGTCCTGGATGGCGGCTGTCGTAGGTGGCAGATGTCCTGTCCGGATAGCGATTGTCCTAGGTTGGCGTTGTCCTAGGTGGCAGATGTCCGAGTGGCAGATGTCCGGGTGGCAGTTGTCCAGGTGACTGTAATCCTAGAACCAGTCTATCCTGATGGTATTCATCCAGTGGTATAGGAGCTGGGGGTGCAAGGGTTGCCAGCGCACCCTCAAAAGTTTTGATTTGTAGAAAATTCAAGAAAAATCCGTGATATTTCTGGCAAAATCTCTGAAAATTCGGGGCACAGTCAGACTTTTTTCTCCAAAAAAATTTTTTTGATTTCCAGAAAAAGAGTCTTGATGTTTTAGTGCTGGTGAGAGTGGCTAATGAGCAACAAACTTCTACAGAAAAGTTTTGTGGGGAACGTTTGCCGCAGAAAAATTTTTCGGGCAAGTTTGGGGAAATTCGGGCAAAATACCTTCGCGCTCGCACCCCCAAAAATTTGCTTGCTCCTACACCAATGTCAGCGATTGTAGGCAAAATGCGATTAATGATTTCTCAAATATTTTAAGAAAACGAAAATCTTTCTGGAAACCTTGTATTACTTCCCAGAAAGGCTGCGAGGCTAACAATTCGGGCGAACCTCGACTCAAATGACCCCGGAACTATCGACAGCCTGTGCATGTGCCTTATCTTGACGGCCTAATGCAAGAGTGTACCGCAAAGTTTTAGTGAACATTTTAAACCTGCAGCAAAAATTCAACTTCTTGCTCTTAAAATTGTTGCTAGCACACAGTACGTGTTAAAACTCACTACGTATTAACACACAGTAGGCTACGTGTTAAAACTCAAGATAAAAGAAACTGTTGAGTTTACGAAGGCGATATCAGCGGCGATGCCATTCATGATGAACGAACGAGATGGAAAGATTAGTGAGGAAAAATAACTGAAAGAAGGCGACCTGGGAGTGCAATAGAAGCCATGACAGAGATAAATCACAAAGATTTCTAACTAAACATCTACACTATGCTGCAGCTATTCGCTGCCCGGCCTGTTGCAGCAGCATCTACAAAAAGGTCGTTCAGTTGCCTCAGGCGCCCGAAAAGTTTTCTCAGAAACGCCATAGGTGAGGAGGAGGCTTTTTGGCTTGGCTCTAATGCAGGTTCACCGAAATCGGGTACCAAACCTGGAGTCAGTGTTGGATCAACTTGGCGAAGGAGAAAAGAAAGCTTGATATCCTGCTGCAAATTATTTTTGTTGATAGGTGATGCTCAGTTTATTGATTGCTCAAAAATTGAACTAACCATCAGTCAGTTCCTTTATTCTATGTGTACATCGAGCAAACATTGTCTGATCATACGTTCTGTAATGTTAGATTTGCCACATTTTTGACGCACCGTGAACCGGTAATAGTCGGTATTTGTCTTACTGTTTTTGACTGAGCGTCAATCATGGTTATTGTGTGAATATTATAGCGGATTTATTTGACAATATGTGTGCATAACAGACTAAATTGTTTATATAACAATATGTGGTTTGCACTAAGTTCACCATGACATACGAGTGCAAAAACATTTTGTAAGCGCCAATAAGTTTTTTAATTGTTAGGTAAAACAACAAGTAACAATCATTTTATCCCGCCGAAAAATTGCGACTGGTTGCTGCCCTGCTTGCAATAGTTCAGTAAGCTTTATTTTTGGTGGAGGCTTCCACCGTAATTGCCACTTCAACTTCCAACAAAGAACGATGGTAATCGGCATTAAATACCATACGCAGCATTGAAACGCGCAATCATTTAACTTTATACTCGGCTCATCCACTAGCTGTATTTCACTGAGTCTGCAGAAACCTGTCACGTGGCAATTGAACCGCCTTTCGAGAAGCGAGGTGCAGGTTAGCAGTTAGCACATAGCAGCAGGCGTTGGCTTTTTGTTGCATTTTGCAAAAACACCAAGGTGCCAACTGGGTGCATGCGAAGTTAGAGGCAAGGGTTTATGTGCTAGACTCAAGCAAAAGTTTCATTCAAAAAGAAAGTTAAAAAAGTCAAATTAATAAATTTTGAAAAAGGCCGAATTGAGGAAGAAGTAGTGTACAGAGGCGTTTAAAATGAACCGTACAGATTCTGTTCAAACGATCTGTAACAAATCATTCCACCCTTCTTGCCCAAATCAATCAGTGAGATTTCTCAAGCATCTCTGGTGAAATAACTAATTTGTTTTTATAGCCCGTGCTTGACAAGAAAAATGCTCAACCAAATTAGGTCATTTATACCGATCAGCTTAACAAGTTCGGTAAAGACGAGCGGTCAGTTCTAGGTAAAACGGATTTATTGCGTTGGACTTTTTTTTTCCATTCTCAGAAACCTGGTCGCGCTTTTCAAGGTAATTCCCACTAATTGATGGTCGAAGCAGTAGACGGGTAACTGCTGAAGAGATTAGTCGTGTAAACGAAGCTCTTTGAATCGACGTTCATAAATTGCAAATTACTCTAAGCATCATGGCGTACAGCGCTCACCAACCTCACAACGCAACTGTTGCAGTAAGTTTTGCTTTTGTGTGAAGTTAATACTTTTGCTTAGGCTACAAGTTATTTCTCAAAAGTTGGTTGCTTTAGGAGTGTTGCCTGAATTCATTTGAACGAAATTATAACTGCGGAAACGCAAGGTTTAAACTACGCTTTGAATATGGTTTGTGCGGGAATGCAACGCTACCTGCCAGCAGCCTGATCTTGATAAAATTTGAGTAGTGTGTTTTGGAAACCTGGAACAGTTCACCTAAATGAACTCCTATGGCTGCAGTTCAACATTGTCAAAAGTAAAATGGTGTAAACAGATATGAGTAATGAAGATGTGCAGTAATGGGTATAAAAATGAATTCCTTTACCACAAAAGCCGTTTTCTTAATTCTGACAAAGACAGCTGTAGTTTTGTTAAAGCAAACCGTAACAGTACCGACGATGGCCCAATTTATAGTACCATCGCAATCTCAGTTGAATCTAAAGATATGTTGCAGTTTTAACGTGACAATTGTCTTTACTCAATAAGCCTTAGTTTTCTTCGGAGTGATGCGCAGGCATAGCAAAGTTTACTGAAGTCTGTTTCCGAGCAGGCTATTCCACCACAAGCACCGAAACACCGTCAACCTTGAGTTGGATGATCAATGTGTAGAGGGCTTGTAACTGGGATTCGAGATCGACCTCAAACGTTCAATTAAATTACCCAATAACTTTGAAGCCCACCACACAATACTGATGCATACTTAGAAGCACCCGATCTAGCACAAAATGTAAACAAACGACAGACGACTTACTCAGAATTTTTGTATAGCGAAAAATCCCACCCGCTGATTGGGGCGCACTTCAAAAAGTTCATACTACAAATTTGTGCCGAATCTTATATGAAACGTCAGATTGCTTTACTGCTTAAAAACAACCTTTCGTGTCTGTTGGCAGAACAGCAATGCATTTTTCACCTTTGACTTCCCGTTCTACGTCATCTTTTATGAATGGTACGTTTCCACTGAAATGGAACTGGTGATTTCATGCATCCGGGTGGTCTTCATGGCGGTTTGTTACCAAGGCTTCAAAGTGTTGTTGGATTATTTAAGGTTGCGAGAGGTAAGCAACATGGAAACACTTTTTCTTTTGGCTTCAACTATCGCTGCAATTTACCTAAATCAGTGGTTCTCAACCTTTCTTGGCCCATGGACCATCTTTTTAAACAAAATATCCGATGGACCCTTTGCTATGCTAACACCTCATGAACAATTAGTCAAAACTGTATTGTACATAGGTCGGTGAACTCAAAGGCATGTTCAATCAAGGATTTATGGAACTTTTTTTGGACCACTAGAAATTTCACCGGTGGTCCACCAGGACCACACTGAGAATCACTGACCAAAATGGACCACCTGTGGTCCACCAGGACCACGTTGAGAATCACTGACCTAAATGATTACAAGCACCATTAAAAACTCTAGGTTTGCTGTAGGTTTTCGAGGAATCAGCCGACTGGACTCAGCTTTCTTCTTTTTGCGCTGATTCAAACTTGCACATATGTGTATTCAAGTAACTAGTTTCCACATACGAGTAGGTGAAGTGCTTCAATGCAACAGCAAATTATTTTTCATCGGAAATCGATCTCACGTAACATTACACATCCTCAACCCTACAAATCTTATTACAATATCTATTTGAATAAGATTGTTGGACTCAAACAGCAAAAAATGTTGGGTGAGAACCTAATTGACTGAGAAACTCAAACTGACAAATCAAGTCGATCAAAAAAAGCTTTTCTTGCAATTGTCCCATGTGCTGGGAAACGGCTGCTAAAAATCGTTGCTGATCAATTGCTGAACAAAATATATTAGAGCTTGTATTGGTGATTTTAAAATATGAATATGAGCAAAAATTCAGTGATGGATGTTTGTCAACAAAAGTCTACGTATATGGATTCAGACCTAGCGACACAAACCGAGAGGTTAACACCTCACTGTCTTCGACTTAAAGCCAGCATTACACCGTTAAATTAGATGACGTTTTCGAAATATGAAAAACTGTGCGTCACGTGCTTTTCATGTGCTGTTGCGTACGGTAAATAAAAATTTTCGCGCAGAGTCAAATCTTCACGATATGGCCAGTTTGTTATTCGCTTGTACTGATCGAGATTTACGAGGACGCTTAAAAAGCGTTTTAGAGCAAATCGAGAGCGTAATCTCCGTGAATTAAAATTGCGTGAGATCGTGACGCATTGATTCGAACTTTAGAAAAGTATCTACCTGCTGCACCACGCAAACTTCAAAAAATAAGGCCGCGGTCGAGAGAAGAGAAAGGGATAGCAACGTTTTGGTAAACAAGTGTTCTTACTCAGTGGCGTACGCAGAAAATTTTCATGGGGGGGGGTTTCATTCAGTGGCATACGGTGGTCATTTGTATTTGGTGTGCCCTGTTTGTGACGTCACAATTTGACATCATATTCGTATTTCCAAACCAACGTTTTGGCGAAGTTTGTTGACATAATATACATATTCTTCTACACGTATACGCACACCCCTTATTTTATGTGTCATTGCACTGAATATAAACTATCAGTGCTCCAAGTTAGGATATCAGAGGAAAATAAACTCAATGCTACGACACAGCAGTTCATAACTGCAAAAATATCAGACTGCGCATTAAAATAGGGAGTAAAGCACACACATCACTACGTCAGAGCAATTTACAACTGCAAAATGAGACTGCGCTAATGTATTTTCGAATACGAGCAGTGGAGCATAGAAAGTGTGCNGCTGGACTTGCTGACGCACACCCCGGTTTGCAAGATCGAAACTTGCTAAACTACNCAAGANTTGGGAATNCGCATAAAGTATGCAAGAAAACTTTCAATATTTCGTTATGTATAGAAGTCCAGCAAACTTTTAGTTTTCCTTTTTCCCTACTGAGACATTATCAAATGCCTGAATGCTTCTATTTTGACAACTGCTGTTTTTGAGCTCGTGCAATAGTTCTATCATACTACAGAAATTGGTAATGTAGCCAATGCAGTCAGCGCTTGCGCTGATCAGACAAAATAAAAACAATTGTTTCGGATAAAGCGAACCATCGCGGAACACAGTCTTAAACAATAACATGCGTCGTGGACGAAAGGTCTGCAAAAAGTGATGAGATGGTTCCTGGACGCAGACGATAACCCAGATTCCCATCAAAACCTAATGATTACTTTTAGGCCCATTTACAATGTTCCTTGAAATTTACATGTAAATTCCGTAGTATTGGCATTAAGGCGACAAATTAACAAGCAAAAAGTATGCGAACACAATTAATCCACTTTGCGCAGGTAATAAAGTTTTTGTAAAATATCAAGCTCAAGGGGGTTTTAACCCCAACCCCCTTGCGTGCGCCCTTGTTCTCACTGCAACGAAAGAAATCACGCACCGTGAGTGTCACGTACTCGCCCGTAACTTTTCACCAGACAGCCACTATTAAATTTTCAGTGCTAAATCAAATCACCGTTTGACGCGTTTTTGATTCTTGCTGGTGCTGCTAAAAGCCTTTTTTGTGGACGTAGACCAGCGTCACGCATTGAAATGTGTTTTCTTGCATCTGAACTATAAGTCACTGCTGAAGAAGCGTTTTCTAAAAAAATGTTTGGGGATGGGATGTATTCTTTCCGTTTCAAAGTTTATGTCAAGTTCATACCTTACCGAGAAAAGAAACCCAAACGAAGAAAGGCGTGTAATCAAATGCTAGTTTATTACAATGTATTATACGAATGGTTGGAGTAGACCAGTGTGCGAGCGTGGCCCTAAAAGTCAACTCTTTCACGGTCCGTTCTCGATAGGGCCGATAAAGAAATAAATCCAAAAATGCCTGTGAAATATAGAACGAACAGCAGACGCTCTGCTCACTGTATGCGTACGGAAGTGCGCGCCGCTTTAACAATAGGCACGGAGCATCGAAGACTCACCATGTTTTACGGATCAAGCTCCTCCTGTTGATATGAAAAGATTCTTAGACCTATTATATTTTGCACAGAGAGCATCTCTGAAATGGAGAAAGCAACAAGAAGCAGGCGGTTCCTGCAAAACAAAGGAGCACCTGTAAGTTCTTACCTTATAAATTGCGTCAACTCCGCACCTCAGCTTGACTACGTGCAAAAGCTGAAAGAATCAAGGCAGTTGTTTTGTGGTTTTGCTTTATTCCTTCACTGCCGCCTCAATTTGTAATGCCGTGATCAGTGGCAACCCGCAGCAAAAGAGCTTGCCGAGCTTCACCGGGTTATTGCAAACCCTTTTGTGGAACCCAGAAGGGGTGGTGTNCACACGTGCCAGTGTTTCTGTATTTTTATCGAGATCACACCACAGTTAACACAACCATAGGCTTCCATACACCTGTTTGCTCAACTCAGTGCTGACGTTAAAAACAGCATCAAAACAACTGTATTCGTGCGGCGGTTTCTCAACGACCTACTGGTCACAGGCCGTGACGTATTCGCGATGATGACGCTGCGTGCGCGGACTCAATGCTTGTTGGCTGAGCAGTATTTTCTTTTGCCATGGTTTCTGGTGATCACTGATCACTGTTGATCGGCACTGAAAAAATCAGATAACTTTCTCGAAAAAGACAATGAGTTGGTGCGAGTGAATTTCGCAATTTGGTGAGTTTCATTCCAGTTTCCAGGTAACCAAATCCAGCGCCGAGGTTACAAGTTTACACAGCGAAAGTTAGTTGACTGTCATCATAAAAAATGTTTAAATAGTAATTTGCAGCCAGGTTCTCAGGAACGATGCCGTTCTCAGGAACGATGCGGTGGTCTGTTTGCACACGTGATTAAATAGTTTCACCAAACTAGCCCTATGGCTGCGCCGGTCATTAGCTTTTTGTGCAATTTTTGAAATTTTGCTTAGAGCGCTCTTGTTAATGTATGCAAACGATAAAAATTTGTACGAATGTGATAAGACAAAATGGTGGCACTAATATAGGGACCGTAACAAAACTTCCGAATGTGCAAAAGTTAATTATTGGCTACGAAAATGCGCATTTTCTGAAACAGCAACCGCCGAAAATAATTAACATTACTTATCAGGCAAACAATACTAGCTGCGAGTGCTCCAAACATTAAAATCAAAAACGTGTCAGAAACAACTGACAGTCTGCGATTGTTGAAAAGGATTTCTCAGACGACCTTATCCGGACAAAACGTACCAGGTGCCTAAACGATCGCTGTCATTCGTTGCAGGCGTCGGATGTTCAACCCTTGGCACTTGTTGCAGAGCTTGCTTCAGATCGTGCAAATCACAAATGGCTTGTGGTTGATCATGATCTTCATGTCCTTCAATATCTGGCTGGCGGCATGCGTATCGGTCGGGTCCGCTCTTGGCTACCTTTTCTTCGAATGGATGCTTCATGAGCCACTCGATGATGACCACTACCAGGGCCTCTGAGAGAAATTTTATCAGGGGTACGAAAACCGATACCGGCCCCCCTGTTTCCTGGGGCCCTCGTCGAAACTTGTATAGCTTGTTTGTATAGTAACCAGGATAAATATAAAACAGCTACTACGCTAAGATTTAGTAATGGATTAATTGTCATTACTGGCAACTGACTTACACTAGTAATTTTAAGCTTGATTACAGAAAGACTTAGCGTGTGTACTTTCAGCATCCTAGACCTCAGTACCTACCGGACCCAGGTATGACGTACCTCTTGTACACCCGTCTCATATACCCTGATCACTACTAATAAATTTGAGAAACTGATGTAAATAGGCGGCGGTATATATATATGATGATTGTGCACCACAGCTGTACTCAAGATAGGACAAGCTATATTTTTCTCTACTGCATTTGCAGCCAGTTGCATTCGTTTTATTTTTATGAGATTAGCACTGCTTATACATTTTACACGTCATGCCTGCTAATGGATTCAACGCGTTGCATCCTTGCGACTTTGTTTAAATATGGTGCACGAATACTGCTTGTCAATTCTTGATGCGAGTGTGGTAAAAATCGTAAATCTAGTGATGTAAATTGGACATGTTGGGCCGGTTGATGGTCGACTCGCACTTTGCGCGTAAGAAAATACTATTATAGGAAATTTATTTGCGCTCATAAGTTCAACTCCGTCCAGCCGTAAACTCGATGGGTTTTGAATATCAATACTAAACAAAAAAACGTTCTGTCCATGACGAAATATTTGGTAGAATCCCCGAAATCGATTTCAAGATAGCATAAAACTAGTTTGTATCTAGAATTTTGATAACATCGTATTTGATGCTCTAAAATAAAAATTGGAAAAATTGATTTCTAGTGTTCTCTTATGTTTGTGTTGACGCAAAGCAGCATTTTTCACATGCCCACTACTTTCCGCGATAATCAGATTTTTTGATAACCTTACCGCTATAGAACAAGTGCAGTAAGTTAAACAGTGTGCTAAACCGCTAGTGTTTCTTACATTCGCCAAATAACCACTAGTAATTGCACGGGATAAGCTTATCTGTCTCGCAAGCAAGTTTATCCACGACCCGCTTTTACTTAAGAAGTAGTATTTAAATGTCGTCACAGCTTGATGTACAGCGCAGCATGTTGTTAATGAAACTACAAACACCTTTCCTCATCATCACATGGCAATTTTAATATTCCTGTTTATGCTTGTTGCGGTTTGAATAGTTCATTCGATTGCCAACGCGCTGCCGGGTCGCTACAGCAAGGTATGGACAAAACCAAGAGCATGGGTGTCGCAAGGATTATTTCCAGAGGAGGGGACAATAGTGGGTTTTTCCAGGGGAAATAGTGGTGAAATTTCATTTCATCAACTCTGAAACTAAGAGAAAAACATTTTTCTACTAAAAAGCTAATAGCAAAATTTAAATTTCCAAATCCAGGAGACAAGTTTCCCCCCTGCCCCATTCCGACGCCAATGCCCAAGAGTATTCGAAATGAACACCGCTTGTGGGTTATCAGACCCAAGAGATAGCTGGTGTGTCAACGTTTACTTTCCCGCAACAAGCACGAATCCAACGACAGGGTTGTGCACCTGCCAGAAGCTTACAATGACGGTGCTTCGTGAGCCTTAAATTGCGGCGGTCGATAACGGAGAAAATCACCAAGCATCCTTGTCCTCAGTATATAGTGGCGGGTCCAGACCAGGCGTTTGGGGGTAGTTATATGTGAGGGCTCCAAACACTCTTCACTTGTTTGAATACTCCAGATTCTCTATTAAAATCATTGTGTATCACATAAAAATGGTTACCTTTTGTAGACCAAGAAAATGGCTATCTTTCAGAAAGGGAAATAACCACAGTTTAAAAGTGCCTTTTATCGTTAATTCACAAAAGTTTTGAAGCAGATCAAAAAAGATGGGCTCCAATTTTTGACAAGCTGCGTAGTAAATGAAAACATTGTGTATGTCCCAAACAATCTCTTATAACCATGAAAAGTATTTTAAAGATATACCCTGCAGCATGCGCCGCGCTAGTGTTTGACAGTGTTTTGACTATCCGTAGCGAGATCAGGTTATGTTTTCTGACAAGTAACAACTCAAGTCCCACGATAGAAGTCGAGCAAATAGGTAAATGGCAATAACGTTTCCAGACAAAGCTTGCGTAGTTACAGGAACATGGAAAGCATATCTATTGCTGAAGCAACAATTCATAAACAAAAAATGAATAAAAAACAGTTGTTATGACATCACTCTCCTTTTCAGGTAGCTCTGCTGGCTTTCGTGAAAACTGAAAAAACAATCTCATAATTGCATGATAGAATTGGAATAAATTTGGTCTGAAAGCACATTACCCTTAATAAATTTAACGTCGCTAACAACTGTAGAAATTCAACCAAGTGTTTAATATTGTTCCGGGGCCGGCCTAAGACAGTTCTGCGCCCTAAGCAATATTTCCTGTATTCTGCGGTCCTTGAAGGCTGCGTCCGCCTAGTTGGCCTAGTGGAAGGGCCGGCCCTGACCGCTTCACATACTTGGACAGTGGAATCCTGATGTGAAGCAAAAAACATCAATCCGGCCAGTCCAGGTTTTAAAAAAGTTGTGACACTGTTCAACAGAAGCAAGACATCGACAGCCCAATGTCTAATAACTTGCATTGCACACTTAATCCAAGATTTTTTGCTTATGACGTGTTTACTGAAAACGTTTTTCTCACTTTTTCAACCAAAACCACCACAAACTTTACTAAAAATTCAAAGTATTTATCGATATATTGTTAATCTGTTGTGATTCAACCGAGCTAAATAGCAAACAAGTTGAGTATTTGCTGCGGACTTTACAGACCACATACAGTTTGCCATTTCGTTATCTCAGGCCAACTTTATATCACAGCGTAAATGTTTACTGAAAGATTCCTGCTATTTTGTGATATACATTGAAAAGCCAGCGCTGATAACAGTTACCGTTTCAAAGCAAAACAAGAAAGTGCCGGATTTTCCCAGTAAGCGCAGTATGATGTAGCTAATCAATTTTGGAAGAATATTAGTTACGTTCAACAGTTCCCTTAAATTTTCAGTTGCACGACCTGAGTATACGTCGACGTTTAACTCTGCCAAATATGTCCAATACATGCCTGCAGAAGCTTCCTATGAGTTTGCCAAAATCTTTGCGTCAGTTATAAGTTTTCCATATTGTATTCCTATTTTCACTGCTGCCTTTCCTTTCGATGCTGCCATTAGGCATTAAAAATAAACCTATAACAAAACCAGCCAATTTTGCACAGCTGCAAATCAACAACCGTGCTGTGCTAGCGAAAGCCATTGCGCTTGTGTAAATTGCCCTCCTGGATCCGCCACTGCCTCAGTATCAGTGGTATTTTATACATGTCATCATCACTATAGGTTTTCACTCGCCTGTTTTTTGTTGTTGGAGTTAAAAAGCAAATAGAAGGGGAGAAAAGAGATACTGTGAAAACTGGGGCGTAACGAGGTTAGATGGCGCCCGGGGCAAGAGGCAAGTTTGGCGCCCCCATGTTCGAACCTGAGGTCTATCGGAAGCAAGTGTACTGTACGGAAGAATGTGCTTGCGAAATAATTAGGACTTTTCGGAACCCAGCAGTCATCTGGCGCCCATCGCAGTGATTCGACCCCCCATAGTGATTCGGCGCCTGGGGAATTGTGCCCCCCATGTTGCCCCCCTGTGTGCAAATGAGTTCACATTCCTAGGGATCTGCAGATCGTCGTGAAACAAAATCAGTAATGGAGGCAGAAAGAGAGGAACAACTCTAACCCACAACTTTAATCCTCTATGTTTAACCCCTCTATGTTTTAACGAATGATCGAGAAATGCTATCGCTGGTTGTTTACGAAATTCACAAATTTCCAACAATTAAGCTTTCAAATCATCCATGAACTGAGATGTACTTAAGTGCAAATTGATACTGTCTTTAAAAGACTTTTTCACATAGGGCAACAATTAAAAATAAAAACATGTTTTATTTTAGTGCTAAATGGTCACCTTTTTGACCACATTTCCAATGTGAAATGTCAAGAACCCCATATGTGCTTCAAAGTGAATAACCTGCATTGCTACAACAAACGATGAGAGACACCAGTTTTATCTCCACCAAGTCAAATAGCCAATAACGTTTGTAAAAATACGAAGTATGGGGTTTTATTTGACGCTGCGATCACACCCTGAAAGTTTTCTTCCAGCACCCGACTTGGCTGGTTATTTCCTGTCATGTCATGTTTGCAGTTGAAAGATTGAAATGCTTCAAATTTTTTTGTACGCTGGTGGCGTACAACACCGATGATTTGTGCAATGCCATCCAATCCTTAATGAACTCTGAAACAAAAAGCTGCAACGTGATAAGGAGTATAGCAGCACTTACGGTGTTCATGAAGATATTTAGCTGATGCTATACATTCTCTTAAACTTTTCAAAAAAAAGCGCGATTTCCAATTTTGATTCAAATGAAAAGTCCGTGAAAAGAAAACATTTAGCACTCTAAAAACGGTGCTATTCACTAAAGTTGCACAAGTCCATCATAATTTGGCAGCAGGGCCGCAGAAAAGAGCCATATTTTCTGAAATGTTTAATTCTGAGATTTAGATCACTGGAATCCGACAAAAAACTGTTGTTTTCTCGGGTCCTACTTGAGTGTCAAAAATTGTAAAAATCCCTGTGACAATCAGTACGTGAGATATTGAAGCATTTTTCACTACTTTTACATGTTTCTTGCATCACAGTAATTAGCTAATAACTTATACTTTAAGTTTGAGGTTTTCGGAATGGTTGAATTCTAACTGCTTAGCATTTCAGAATGAATTCATTCTTGTTGCTGGGTTTTAGCTAATTGCAAGCTACTAGTAGTAGAATTGTCGAACATAACCGAGGTACGGGATAAAGGCTGTCATTAGTGGTTTGGGCCAAGCAATAGGAGAAATATTGGGAGAAAACATGCGTCAGGATTCGTAAAACATAAAACAAAGCAAGAGAAGCAGCAGATGGAGGTTCTTGCTGAGATTCGCAGGATAACCAAGTTGATGTCAGTACTACCAAAGTCGGACTTGAAGAACAGCAACAGTGTGCAAGTAGTAGTTAACAGAACCATGCACAGATGTAACTGAGTCAAACAGTACTGAATCGATGATTCATACAGCCACATTTGTGAAAACGTTACTGAAAAAATGAAAGAAATTCTGGCCCAGCATGCAGACGGTGCATCGGTTTGAAATGAGGATGCTTTTTGTACAGACCTTTGGCTCTGACCAATAAAGATTTGACACTGGCATGCTTGATTATTGTTTGGAGCGAGGCAGTAACGAATGTCAGCAAAAAAGTCGGACTTCTCGGCTTCATATAAAGTCTTCGAAAGAGAGAACGTACAGCGTTACTCAGTGATGTAAGGAGCTGGCGGTACAGGGGGTGAAAGCGCACCACCAAAAATTTTGATTTGTCGAAAATTTGGACAAACTCCCAAAAAATGTGGGCACAGAAGTTTCGACGCATTGTAACAATGTTAATGAAATTGCACGTTTTCCTTATTGAGTGTATACATGAGTCTGACTCAAAAAAATTAGTGTGACTCAAAAAACATGAGTCTGACAAAAAAAAAGAAAAAAGCTTTACTCTGTCATAGAAGCATAGGCGTACGGGAAGGCATTTTACTGGGGGCGGGGCGGAAAAAATTTACGCTGAAAATAACAATTTGCTCTAAAAATAAACAATTTGCCCTGAAACTAACTTTTTTGTTTAATCCGAATTGGGCCTTAAACCTCTTGTTAATCTGTTCTGTATAGTTGAATTTGTTTATAACGGCTTCGTATGTAACGTCAATTCGCCTATAACGTTGCATTTTGTTCGGTACCGATGGCATCTTCTTCATGCATTTCAATTCGCTTATAACTTCAAGTCGGCAATAACGTTCTTTATACACTCCCCAGACGTGCCGTTGTAGGCAAATTCTGTACTTGGCTTGCTTGTTAACTCGAGGGGGTGAAGTTCCTTGCGTGCTGTGTTCTCGCAGACAAAAAACTTTACGGTAATTGCCTTTACTGGCTGAATATACCGTATTGAATTTTTTTTCACCTTGCCCTGAAAATCAGAGTTTGCCGTGGAATTTTCCACTGCATTGAATACATTTTTTACCGTCCAGGATTTTTGAGCCGCTTGCGCTTGCCCTAAAAACAGAGTTTGCCCTGAAATTTTTCAATACAATGAGTATACTTTTACATTCAGGATTTTTGAGCTACTTGCGCTTGCCCTGAAAAACAGAGTTGCCCTGAAAATTTGCACTATATTGAAATATTTTTTATCATTCAGGATTTTTGAGCAACTTGCGCTTGCCGTTGAAAACACGAGTCGCTCTCAAATTTTTCACTGTATTAAAATATTTTTTATCATTCAGGATTTTTGAGCATCTTGCGCTTACCCTGAAAACAGAGTTTGCCCTGAATTCACTCTATTGAATATATATTTTTTATCATTCAGGATTTTTGAGCAACTTGCACTTGCCCTGAAAACAAAGTTTGCCCTGAAATTTTTCAAGACAGAGGGGGCGGCCGCCTCCCCCGATCCCCCGCCTCGTACGCCTATGCATAGAAGTCACATTAAATATACAGTATATAAAATTAACAAACTGTTTCCAGTAACTTCGTGTTTTAGTTTGTGAGAGTTGATCAGAAACTAAGAGCTACAGGAAAATTGTAGGAGTAAGTTTGCCGCATAAAAATTTCCTGGCAAATTTGGGGAGATTCAGGCAAAATATCCTTCTCATGCCCCAAAAATTACCTGCTTCTACACCTATGGCGTTACTGTCAGAAAGACGTTTTAGTACGCAGGACCTCAGTTTTAAACCTCAAAAGTGGTTCATAAACAGGAAACACCTCGAAAAGTAATTATGCTGTCCACCGAAAAAATCAACACTTTTGGGCTTTTCCTGCAAATGCCGTAAGCTTATGTCTTTGCAAGGGATTTAACGATTGGAAACAAACTTCGATCAGCATCCGTGAGCATTAGACCAGCACTAATCAGCGAGATGCAATATTCAAGTTGCTGCTACGTAAGAACGGTGGAAACTGATGACTGCATATAGTGGCCGGCGCGGGCCTTAAAGGATGGGTGGCGGAGCCCTTTTCAAAGTGCGGGGACAAAAGTCCTAGTCAAAAACACTGTAGAAAAATTTTGTGGTTTGAATTGGCAACTGTGACGTCGCAAGCATTGAAATATGACGTCATTAACTTTTTTCAGCATGTCTAGACAATTTTACGCAATGTTTTATAAGCCTTCAACGCCCTGTATCTACAGTACACCCTATCTACCTACGCTACACTGACTTGAGCACATAAATGCAATCAGTTGTTCTTAATTTTGCACAAAATTCATTCACAAGTGAGTACAAATAAAACATGCATAGAGCTAAGGAACGTCCTCATATTACATCATCAGATAAGAGTGAGAGATTTTTTTTGCCAGATTCACCTTCAGCTCCTACACCATATGAAGGTCAAAATCACAATATTTCAGACAAAATTACACCACTATGAAAACGTATCTGTAAACCACGTGACATTCAAATAGGCTTTTACTGGGGTGACTCTAGGTCAACAGCGTCACTCGGGCTCATCACGCGATTTGTGCTAATTGATTGCAACCGTTAGAAGCATGCGTCAGTGAAATTCCATTTACCGAATTTTCCGCCTAACAAGTCGAATCGTCGAATAAGCCGAGGCCAATTTTTAGCTCTGAAAATGAGTTTTTTTTCGTATTACCGCCCAATAAGCGAAGGCCATTTTCAAAAATCTGAGAAATTTATTAAAATCCATGAATTTAATAATCTTCATCGTACTTGCTCAGCTAATAACACCAGAAAATGACCCGTACGACGACCAGGTATATGCCGAGGATTGGAATCTATTTTTCGATGCTTCTTACGATGAAGATCGTTAAATAGATGGATTTAATACATTTCTGAGGTTGAAGTGTATATTTTTTTCTGGTCCAAAGCTGATGATCCGCCCAATAAGCTGACCCCAGAAAATCAGGTCCAAAAATTACGTCCTGAAATTCGGCTTATTAGGTGGAAAATACGGTACTTTCATTCTGGTTGGCACAATCGTTGCTCTGTGATGTTAGTTACGTAACAGTAAATGAAAAGTTCACATGATAACTTCTCCACTGTTGAGTAACGTACGTCAGAAAACAATGATAACGCCAGTTAGTCCTCTGCTTACTACGCTCGTTCATATTAGCCCGAGTTACTGGACAGTTTATAGTTCGTTTGAAATTATTCTCGAAATGGAAATTGTCCACTGGATTGGACTTCATATCCAATGTTCTATATCAGGGATGGGCAAACTTGTTAGGCGACAGAATTTTTTGCAGAAAACCAAACACCAGCGAGCCGCAAAATCAGCTTGTAGTGTCAATACAAATACAGTTCGGTAAAGAATGGAAGTTTTACAGAAAATGTTTTACATAAAAAAACTACATCAAATCGCGTAGACTCCCAGGCAACTAACCTTACGAATTCGTGTGAACACATTGATAAATGTCACAAACCTTAAATATTAAGCGACGAACTCGCTATCATTTTGAGATATTGCTATTCAGCTAGAACAGCCGCACAAAACATGTCGGCGAACCGGATTCGGCTCGCCAGCCGCAGTTTGCTCACCACTGTTCTATACAAATCCATTGCTTCAAAAAAGTTTAGTCTGATATTTATTGTATTTTTTTAAATACTTAATTGCATAGGCAGCTCAGACTCTAACAGGATGAGCCCGAGTAAGGCGCGAGCGATCGAAGTCGAGAGAACGCCTACTACGAACGATGTTGTTTTATTCTGGTCACCTGCAACATGTACACGAAAGGCCAGACATGGAGCGTAAATCATGGGCGCAATTTGGTGGGAGACACGGGGTCGTGTCCCCCACTTTTTCAGACGGGGGGACATAATATGCCAGGTCTCCCCACTTTTTTTCTTTAGGTTTTGTATTCGGAGAAGTTTCAAAATTAACTGATGTTTGTCGCGTTTATGTGAAGAGCTTTCAAATGTTAGACAGTAGGCCACACATAGCCAAGTTGATGTTGAAACAGAGTTTGGTGTGGTATCACTGATTCTGTTAGTTTATAAAGTTTAGCTTCGATAAGTTAATTTTTATCATTTTTCAAGTTTCTAGAGACCGTGAAGATCGTTAACTGCTGCTGTCCGACATTTTACCCTGTGTGGTATACTGTTGGAAAGGTTA
>JGI24159J19872_10003533_pt1 | contig 19513 bp, 16 predicted proteins | sample Ectturendosymbi4_FD_19872 | JGI IMG/M metagenome (IMG submission 19872) | reverse complement strand
AAATCCCGAGCGGCATGTGCGCAAAGCTTCGCACCGTGGCAGCAAGCAACAATAGAGATCATGCTCGCAATCTCTCTTACTATTGCTTGCTCGCGCTACATTTATTATGGTGTTATTCTTCACGCACATCCCGTTCGTGGTGAATCACACAATCAACGCAACACCACCGGAGAGGTTGCAACAGCACTGTCTCGCAATTCAGAGAAAACATCCCCCACCAAAACGAACCCGCTTCAATGCGAGACACAAGCCCGTCTACAGGCGAGGTGCTGCAAGCAGAACTTTTTAACCAGATCTCAGTGAGTGGCACAATTAGGTCTGTGAAAGACTGGAGAGTCACAGTGGCAGGCATGTTCGATCTATGCACAAAGCAGTGAGACGCTACAAAAAGGTAAAAGCAGTGGCAATTTTCACAAGATTTTCTCAAGGTTCACTGACACGCCAAAGCATGCGAAGTAAAATGAAGTAAACCAGATCGAGACTCACTCTCCAGGCAGTGAGGAAATGTCCCGTATTTCTCTACTTTTCAGCATTGTGAATCCGTCTATGATGTAATAATGATCGCGACCAAACAACAACAATCCTTCATAGACGTCCAAGCCTTGTATGCGAGCGGAACGGAACATGCTGCTGCAAATGCAAGAAAATCACGTCACCGTCGTACAAGCAGTCATGCAACTGACATCATTTCCTCACGCGCTGATAACATTAAGAACTTTGCAGCCCAGAATAGATATTGTTTTAAACTACCCAAGAGCAAAGCGAAGGCAATTAACTACGTTTTTTGCTTTTTCTTGCTCCGCTTATGCAATGTCAAATACTAGCGACGTGCGGCAACTTGCAATTTAATTGGCATGGCCCGCAACAACAGAGTGCATCATTTCAACGCGACACAATCAAAATCTGCAAGGTGGTCCTGGCCAGCAAACAAGTTGCGTGCAAGTGAAACCTGGCAAATATCGAGCAACAATAAGACGAGCGACCGCCTTTCTTCGCTCATAATCATCTCGCATGACAAAGCAGCGCCGCGCGTTGATCGATCGCACAATCGACCAACGCACCGCAGCCTGCTACTGTTTCCCGCCAATCACCACAAAAACACATACACATACGTTAGCCGGGCTGCTTTCCTGCAGTCGAAACTGATGAAATCCTGGGTTCTCACGAATGGAATGTTTATTTTAAGAATCAAAGCCACTCGACTGAAAACCATCTATAATATACGTGATAGAATTTCACGTGAGTCAGCCCATGTGGTCAGCATCAGTTTTTTTGGGGGGTTTGACTTTGGTGGCCGTTTTGAAAAACCACAACTATTTCATCTGAATAACGAGTTGGCCATAAAGCGATGTTTTAGTGTATTTTGGTGGTGGTTGTGCAGCGAGATTCTGCTGTATTTTGAGACACTGTTGGAAAAATTTCAGAGACCGTCTCGGTCTCTCATAACACCTTACAAAGCATTGAGCATCACACAACAGTCTCTAGTTCTGTTGGGAGCAACAAGTGTGGCCGGGAGGGGCCAACATGCCCATAAAGCCTGCAGGGCGGATTGCCACACAAACAAAACAAGATACCATTTTTTGTTCAACTAACAACAGCACACAAAAGCTTGAAAGCTCAAAGATCTACCGCAAGAACTCTCATTGGTGAAGTTACACGAACTAACTCGCGCGACAGCGACCGGAGCTCACACATGAAGTTACTGCACATTGTGAGGAATTCAATTTACAATCTATTCTTGTTGTGCAGCCGATTAACAACCTACACAAGCGATGTGCTGCGTTACGACGTTCACCTGCATAAGTCTTTTATCAGTCACGTGACTTCGCAAACGTACGAGCTACCCAATTGCTTTTCGAACTTAGCGACAATCGTTTACTCAGTTTGAACGGGAAGCCCTTTCCAAGAAAACACACGATTTTTGGCCAGAGGTCCGCATGCAGGGCGCAAATCAATGCAGGGGAAGTCTTGCCTGCAGAAGTTTGTAACTCTTTTCTAAAGACGAAGCAATCAGTTCGACGCACAATATAAGTAAGTGCTTGATTTGAGCAAATAAACGAAAAAATGCCGCAAAAATGCAACGGTTTGAGACAAGGTCTACGAATATAACGATATTTAATGGGCATTCCAGTCTCTGGAAAACGGCAGAACTTCTACAATTAAGCCCCAGGACTAGTTGAAGGTTCGTGTAATGGTCATGACTCATGACTTGGCTGTCACTACAGGTCACTGCATAACTTGATGGCTAAATAGTAGAATTTTTAGGCAACGCTGTTATTTTCTGTCCATTCATAGACTCATTGTTGTTGTCGTATCGTCATTACTCCTAGGTCTATTCTAGCCAGGATTGGTGACACTTGACCAGGCCCCCTGGATCAAACAGTTTCCTTCAGAGGAGGACAGAGCTCTTCAGCATGCAAGGCAATCGGTCTAGCAATGGGAATGGATAGGCAAGTCGTTCTCCACTCTGGCAGCCCCTTTACCTGCGCCTACCCCAACATGTTGGCCTTTCATTGGGACACTCTGGGAAAGGCGAAACGCGGTCAGCTGATGACTAGTCAACTCAGCGGCTGTAACTCTTCCCGCTTTAGAATTTTATCGAACGAATCATCATATTATCTCGCAGAGGTTCCGCCACACACGCGCACATATAAATGTAGTCCGGCAAGCAAGACTAATTGAAAATACGACATGTATCTATCGGAGGAGTGCCAGTTTCCACGGCAACTAGAGAGGTCTGACTCTTACTTGACAGCGAAACTGCGCAGGTTAAAGATGATCCAGTGAAATTTATCTGACGCAAATTCACACAAACCCAGGGACAGCGATCTTCGTTGTTCCAGGATGCGGTTACGTGGATCAACCACCAACCCCTGTCCGAGACGGTTTCTGGCGACGATCCCATTGTTTGTACGGAAACAATGTGTTTGAAAAGGAAATCTTATTGAGCGTAACGTCTATCAGCCATGCACGTACAATCCCTGGGAGATCTCTGTCCCTTACGACCGACGTATCGCAGCCTGACAAGCTCCTGTTTGTATTACTGGCTACGGCGACCGCAACGACCTTGCAGCAGCATTCGGGCTGTGCCGCCAGCTCATAGTCAACATGCATGCGTTGAGAGAACAACGGATGAAGAGAAATAAACGCTGAGCGTCGGTTAATTGCATCGCGTCGCTGTCCACGACAGATGTAAACACGTTAGTTGCTGTGTGATGGAACTGATTAAGGGTAAAAATGTTTTAAACGCAAAACATAAAACTCGACAGACAGTTCGGAACAACTGCATCAGCACTTCTTGCACTCAGCGGTGATTGGCTCATGTTGCGGGTCAATAGGTCAAATACTTGCTGCCTCATGACAGCATCGCTGACTTTCCAGCATTTTGCAGACGAATGAAGGAAACCCGGAGACTACACAGAAAAGTTTTGGGGAGTTACAGCATCGGCACTATACTGTTACAGCGGTAACAGTAACTAAATCAGGGTTCCCATTCATTTTCAAAAAACATTTTCCATACTTTTTCAATGCTAAATGAAAAAACTTTAATGCCATCAGATATCTTCAAATTTCCAAAATTTTATTAATGGAAAAAAAAGTGCAAAAAACATCTGCAAACTGTCATCAATGGTAAAGAACAAAATTTGAATAAAAAAATGGATTAATTTTGGAATTTCCATACTTTTTCAATAGTTTATTTACATTTTGGCCAAATTCAATACTTTTTGAAGGTCCTGAAAACCGATGTCACAATTCAATATTTTCAATACCGCGTGGGAACCCTGCTAAATGCACTTGCTGAAACAAACGCCGACACACACGAGGCACCCAAAGCCCCGACCTAAACCCCATCGCCACTGAACATACCAACGAAGAAGCAAATCACTCACCGGATTTTCTCTCCTTTCTCCAGCAATTTTAAAATCGTCTGATTTCTGGGCTTCTCTGCTTCGCTATTGTTTTGATCACCGAGACTCGCCGTTGACTCAGACACGGGAAGCTTGTTTTCACAGTTCGTATCGTTTCGTTCGCTTAACGCAGGATCAGAAGGTTCGGCTTGGGGCGCGGGTTCGACGCCCGACTGCTCCACGTCGCTGCCAGGCCACTCCTTTCCCCCGCTGCTGGTCACCTTTGACTCATGACCACCGTCTTTCTTTTGGTCAGCGTCAAGCTTGCCCTCAAAAATGAGTCCACACACGTGACAAACTTTTACTTCGTCACATCCGGGCTCCCTGATCTGGGGGGTTACGTCTGAAAGGTCTTGGTTGCTCCGGCATTTCGAACAAATATTGAGAAGTGCTTCGTTTTCATCAGCAGCGCCGTTTTCTGCGTTGACAAGACAGAAGAAAGTTGATCGCAGTCTTTCTGGTGACCTCGCGTCAACCTCATCGGTGGCGCGAATGAAAGATCGCGCGCGGAAGCAACCCACGTGTATAGCCCCTCCCCCCAACGACGCACTTCGCTGCGATTGCGCATCGCGTGCGATGGGGCGAATGGACAAACGAGTGAGAGGCACGAACTGGTATCTCTCCCAGAAAACAGCCAGGCGCGTAGCGAATGTAAGCAGCTTTTACGATGGGCAGGGAGGGAGCGGCCTAACGTCAGGTGCGATTACCACTGCAGCGGTCTGCTTCAAAATTGCGGGTCAATCATGGACGAAACATCGCGAACTCAACAGGTCCGGCCAAGCATTGCCTTGCGCTGTTTATATGTTAGATGACCAGTAGTTCTTAATCGGGAGGGGGGCGGGGCAAGCCTCCCCGTCAATGTGGTTCTCAGGGGGGGGCCCTTACGCGAAATTCACAGTAAATATATTTGCTTCCGCTACTTATTTAATGTCAGGGAGGCTTTAAACAAAGGACAATTACTTGGGGGGGGGCGTGGTAGAGAAAAGGTTAAGAACCACTGTTGGAGGTGAACGAAACCTAGTTGCCGCAAGTTAATGATGATACGTCAAATCACCTGTAGAATTGGAAAGTGAGAGGTCTTCTGAGCCGCATGACTTATCTTTGTTCTCCAGGTCGATTTCGTTTTCCTCCAGCACCTCTTGCTCCTCCAGGTTCTCATCAACAGCATCCGGGTCATAGTACGGCGACAAGCGGTTCTTGCGCCGGAAGTACTCGCAGCTGTCCTGACTTGTTGGCGTTTTATGCTTCGATTTCTGTGAAGAAAGCGTCTGGAATGAACTCTCACACGACGGCAACCGAACCCCCCGAGCACAAAAACATGTTTTTCACGCGTGAGAAGGACACACACATGCGCCAACAAACTCTAAGGCAGTGGTTCTTAACCTTATTTACATATCTTACCCTTTTATCAAACAACATTACCAGATTTACCCCCAACACACTCGGTGGTGGTCATTTATTAAAAATACGAAATTCAACAAACTCTTACAGTTTAGAATGATTTATAAAAATTTACATTGGCTGCAATTTATGGTTCAGTAAATTTACCCTCTTGGACGATGAAATTTACCCCCAGGGGTAAATTTACCTCAGCTTAAGAACCACTGCTCTAAGGAAACTTACCATGGTGTCTGTGCGCGACAGCTTCCTGTGGGGATAGCGCTCATAGAAAGTATCATCCTTCATCATGCGCTTCCTCATGCGGCACGGGCCCTCGGTCGAGTCAAGGGTCCATTTTATCAGTGTTTCCGGTTCTTCTGGGCCCCAGACACCGCGTTCGCGGCGCAACTCGGCGGCAGATTGGGCCCATTCTTTCGAAGCAAACTCAGTAAGATGCCTCTGGTCCTGTTACGCATGAGCAGTTCATTTATGGACGAGTGAAATGTGGGAAAAAAGCACGTAACGTTTGATGTGTAGTTACAAGCAAACAACTTTCCTAGCAGAAGAAATATTAGTGACGAATCTGGTGAAACAGAACGTTTTGGAATCCGAGTCGTCGAAACATCGAGTCCTCGTCATTTGCAGCTATTTGAGGTGGGAAAATGAAAAAACTGTCTCAAATTTCACACAAGTCTACTTCTGCAATGAAAGAAAAACTTTCGTCAGAAAAGAGAAGGCGCAAATGTCGAAGTGACCGGTCGCTAAGCAACGCACAAGTAGCGACTGAGCGAACAATGCCTTCGCATTGACGAAGTGAACGACCAGGTGATTATTCCGACGAATATCCATCTAAACTTTCCTGATCCAAAACTTAACTTTAGGTGATGATCTTACTTCACGCCCGAGATTAGTACAAAAAGCCTGCGTGCATCAGAACACTTCAAGCGGTGGTGCGCGGTTACCCAGGCAACCGGACAAGCCATTCTCGTCTTCATAATAAATCAAAAAGCCTCAAATAAACAAATCGTTGTACAGACACCAAATTTAGAGACGCTTAATACTTGATGAGCGGTTCAGCCAAACAAGGAAGATTTTCAGCCACTTTGAATCGAATCCAATAAAATGTTCGTTTTAATATTTCAACAACTGCAAGCAAACAATACATTACAGTAATTTGTCAGCTGGGAATCTTCAAATGTTTGTATGTTGATCTCTGAGGAAATTTCTTCATCTCAAATCAAGTTATGATGCGCAACAAAAACAGCCTCTACCGACCACATTAAAAAACTTAACTCACCTCTTTGTTGTTATTGTACTGCAACCTCACTAGGCTTCGGACAACTGAGATATGGTTAAGCGTCCACATATTGTTATCCTGCAAAGATTACTGTGCACAGTCAAAATGTCAAAGTTTTTTCACTTGACGCAGTAGAATAAGACTTTAGGAATGACGATGCGTAGGCTTAACGTGAAATCGATTTCCTGTTAAAAAATTTTGCCGATTGATTCCCTGTTTGTCTCCCTTGTGGAGAGCAGTTGTTTGACGCAGTAGGCAGGCGAAGCAACAACAGATCAATGCGCATGAGAGACGTAAGGGTCATACAGAGTAGAAATGATGTAACCAGTGACGTAACTCGCACACGGAAAACAGGTTGAAGCTTAACCAGTCGTGCCGCTGTTGGTCAAGGACGGAATTTGCTTAACTGTTGCTAAACATGTTTAGGAGGCTCTTCAGCGATGGTACGCGCACAGCACGTCGACTTGTCACTCGGAACTAACAACACGAGGTCAAGAGCATGACAACTGCAATCATGTGTTGTCTGAATATATTATAATTTGATGCAAAGATCTTCTGAACATTTTTTTTGACTGTGCTCAAGCACCACCACTTATCCAACGCCTGCGGCCAAATAGCCCTTCTGGCCTACCCCCGTTCACAAAGGTTACACAAGCTTGGCATTCGTTGTACAAAAGCCCGTAGAAAGCTGGAGTGTTATCTGACATACGGCTAAATCTCATACAAAAGTACACGAAAAGCGGAAGTGCTAAATAGCCTTATAATGAAAATCACGGCCAAAGAAAACGATACAAGCGACATTCAACAACTGCAAGCAAACAATACATTACAGTAATTTGTCAGCAATAAAGAATGGGTTTTTTAAATCCCATTTGCTGCAGCAATAACATTTTTTAAATCCCATTTGTTACAGCAATAACAGGAGTTATCGAAACGTTAACGTTTGCAATATGTCGTTACAAAAGTATAATCAGGGAAATTAAATGTGCACTTGTAAGATGTCAAATTTTTCCAATGGTTTCTCAAAATACATTAAAACCTCACTTTACGACCATCTCGGTACTTAGATAATAGTGGTCGCCAAAGTCAAACCTTAAAAAAACCTGCCTTCAGCTTGTGCAAAACTGGGGAAGCAGTTTAGGGGCGTGGGTAACCGGCACAGTAGAATGACATTGTGCATAACACCCTGGGCCCGAGAGTCGAATTGACGTCAAGCAAAGCCACTTCCGCGCTGATGTGATTTAGGCACTCGGCTCTAGGTGGTTGATTTAGCAAAAACTATGTTCTTTAAATGGACAAGACCTTGGTTTCTAGTCGGAGGAGAAGTCAGAGCTTCACACCGGGGAAAGTCGGGAAAAGCTCGTCTGGTTGAAGTCGTGCAGGAATAAGTAAGGTTGGGGGAAAAAAGAATGGGAAAAATTTGCTGACAATTTTCCTGGTTCAATCAACCATGTAAGTCATTTTTAAGTAAATTTTGAGGCAGCTTGCCTAATACCGCAGAAGAAAATGCTGCTGCTCTGACAACAAACTGGTTTCAGTTGCCGTTGGGCAAGCAACTCAACGAACATATCTGCTGCACCCAGACTTGTAGACAGACCTGTGCGAGAAGCTCTACTGGTAAGTTTCGAGTATTTTGGCGCAAGCTTTCCACGAATAAGACCAGCAACAATGCAACGACGAATACGGAGTTTAAGCGTTGTGTGATGTACGCAGATGAGCTACATGCTTCATTCACGCTTTAACTTAGGGATGATTAACAATTAAGGCGGAGTCGATAGTACTGAGCTCAATATTGTAGTGCAGACTCTTTGACACAACGGTAAATGTCCTTCAAAGCATCTCTACTTTCTACCGCACATAAAATGATGGAAAACAAAGTAGTGTCAGAGAAAAGCCTACACAACATCAGCTAATCGAGCAGTTTGTTGTTTTATATTATCCGCCTAGGTTTAGCTGATTAGAGACGTACGTCACAAATTGATCCTACGGAAGTTGAGCAATAAGTTGTACTGCTTTCGTTACGTGCGTGGTAAACATATAAACACAAGTGAGAAATGGTGAAATCTCGTGGCTGTAGCCTACACAGAAAAGCAAGTTCTGATATTATTTATCAACGGTCCTGAAAACCTGCTTTGAACGCCGGTCACACTGTTCGTGAATATTACAAATAGATATTGTGATAATTACAAATAGATATTGTGATTATTACAAATAGCTATTGTGATGGGCTAACCTGCAGGAAGGAAAAACCCGACTCTTCTTCCAAGATATATACGTCACGTAGTCTAAGCGCCAACTCAAGCTCCCGTTTGAAATCATCGATGATATTTGTCACTGGGCTGCTTCTTGCGACTACAGAACTTGCTGACTCTGGCGAAGATTCCGCTCCTGTCTGAGTTGAAGTGCGTCGTCTCATAACCCAGTCAAATGACCTCTGATTCCCCCAAGCCGGCGTGGTGGTCGGGGTACTGGGGCTGGATGCTGTAGAGTTTGGGGCTGACTGAGCCTTAAACACAAGCGGCTTGAACTGAAACCGTTCAAACATCGTCATCTCTTGCAAGTTTATCGCCGGCAACAGACAAACAGCGATTGCACTGCTCGTTTACACCTAGACACTGCTGAGCTGCTAGACGCTGGCTAAGCCCTGAAACACATTCGACATTGACCTAAGGATCGATGGTCCGTACGACAAAGAGCCTCACGTTGCGACGCACTACTAGCCAAGTATAAACATGCGCGATCTNTCAGTCTACTGCCGATCAGCACCGACCGTCGATGCGTTTCATCGCCTGGAGCTGTACGAAGTGCCAGCCGAACGCAATTAAACAACTGACGGAATACTTAACCAGCAGCCTTGCTTACAAGATATTCAACTCTGCCGCCGAGACACTGCGGTGCGGGCGCGCGCGACACGACGGCCCCGACGCCAGTGTCGGAAAAGCGCCAACTTTTCCAACAAAGAAGTAACGCTTGACCGGCGACGAAAGTCTTCGCGCACGCGGTCACCCCGTTATGATGTCACAAAGGTGTGGACCACAACACGAACGCTGAAGTGCGCGCCTCGTAATGCCTTGAAAGGTGATTGGAAAACGGAGCGCAAGCTTTTATTCTTGCCAGCGAAAAATGCGAACACTGCACGACTGCTTTGTAAAGCACAACTGGATAAAACCGCTAAATGAGACTATTGCTGACAGCCTTTCAACAGCTACGGACACCGAGGCCACAAAGCTCAATGCTGACGAAACTGAGGAAACGGTGCGGTTGCGGCCTTGGTCTTATCTAGAAACCACTCAGACTCGCATCACTGCGCAGCGATTACAGCAATCCGACAAGATGCAGCCGCGTATGCATAAGGTCGACAAATCTGTATCGAATCTATTTTAAATCTTTTTAATTAAAATGCGAAAGTGGAAACAGGTGCCGTTTGAATGCGAAAATTGAATATGAGAACATCTTTGGTTTTTTTTCTTAACGCTTTTCATTTATTCAATTACGTGCAACTACTGCAGACAGCGGCCGAACGAACAGTATACGCCGTCGAGTTATCGCTGAGACGAATTCAGCGATTGCTCAAAAATCACGAGGGCAGCGCTTGCCAGTGTAATGGTGAGGACTTCAAAACTATTATTGATTTGAAAGTAGCTGCGCCAACGCAATAAACGTTGGTATGACGACCAAAAATCAATGCTTGATGTGTTCAGGCCGCGACTGAGGTTGGCAATGTTCGCCCGCACTTCGCAAAAGCGCGAGAAGCAGTGAATGGCCACGTGAGAGAAAAGACGCGGCTACGAAGAAGTATAGCTTAGTCGATCGATCGTTGAAGCTCCCGCCACGACTTTCTTGCGTCGTATCTTTTCACGGCTATTTCCGGAGCGGAGCGGATTTCACGAGAAGTTTTTCGATAGAACTGCGCCTTCAACACTGACGAGGCTGACTCAAACGGGAAACGTAGTTAAACGCTACGTCAGACGTGGCGTAAAATTAGACGTGAAACTTGGTTGGAAATAAATGAAGACGGGCGCGGGACATGGCGAAACAACAGGTTCGGGCGTGCGCGTTTTGCATTGGTGCGACACACCCCGTTCCCGCCAGTTCACGGCAAAGCACACGACATCTCGTTACACTATCTTCTCCTTTCGCGGCCAAATATGGCGAAAACCACCACCAAAACACGCTTTTCCGCAATGACCTTCTCAAGTGTAAGACTGATCTTAGCAACTACTGAGTTTCAAAACGGTGTCCACCCGAATCTGCCTGCAGTGCAATGACGTAACCCAACAAACTAGTCTCGCTTAAACAGCATCTTCAGTCATTGGTAAAAGCTCAATCGCCGTGAGTAAAGTACAATGGTAAACTAAAAACAATCACAACTGCTACTCAAGGCCGTCAAAACGAGGCGATGCAAGGGGTGGGGGGTGAGCAGCATATTTCACACCTGTGAGCAGCATATTTCACTTTAGCTGGAGGGAGACCGGACCAAGGAAATTTTGATTGCCAAGTTCTCGCAAAACCCATGTTCAGAGTTACGCCAAGTTACAAACACACTTCTCTTGAGAACATGGGCGGTATGTATTAAAGGTGTGTGTCGTTGGGGGGAGGGGCTCGCTGCACACACGGGTTCGAAACACAGAAGACCACTGAAAAAAGGAAGTCTTCGGAGAAAGGCATGCGCTGCATCCAGTGAAAAGTGAGAATAATGCTTTTTTGTTGAGCGAACTGTGGAATGCGATGCTGCGGAACTATCAAGCGATTCACATCGGCGTGGCTGTTTCACCGATGACGTGCTAGCAATCGAGATGCCACGATTTTAAGTAAAACACCACGATTATTATTAACTGAGCATCGCTGCGGTGGTGGTGGGCCTTTATTAATGAACGCGCTACAACACCTCCCCGTGACATGTAATTACACAGCGCGGCAGGAAACGTCACAAGCAGCAAATGGTCTGAGGAATGTTTCGCTGTCTTTGCTTGAAGCTCAGCGTTGTAACGCGATTCCGCTGTCATGCGTAACGAGAAAGCTGTCATGCATGACGAGAAAGAGGTTCGACCATCCTCAGCCAATGACGTTTATACTCCGGCAGTTTGTTAACAAGGTCAGGACAACCGTAACTTTTGTATTTTACCGTATAGTTATCCACTCACATGATACCAAATCGAACATGGAACACTTCACGTAATCATACGCTTCGGATTCGAACAACGGTTTGTGAGTTCTATACTTGGGTTGTATTCGAACATGTAATCCACACAACAGTGGGTTGAAGAGATGACTACAAATGCCTACAAAACCCCACAACGACGTAACGTAATTTTTACCAGCATGCGAACCACGCCATAAAATGAATCAGGGACCTTTGAAAGTTATTCTTTGTCTCACATCAACACGGCCGCAGAGTATTTCCACTGAGAGAGGAAATTAGCCAGAGTACATCAAGAAGGTTACGGAAAGGAGTGCAGCCTCATGGCTCTCCAACGTTGTCTGCTTATAATCAAACAAACTACAAAGACTTATTCAGCAGAAGCCAGCGCTTAGCTTCCTCCCCGTTCGTGAAACAAACGCCTGCGCTTCGCAAAATTTGCCATAAAATTCGGGAGCGAATTTCTGAGAAATCCTTCAAACGAATTGTTCTGAAAAACAGCTGAATAGTTTTCGCACATATTCTCGCAGAGCTGCTATCGTTACCCGCGCAACACTTGCTCTAATCTTTCACTGACATAAATACATACGACCGTACGCAAGCTAAAACACCGCTTCCGATATTCCCTTAAAAAGTCCATCGATTCACAACTGGTCAAGTAGACCTGGAGACAAATGGAGTAAAACTCCAATTCCCCAAAACTCACATGATATGATGTAAGTTTGTATTTCGCAAGGCAGGTACTATTCTTCACTCACAGAAAAAAAATCAGAACAATTTCAACATAATGTAATTAAAGCTTCTCACATCCAAATAATCATTAGATCGGTCACTGCCAACAGAATACTACACAACGCAAAAGATGCCGATGACGCACGACAAGTGAGAGAAGCGGGTTAAGTTCAGCAAGTAGCAAACACGATCAAAATCATTGTGTTTTTTCCGGACATCAGATCCATTCAGCTTTCCGCGATAAAGGAAACAACTACATCTGGTGGAGCTACAACAAATATAAAGCAACAGCAGCTGGAGCAATATCACAATCGATCACTCTGTGGAAACCTTAACCGAGACGTGTTTTTATGTACGACACTCTTACCCAGTCGTTCTGCACTGATGACACTGCGCTGCACACATATTCGGGGTCTCGCAGGAGTCCGGAACTGTTTTTTTCTCGATCATATGAACACTGTTATGGCGAGTTTTAATACCACACTGAGACGAATGACTGAAACGTTTCAGTGAAGAAAAAAAAGGTCCGACCCCTGACGTAACAGCAGAACTTATTAACAGCGAGCGCTTATTACGCGTCATCTGGTGGCGTCTATGATGTGACATCACCAACTCTTACCAATTACCGTGTCTTGACGAATTGAACTGTAAAAGTGGATGATACGCTAGAACAGGGGTCTCCACGCTTTTTTGTCAGAGAGCCACATAAGTTACTAGACAACAGTTCGAGGGCTGGACATTTACGTAATAAGATTGTTTAGGGATATGTTACATCCTACCAAAGGAATTCGTTTGACCGAGCAGCGCAGCTATAGTTATACTGGATGCGAGGTTTGCTGGTTGAAGCGGCCTAACAATTTGACTGGAGCAAAACACTGAAATCTTTCAAGCAGAACTTCGCGGGCGTTCATACGCACCAGAGAACTGCCATCCACAATCAAAGTGCTATGACATCCAGTATTTCCTAAACAAGGTCTCGTTGCACAGGAGCAAAGGCTACTCGCAAACAGCAAAGAACCCCCGACCTATTTGGAGCTGGGAGCTCTTTATGTCACTGGAAACAATCTGGAGTCAAAAGGAATATTGCGACTGAGCTTACTTCAAGTTCAACACGACTCTCTGAAGCAATGGCTCTCAAAGTGGTCGATATCGACCCCCAGGGGTCAATAAATTGTCACATGGTCGAATGGGGGCCACTGAATGGTCAGAGGGTCAATGAATAAATGCTGGGGTCTACTGGAGAAATGAAGCCTCCAATAAAATTAAGAGGGCTGATCAAATCTCAGCTACAGTAGTTTGAAAGCATATTCGATTCGAATAGTTTTTTATTAAATCATCTATTGTGATGACATTGTGAAAACTTTTGTTTGTTACGTCACAATCAATATTGTAGCGCATTTTCCGGTTGTGTATTATTTTATCATTGATTTCAAGTAAAAAGTACTCAAATTCATTTTGACACATACTTTCCTTGTATTAGTAACTGTTGGACTAGACCGCGGGATCTACAGAAAATTGTATACTTTAATTGGGGGTCAACCCGCAGAAAAGTTTGAGAACCACTGATCCAAAGAAAAGGACAGCTATAATCGTTAACACGGGTTTCTCATTCCGCTGTGGGCCACGGGCTGGTGTTATTGAAAAGGATGAACCCTTCAATCGAAAACGCAGGTTGCTCTTGAACTACAAACGTCATAATCCGCTGTCTTTCGTCATAATGCGTTAGATATTATTGCGACGTGGAAATTTCCACGTAGCCTACAGTACCACGTTGTAAAATCTAGAAGCAGTCTTTGATGTGGAAGACGACTTGATCTGTGCATTATCATGTGTTGAGCATCAAATATCTTTGCTTTCTAACAACAAGCTGCATTGATTGTAGGACACATCTGTTGTTAAATTTGTTTTTAGTTGTTTAATTCCTGCTGTATTCATGTGCAACAGTTGTCGCGTTGGAGAAGTTGTACAGGCCACGGGCTTTGTGTTTGTTTATTAATTGGACCACATGATTGAAAAGGTCGGAACCCCTGCATTAACATAATAAACATAATAAATCGACAGCACATTATATAGCTTCGAAATGTTTCAGATCTTCTGACCAAACCTATTTCATCAGTTTGCTTTTTTAATCATTTCCCTCACAACGTAATTTAATGCTCTACCAGCATTTTACGTTTATATTACATTTTTTAAAATTCAACTCGGAACCTTAACTCCCACATATGGCACTGGGATGCTATTGCAACCATAACATTCAGGTGCTATGCTTTGGAATGCAGATTGAAATGCTACAGTAAGGTTACCACATCTGAAAAGACAAAATTTCTGACAGTCTCAATGGCTCCATCTCGCGGCAACAAACAAGCGCTATGCGGCATTTTCAGAATGTTCTTACAACTTCCAATCCACCGCACAACAACGTCATTATCACAGAAGAAAAATATCACAAATCGTTACACAACAGGCTACAAGCCATACTACAAAAAAGGCATGTTTTTGTCTCCCAATCCTGACTATTCATATTTTTCACAGGATATTATGTACAGATCCTCTGAAAGTGTCAAAATTCCGGACAGTTTCGCATATTAAAAAATCATTTCCAGACATAAAAATATAACACTGAAATTCCGGACGTCCGGGATGTCCCGGACATATGGCAACCCTATGCTATTGCCACTTCCTGTACAAGACCTCGATTCCACGATCACTGTCCTTTGCAACTGTTCATCCAGGTGAGGGTGCGCTAGTTAGGTTAGGTCATTTTAGATGCTATCGTAAGAGGGCTGGGAGCACAATATTTTACAACAGAAAACAGAAGCCAATATAATTGAAACCGGCTCACCACCCACAGCGAGCCACATAATTCCTTGGCGAGCCTATAAACAACCACAGTTCCACACCTGCATGGACACGTTTCTCGACAACTTCTGCAGTATTTCCCTTCTCGGCTTCTTCCCGCCCAGCAACGCATTGCCCATTCTTTTCATCAGCTGCAGAGAACGTAAAAGAGAAACACTGCACATTACTGCGCAAGTCGACCGAATCAAGGTTCACCATATAAGGACACTCAGCTAATTTCTCCTTACCACCCAAGCGCCAAGACAATAACAAAAACAAACAGGCATATTGAGGAAATCCCCACCACCGATACCGCATTCGAATGAAAGTCAACCGACTTAGCAACCAACCTGTTGCTGTGGGGACTCCTTGACGACCACGGTCGCGGCCTTCTTTTCGCTCGCAAGATACGTCATCCACGATTTCGCGGCGGTTTCTTTGATCTGCACTCGCGCGGAGTCGAGGTTGGCGAGCTCGGAGCCAAGGTCGTGGAAGTCGACCTGGACAAGACCGGGCGTTCACTCCACGACTGACGTCACAAAGCGCGCGAAGCAGGGCCTGGTTCGATGAGGGAGGGTCCAGCTCACGTTGGGTCAGGCTGTTCAGGGCCAGGCGCCTTTTGTTCCCGGACAAGGCCAGCAACAGGCAGGGGCCGGCGAAAAATCGCGCGGAACCAGAACAATGGAAAACGTTCAACAGAAAGTGCTCGTACGTCACCAGGCGCGTCAAACCGAAACGTGACGAAGTTGAAGCCAATCAGTTCCACGCAAAGACACCAGGGCCGTCGCCAGCGGGAGGCCAGTGGCGTCTGGACCCCCATTTCACGTTTGGCACACCGGGTGCTGCATACATCCAATACTGTATTTTAAAAATGTGGCCCCCCCTTCTGGTTTTTGGCCCCCCCTGCTGCTACATCCTGGCGACGGGCCTGAAAGACATCGTTGTGTTTTAGGAAACATTTCTCGCTGAAAAAAGTCCCGCTCCGCTTTTCTTGATGCCTGAACGCGCAACCACGTGATTAATGACGACATCTGTCGGGTCTGGCCGGGGGGGAGGGGGGGCAGACCCGAACCACAGTGCATTCTATGTTGGCGACATGTCTGAGATGGACACCCACCCGCCAGTCAGACCCGTACATTTTTAGGAGGGCAAGATTTCTGTTTTTACAATATGTTCAGAACAAATTTTTCTGGGCACAATAAAATTGGGGGGGCACTGCCCTCGAATCACCCCCGTGACAGCAGGCCGAAACAACGTGAATATCAAGCACGTTGCAGTCACAGCACAATGGGAACATGGTGCAAACCTTAAAATAATCGACCAGTATCGATTTCTTCGACGACATCAGTTCGCTCCAAACTCTGGCGGCGGCATTTCTCAAAAGAACCATCCCCTTCTCCTGCGGTGTCGATGGGTGACCCAAGGTGACCTCTGTCGACAACAAGATACCATCGTTTCGGTTGACTTGCGCTTTGAAACGATTTCCCGAGTTAGTAAAAGCTCTAATTTTGCTGTAAGCTTTTACGGAATCAGCCGTCTGGGCTCTGCTTTGATCGTTTTGCGATGATTCAAGAAAATAATAAAAGGAAAAGACAATAACAAAAAGAAACCCCGGGTTTGGAGTCATGCGGTGTTCGACGCAGTATATTTGACAAAATGTATCAACATGTAGTTGGAACATGCATAACATCTGGCCGCAGTATCAGAAGCAGTCAAGCTTTGAACCACTTCTAATTCACGATATGCCACGTTTTAACATAACGACTCCATTTGCCGGTCCACGCGATGTACCGAACTACTTTTTGCTTATGACGCAACCCTCACCTCCGCCATCGGTGTTCTCCGCGGAACCCCGTTCGTCGGGCAGTCCGAGCACGTGCCAGGTCGTTTTGCTCACTTCCACGTCCACTCCGAACTCGTTGCCGCCGCTAGATGGCAGAAAGAGCCGCGTTGAGTCACGTGATCGCGCGTTCGAACAATAACAACAAGAAACAAAGCCAACCTGTCGCCGGATATCATGAACAGACAGTGACACAACGAGCTCAGGAAGGTTGGATCGCTGCACTTCGGTCCGAACACGATGCTCCTGGGATGAGGTGAGCGATACAATTATGTCGTAATATTCAAAACATGTGCAGCATATCACATCCGCAAACGCACCAAACCAGGTTAACTAACAACCATTGGTGTAGGAGCAGGCAAATTTTCAGGGGTGCGAAGGATTTTTGCCCATATTTCCCCAAACTTCACCGAAAAATTTTTTGGTCACTTTTTCTGCAAATATTTTTCTCATTAAGACATTTTTTTGGGACGACCTCCAAAAAAGATTTTCATGTGATTCTGCGAACGTTGGGCGCCAGCTTTTTTCAAATCAAACCACGTTGGGCGTTATTTTTGCCCATATTTTCAGGGATTTCGCGAAGGCTTTCACAGATTTTGCCGAGATTTCCACGAATTTTGCCCGGATTTTCACCAAATCAAAACTTTTGTGGGTGCGCTTGCACCTCCTGCACCACCGCCAACAACAAACCGGAAGCCTTCCATATACCACATGGTCATGTCTGGCACAGAAATGCAGGTTTAGTTTTGGACAACACCACATCGTCACCTGTTGGTTGTGAGGGCGTGCAAGGCATCTAAAACCACCATCTGCTCAGATATTGTCGAATGCTTCTGACACAGTTGGTACAAAATGAGGCGTGACAAGGTGCGATACAGACTGTCCAGCGCGTGAGTGTTCGCTGAAAGGAATCAACGCAATGTTTTACGCCACGCGAGAAGCATGCGGCAAAGCACTGAGATCCGGACAACTCACTTTTTTTCAAGCACAGAGTGATGAGGTTCGACAAAAACTCGAAGATATCTCGCAGATCTTTCGTGAACATGTCTGCAACAAACACAACTCTCTCTGGCTTACTGTTTTCAACCGGGGGTTTCACGGAACCTCAGGGTTGACTGCCAGGGGCCCCACCGAAACAGGCCGAAATCGCGACCACAGTCCTATGCGGTTGTAGCAATATAGACACTTGGATCATTGCACAGGGTTCCATGAGCAACGTAAACATTTGCTGAAGGTTCCACTGCAGCAAAATGGTTGAAAACATTGCCCAGCTTCATCAAACTGATCCAAAGCTAAACGGATATTGACAGACGAGTACTTATAATTCAACGAGAGATACCACTTTACCGCGCATAAAAGACACATCGCTAAATAATAATCGAATCCTTTCTTACTCTGCCAGACTTTGTCCAGGATCCTTGATGAAAACTGTGTGATGTTTGTAGCGGTATGATAAGACCGAAGATCGTCAGACAGCGACCCCGCGTGGCACTTCATCAAGTAGCTGAGGACCTCAGAAATGCACTCCTTTATCTGATTGGCCGAACATTTGTCGATTGTGAACTGGATGAAAAAACAAAAACAAAACAAGAAAACATCAAGACCGAGCTAGCTGGCCTCCACACATTAAGCAAACAGCTTGCCTCTGAATACGGGAAAGCCCCAAAGGCGCGCTGTGGATGGGACCAAAGATTGACCGGTTCAGCAAAGGCACAACAACCCACCTCAAACAAAATGTCAAGCAAAGCATTGATCGACTTGCACTTCGGGTTTCCGATACCTGACCATATCAACTTCCCGATCAGAGCGAGTAGGAGGCGTTTGGATGGGTGAGTGCAAGTTCGGTGTTCGCTGATCGACATTTGCGAGTAGAGGCCTTTGATTGACAGCTGGCTTGCTGTTCGCTCGCGAGGCTGAAACGCATTCAGGAAGTTTAAGTTTGTCGGTTGCCAAGCAACACACTATGGCGTCAGAAATTTTGTTAGGGGGGGCAAACAGTCAAGCAGAGTGTTACCACAGTCGTGCACACAACCTTTCCGCGTTTGTCAACGAAAACCACTTGCTCCACAAAATCGGGTATTTCCAACACACAGCTGCCGCCTCCTTACTGCTCGACAGGGGAAGTAGCAAACTGAATACCTCGAACGCTTACATTTCACAAAAATTATCTTAAGTGAGACTGACAAAAATTATCTTAAGTGAGACTGACAAAAATTATCTTAAGTGAGACTGACAAAAATTCTCTAAGTGAGACTGACAAAAATTATCCTAAGTGAAACTGACAAAAATTATCTTTAGTGAGACTGACAAAAATTATCTTGAGTGAGACTGACAAAAATTATCTTTAGTGAGACTGACAAAAATTATCTTTAGTGAGA
>JGI24159J19872_10003532_pt1 | contig 19516 bp, 17 predicted proteins | sample Ectturendosymbi4_FD_19872 | JGI IMG/M metagenome (IMG submission 19872) | reverse complement strand
TTCGTGTTGTTCTACAGCTGGATAACTTTGATCAGTGTAACTGCGCGCTTTCCCAGTAATAACATTGCAATAATTGTGTTTTGGACAAATTGGAAGTCACGAAAGGTTTAGAAAAAATTCAAGATGTCAGAGGCAATGCGAAAATCGTATTATTTGAATGAAACCTGTGGGATGATGACTCAAAAACAGGTTTTATCGGGTGGCTGCAAAAAATTCTGAATGAAGCGCAAGACATTAAACCACGAAACAAACTGACCGGTCATTCATTGCTTTGCGACGAACCCGGAAATAGTTGTTTTTGAAGTATATTTCATGACTTAATTATATTGTGCAGCTTGTGTTGTTGTTTCCAATGTGACTTTGCAAGAATTCCACCACGTTTCACGAAGCCCCAAGGTACTGACTGCGATTAAACATACGGTCATGTAATTGCGATTGTTCTGTGTTTCGAAATCGCTCACGAAGCGCGCTTCTGAATTCCTGTGGTCCAGCTCCACAGTGCCGGAGCGATAATGCTTAGTCGAAGAGACGTCAACAATATCCAGGCAGTATCGTTTGGCTTCATGAACCTTTCGTGCTCTGCTACTAGTTTATAGCGAAATTGCCGTTTATGCGTGGCTTTCAATTCTCCCAGGGTGAAAGCATTCTGCACTGTCCCCATTCGCCTCCCAGATGCGTAGCGCACACGCAGTGGGGTCTCCACTTGTGGATGGCTGGTGGCCAAAGTGGGGTCTCCGCTTGTGGATGGCTGGTGGTCAATAAGCTGTCGCTTGTTTTCCGAACGGGCGTCTCTGCCTAATTCCCGAATGTGGTGCTTAACGCGCGCGACGACCAATGCGCGATGGTATCGATTGTTTTGCTCATTTCATGTTATTCGCCGCCCAAGTTACGCCGTTGAACAACCTACCTCATCATTTACATACGCCGCAACTCGTGCGAAAGCAGCGGGTACCACGATAATACATGCTGCACTTCACCTGCAGGCACATTTGCGTAGCAGAGGTTGTATCTTCCACATTAGCAGAAGTGGATCAGTCACTGCACTTGAAGAAAAGAAGCGTTGTGCATTCACTTTGCTTGCTGGGACAGGCTGGACGATATCTTGGTCACTGCTGTCTCGTACCTCAATGTACTGTTTCGAAAAATTACAAGCCGCGCGCACTTGTTTCTGTCGGGCTATGTCACCACAACACGAAGCTTACAGGGAATTTATTTTTTCACCGTTCCGATTCCAGTTGCAACAAAGTTTGCCAACGGTGTCGATAACATGATGCATGTGACCACGTCTCACCAGAAACGACATAGAAACCATTGTTTGCAGTGGGAGAGACTTGCAAGGTGCATAACGAAGCCTTATGCTCGTTGGAACACCCTGTATGAGTAGGAACTGCCCAAGCAAACGACTTAATGGAGACGTTTCCCTCATTACAACCAGCGCATTCAGTGAAGTGAAAGTAGATGCGAGATAATGTTAAATTCAACGGTCGCAGATTTTACATTGGAATGCTGATCGGCTCCTAAATTTGTCACTTAATTTATGCCAAGGTTAAGATACTGCGAGTCGTAAAATTCCGACCAGTGGTTCCTGATCTGTCGAAGTGTTTAAATCGCCCCACGTCCAGTATGTGTTTGGAGTGAAATCATGTAACTGTCCGTTTAAAACCATTGCTATGATGCTAAATAGGTTAAATATAAGTTGTGATAACAAGCCAACATGTTTTTCTGCATGATTTTGTTCGTTTAACTGAGATTGACCGTGTCAATTGGCACAGTTGGTTGAGCAGTGAGCACGCGCCACCAAAGCTGGAAGCATGGGTTCGATTCCCGGTCGAGTCACACCGAAGACTTGAAAAACGGTGCTTGCAGCCTGTCCAGCCTCGTGCTCGGCGTTATGTGTGGGTTCAAGGAAACGGTGCTGCCATTGACTTGTTACCAGTGCAGCATTCAATACGGAAGTACTTGCCCATGGCGAAAGTAACGGAAATGGGTGCGGTAGACCACTCCTGACACTCCCAAAAGGAGTAGAACCGAGTTTAAACGAAACTGAACTGGGATTGTTTCTTTCAAACCTATCATCAGTGAAAGACAAAGCGGTGCTGATTATTTCCAAATACTCGCGATGATAGGCAAAGCGGAAAAGCATTGCGGTTGCAGGCCATACATGCTGGATTCTCTTCTACTTTGCATTTTTCGCTGCAAGCGTTTTTTAGTAAGAGCAAACCGTGTAGGTTTTCGAGAAATTGGTCATGTTTATTTGTGGGTGAAGTCGTGTCGCTCAGGATAAAAACGCTGTGTCTTTCTGTTGATCTATTTATTACCAGTAAGTTTGATATAGCAGGGTATAATTGTAGAAAGTATGTTCTCAGTAGCATCAACAATGATGAAGCATAGCAATGTCTAAAACTGAACAAAGCTTTACGTAATCATGTCGAGATTTCTTTGACGCATGACAAGTGATAAGGAAAAATTAGTATCAGTTGACATTGTTTGATACTGATAAAAAGTAAAAACGTGTTTTGTATAAAGGTAAAGACTTTATTTATTACGTTGAAACAAAACAGGTGAATGCGGGCTTATGTTTGGTTGTGGTGCTGATACGAAAGAAGGATATAAAAACAACAAAGAAAAAAACGAATTAAGGTTTCAATAGTTAAAACAAGTGGTGTCCTAATTAGTTAGGAGTTTATCTAGCGCGTACTGCCAAAGGTAGAAGAATGACAGAGTGGCAATTGTTTAAAATGTATGTTGCGTAATGCGTACGTCTTGAAGCACGACATCACATGCATAGCTGGTCAGAGAGACACAGACATGTTTGAAGAGTATAGCTGTCCTTCGGCCGTAATGACCTTGCCTTCAACAAGAGTGCTCTTCTTTCGTTGCAGGCGACAAAGTGGAAGCTGGAGACGCTTTGTGCGAAGTAGAAACGGACAAGGCCGTTGTGACCATGGAAGCAACTGATGATGGGACCCTTGCTAAGATCGTGGTAATTGTCACGTGCTTTTGAAACGATCGTCTTTCAAGTCTTGGAAATCACCAATTTTTAACTTTGTCTAACCCTGTTTTGGAGAAAGCGTTTTGCGTCATGCCATTTGGACGTACGTGGGATTGATGAGATTTTGATACGAGCGATAAAACTCTATAGTTCATATTTGTTTCAGAATTTTTATTGCGCGATTTTCAGCCATGCTCAACTGCTTCGTTTTCTTTAAGCTGTGCCCAAACACAAGGAATGTATCAAAGTACAGTACTAAGTCATAAACACATCCATCCTATGGGTGATTGTTGAAATAAACGTTGCAGTTGTCAACGTGTGCGTCAGTTCTCAGTTGTTCCTGATTTTAGCTTTTGCTGTCTTGTTGAATTAGTCGCGCTGATTGATTGCGACCTACAGACACTATAAAGTCGTCGGTCGATATTCAAACATTCCTGATCAGAGCTACTCCGGGATTGGGGGGGGGTGACTTGTCCATCATAGCGAAACCTCACTCATTTGTGCCAATATTTTGTTTTCATGTGTCAGGTTCCGGAAGGAACAACTAATGTGAAAATAAACGTGCCCATTGCTTTCCTGGCTGAGGAAGATGAAGATGTGAGTGTTGTTGCGAACATGAAAGTTGCTGAACTGTCAGAAACCGCAGATGCTCCCGAAGTTCAGGCTGAACAAACAACTGCCCAAAAGCACCCGGAAACAAAGACAGAACCAAAACGGTAAGAAGTTAACAAGCTGAAGGAGTAAAGTTACATTTTCGTTACATGTTAGAAATGTGATATTATTTCGAGTACTTGTTGGTTATTTTGACATTATGGCTCATCATGAATGTAGCTGATGCTGCATTTTTGCTTCTTGCACAGAAAAGCAACAAATCGGTTTGGTTTGAATTCATTAAGTGATTTTGCATTATGTTGTGACGTCGGCCTCGTATTCTGTTCCGTGTGTGTGTTCAGCAAAGCATAACTTAACTCAACGGTAGCGAAAGGGGCGTACTTTCAATTTCGTGAAATTATACAAACGCTAGTTCGCGTTATCTTCATGAGAAGGATGGTTAAAAGTACAAGTGGCGAAATAAACTCGCGCATCATATCTCAGCGCTGCGTGCCTTGTGGCCGGGCTTGACGAGGTGCTATTAAGGATGTAAAACAATAAACATTCACGATAATTTTTTTTATATTCTCCAACCAGGGAACGTTCACATATCACGTGAGCAATTGTTTAAACTTTTTCAACACCCCTTCCCCATCTGTAAGCAACTGTAAGTACAAAGAGACCCCCGTAATTACGCACGCTTTCTTTGAACCCCCCAAAAAACCGCAGCACCGGTGGTTTTAGTACACCATGGAGGTTTTATTTCAAGCAGCAGATCTAAGTAGTCGAAGATGTTTCTTGTCGAAGGGAACTGTTAAGTTTCGGTCTCAATCTCACCGCTACTTCCGGTGCCTCCTCACTCCAAGCGATCTTCAATCAGGTGGTGATCATTGTTGCAAAGTTTTATTAGGAAAAATTTGTAACGTGATCATCTCAGCAACCCCTCCCCCCCACACGCAACCGCAAGCATTTGTAACCTCAACCTCCTTTTGTGCTTGCGTAATATGTGAACGCTCCTCTATTTAGCATCATTGTTCGATTTGTCTTTGACAACATCAGTGGTTCACTGTCTGCCTGTAGCATATATAGTTGCTAACGTGGTGTGGCTGATTTCAGAAGACTGCGTGTGGTATGTGTCGATGGTGTTTGGTATTTTTGACACCAGCCTCTGTTCTGGGAATGCTTGAAGAACGACTGTTTGTTAAAGTTATTACAAGCTGATGGCGATTATTTAAGTTTCAATTTTACATGGAATTGAAATTAACTAAGGTGTGTGTCCCTTTTCAACGCCTACTGATTTTTGCTCAGAAATCTTATATCACCGGCCGTCAAACGATTACTGCAACAGTACGACTTGCAGTCGAATGTACTGCAAGGGACCGGACCCAAGGGGATTTTGCTCAAAGGGTTTGTTCAACATTTTTGCATTGTTATCTGCTTGAATCCGCATGTTGGACGCTTTGTTAAGTCACAATGCCTTTTATGTTGTTAGGGACGTTTTAAAATTTATTTTGGATAACGGCATCAAACCCAAAGTGTTCGAATCTCCTCCTCCAGCACCTGTCGCTACGGAACAGAAAACTGTTGGGAGGAGCGGAACTTCGTCCACAACGCTGCTGGACGAAACTCAGAAGGTGCAAACTTGTTTCAAGAGCGCAGAGCGCATGAAATTAATGCAGTGATGAACATGTAATTGTTTGGTTGATAGTTCTGGCATAAGAATCTCAAAACCTCCGCTCGCTTTGCAGTGAAAGTAACTTAGGTTTCAAGATATGTGCGTCAAGCAAAAGTTTTTACTCCGGGTATGTTTTGTTGCACCATCGTGTGCAGCATCACTGCGACTCTATTCACGTGAAGCATGTTGTGAATTGTCACGAAGTATTTCGTGGCCAATCACACAAAGCATTTTATGACGTATCACGTGAAGCATTTTATGGCTATATTCACATGAACATGTTGTGAATTTTAACGTTAACATTTTGCGGAAATGTTTCGTGTAAATTAGTGAGGTTACTTTTCTCTTTTGCAAAGGTGGAGTATTTACAAAAGTCTGCCTGTGTCATACATCTGTGTCTAAAAAGCTGTTATTTCATCGATTTTAAGTCACAATGATTTGTGTTGCTGCAGGCTGATAACTTCACAACGATTGAAGTGAGCGGAGTGAGAAAAGTGATCGCCAAGAGATTGACAGAATCGAAGCAGACTGTTCCACATTCGTATTCATCCATTGATTGTTGCATCGGAAAAGTTCTAGATTTGCGGAAGCAGCTGATGAAAGGTAATGTGGCGGGCGCCTCCAACGGTGGCCTTGCTCTTTTTTCTGTCGAACTATACTGTTGTCTGCGTCACGGTATACAATATTATGATGACGCCACGCGAAGCGCAATCACAGTGTGTCGTTTGTTTCGTTTGTATCTGATGAAGAAATAGTCGGGTCATTTGTTATTTTTTAAAATATGGAAGTTTTTGCGTGGCTCAGTGGAATCGTGATCGTTAGGGCCATTTTTTATGACCTAAAAACATTTGATAATATGACTATTTTTCAGAAAATATGACTTTATATGACCAAACAAAAGTGACTGAGGTAGAACGTACAACTGCTGTACAAAGAAGCATTACCAACGAAAATAGGCATGAGATATGGTTGCCCATGGTTTGTTGATGACCAAACGACTCAGAAGATGAGCAAAACATATATTTTGAAGCAAATTGAAAACATGCATGGACACTGGTTTATTTCTTTAGGGCAGCAAGAGTACGCATATTCAGGCAGTGTATTACATTTCATCCAAATAAGTTGGTTCACCTTGGTCTTTGCCAACATTTGCAGGATGCCCAAGTGGGTTAACTTTGCAGATGCAGCTTAGACCTAGTGATATAGTAGTTTCACCTGATAGTTTGAGATTGTTTTAATGGTTTCCTTATTGAATTAGGTTGAAAATATGCAAAATATGACTTTATGACCTAACATGGAAAATACAACTTTAAGTTTTGTTATAGACTTGGTAGGAGTGCGATTTTTGTTTTAAAATTCGTTTCATAGCTTCCTGAAGCACAGAAAAAATATGACTTTTATGACTTTAAATGGCCTTAGTCGTCACACATGCGCAGAAACGCATTTTTTCCCGCTTCATCTTTGGGCGGTCGCACTCGAACCTGCCCATAACGACATTTTTTCTACGGACCCTTCACGGTTTCNAAAATAACGTGTTTGAAATAAACGCTTGACTGGTCCTCAACGCGAGGACCTGCTTCAAGGACTTCTGTCAGGGCATATGTTGAAATCTGCTGTCGCAATGGTTCACGGGAAAACAGGGCCTTAATTAAAACTTTTTAACAGCTCTTCCTGATTTTTTTGTTTAGTTTTCACAACTTTGTTTCAACCCCACCAGCCACGTATATTCAAGCGATGCTTGTTCTGTGCAGAGGGGGTCAAGCTTTCTGTTAATGACTTCATAATAAAAGCGATCGCCGTTTCGCTCCGTCGCTTTCCCGACGTGAATCGCGTGTGGAACGGAAGTGAGCTTGAGGAGTGGCCTACAGCTGATATTTCCGTTGCCGTGGCGACAGAGGGAGGTTTGATCACACCCATCGTCAAGGTATGTCGACTGGGAACAATAAAATCCGGATTTTGACGCAAACGGTTTTGATTGGATGCGAGAAACGTTAGCGTGACTTGAAAGTTGGATGCGAGCAACGTTAGCGTGACTTAAAAGCAGTGAATGAGTTTCAAGGTGATTGACTTGTTGGGAGATTCCATTGAAAACTCCGTTGATGTGGACCACTGTTCGAAACATGGCAGTAAGCTGTAGCTCTTGCTTGCGCTGGCACACTACGACCTGAGCTTATTCAACAAATTGAAGGCTGTGCTGATATATTCGTGCAGGACCGTTGCATTTTACAGAAACGTCGAGTCAATCTGGCGTGAGTCGCGCAAAACTTATTCATCCATGTCGTGCGCAGCCAACCGTTGCTCTGCGTAGTTTTTACACAAGAAAAAAGTTCTTCCTCCGAATACTTGAGATCGAAATCTAACTTCATCGAGTTGATGGCGCCCGCTATTGCGTCATGGGTTGCGTGACAATAAAACCTGTTTCGCCATAACCAAAACATTATGTCTGTGTCTGGTTGGAATTGCAGAGCAGCAGAATCGGAAATGATGCTAAGTTTTTCGCTTTACCCCGTTGACGCTAATTCGCTTTGATGACGTAAGGTCCGCAAAGAAGATTGTTACGTCATTTTCACATCCATCTACTCTTGGTCTCATAAAAACTCACAGATAGTATATTTTGGACTAATGTCAGATGCTCGTTTTTTTAACTTTATGTTTTTTTTTTTATTTCAAGGTTCTTTAGCTTTAAGCTTTGAAAAACAGTACCGTCCATTGCAGTGGTTCCCAACCTTTTATTGATGCATTTCTCTCTTCGCTCATTTTGGAACTTTTCATTCCTCCCTTGTTCGGGTTCGAAGACTAGTATTAACTACAATTGGAACAATGGTCTTTATTGACGACAATAACTTGATTAATGAAAGTGGGACAAATACTATTTGTTGCCTAATAATAGTACTAAAGTTTGTCAACAAAAACGTGTGATAGTTCCCTAAATAACTTACAAATATAAAGTGATATAACTAATTAAAAGAGCCAATGCCAACTTCAAAAAAGTACGACACTTACCATGAGTAAGTAACTTACCTCTAAAGTGGTAATGCCTTCCTGAACTCGGATGGGAACCACTGGTCTATTGGATTTGCATGCAAAAAAGTTTTTTTAGTTAATTAGCTCCTTGTTACGACATAATGGATCGCTTTATCAATTCAATGATCTGTGTGACGCTGTTGCATTTGTGTCGCTGTGTTATTTTGGGAGCTGGAAACAATGCGACCGCTCTTCGCTGTGTTGCCGGCCTATATTTGCAGGCCCGTAACCACGGGGGGCAGTGCCCCCAAATCATGCTGTGTCCAGAATAATTTATTTTTGACATATAATAAAAACAAAAACCTTGCCCCCAAAAAGTGTCTTTTCCCCCCAAACCTTAAAACCTGGCTGCGGGTCTGCTGCATTTGTCTGTTTGCGCCTCCCAGGACGTAGACTGGCTATGACATAAACTGCAAGTCGCATACAAGTCGTGTAGCGGCCTAAGCCCGGATAGCAACTGATGTGGACCATACATCTGCGAAATCAAACCGCGTTTGTGAAGTGAACAGGTCCGATGAGCATTCGTTCAGTATCCACCTCGTGTTTCACAGAATGCTTGTTCGAAAGGTCTGCAAAGCATCTCGGAAGAAATCCGTGAACTCGCCGGTCGCGCGAGGGTGGGGGGATTGAAGCCCCACGAGTTCCAGGGCGGGTCGTTCACGTGAGTCCGATTGCAGTGACGCTGGTGGTCGAGTCTTCACGCGTAATGTTCCAGTAACTCGACGCGTTGTTTTGCTTTAAACGACTCGATTAATCGCACGAAGCAGGCGAGGTCATGTTGCTATGGCAACGGATCATCTTCACGACTGTGGTGATCATTACGTTTGTTTCATTGATGTGTTTGTTCTGATCTCAACCGCAATGACATATGACAGTGGTGGCATGAAGGTCAAGACAGCTCAGTGACGCCCCCTGGGAGAAGTCGTAGAAGGGTTTTCATTCCACGGGGTGGCGCTAGGGATCCTCTTAGTTTTTCTGTCTACTGATGGTTTTTTAACGATCTCACTGCGTCGCTGCGAGATCAGCTTCCGTTCACAGTCTCCATCGGCTTGAGGGGCTGGTGAAGGAAATTAACATGGCGGCTTTGGTGCTTCCTCGTTCGTTTGTCAACAAACTTTGTCAACATGAATGTCACGACCACAATCGTGGGCCCAGGTAGATGTGGAATGCGGGCCAGCAACGTTGTCCCTCTGAACTGCGAAACCAGCGCCGCCCGTTTTTTTGCCTGAAACAATTCATAAAACGCACGTATTTAAAAGCTTAACCGACGATTCGTGGACAAAGCTGGTTTGCCGTTGCAGGCTGTTGTTGACATACTCTCGCTTAAACTCCGCACTCCTGCCATATGCTTTCAAGAAATTTGCTGTTTTTTTGAAGTTTAATGACAACCTGGTCAGACCGTTGTTGAGCTCCAGAGAAGTTCGTGTGAACTTCATCTCTGCACTGGAAAGTTTTTTTTGCAAAATTATAGTCGCGGGTTTTGCTCGAAATGCTCTTTTTCCGCAAATATTTGAATAAAGCTCCGCCCGCCCCTTCCGCAGCCCCCACGCATACTGCTGGGCCCCACTGGTTGCGACAGTCGATCAATCCTGAGCCGCAGGGCTTGTTTGGTTTGTCGCCTGTATGCGTTCGTCACAACCAGTGACGTAGCCAGCCCAGAATTTTTGGGGAGGTGCGGAAAATTTGGAGGGGGGACAAAATGTTTGATTTTACGCGAGCAACAGTATTTTTGTATCTTGATACCGCCTCTCAAAGCACAAAATGACCAGTATGCTAAAAGCTTTGGGGGGGAATGTCCCCTGGGCCGCCCTGGCTACGCCCATGCACACAGCTCGCTTATCTCCCTGTCTCGCGCACTTCGCCATTTTTCAGTTGACGAGTTTTCCAGTTTGGAATTTACTTTCCAGGATTTCCAACCTCGGCATGTTTGGGGTCAAGGAGTTCACGGCCGTGATCAACCCCCCTCAAACAAGCATCATGGCCGTCGGGACCACGCGACTGATGCCCGCATTTTCGTCAACGAGCACAACTAATGACGTCACAGATGAAACAGCATCATCGTTGTCGTCCGGTGACGTCAAGCACGTTATGACGGTGACGTTGAGCAGCGACGTCAGAGCCGTGGACTCAGAGATAGCGTTTAAGTTTCTGTCGACTTTTAAAAGAAATATTGAGAATCCTATGTTGTTGGGTCTATAGTCGACTAAGTGTCTGATTTGTGGAATCCGCGCGAAGATCGTTTATGACGTATAAGGTCTCGCAGACGTTTCGTGCATGAATGGCTTTCGCATAGCGATGCAGTACGATCATGTCTGCGGAAAGACTTAACTTTTTCTGTTTTATTTCGAATAAATATAATAAAGGTATATTGCATGGCATGTGCTTTCACTGCTCATGTCTGTGACGTAATCGTGCGGACGTCACTACCGCCGCAGCGGAAGGGAAGAAGGTTTTGGGTTCGAATCCCGCCACTTCATGTTTCGTTTCAGTGGATGGTTAATTTGATGATCATCTTTCGATTGTTTTTTTTTTTTAACTGGTACAATTATACAAACGTTGTTAGCAGGCCATGCTAACACCAGTTGTAGGCAGGGTTGCGGAGTCGGAGGTTTTCGGGTGAAATTGCAGTCGGATTTTTTTATCCGATTCGGAGGTCCAGTTGAATCATTTTTTACATCACACTCCTAAGTTAAATAATCCTAACTCGTTCCTGTTGAAATTGTACAGTTTCTTGCGAAGTTTTTGTTGAAACAGATAATTATTGCTGTGTACCACGATTTGCACTGAATCCTAGTCGCTACAAAATTGTTGACAGCCAAACTTTAGTCGTGTTATGATGAGGGGTCGGAAGTACCGGCAAGGTCTGAGTCGGACATTTTACAACCGACTCCGCAACCCTGGTTGTGAGCGGAACTTAGTGTGATGACGCGCAAAGACAATAACTGCGATTTGTTGTTTTTACAAACAAGGAAATCAGAGGTTTTGCCCGATTCGTAAACAGCCGAGGTAAGCTTCTATCAAATACTTTGCTCTGCGGCAAAACGTCTCCCTGTGGCTTTTAAGGCAGTGGACCACACCTTGTAGCTGAGAACTTGACAGTAAGTCACGTTGTGCACTTTGAAAGCTTGAAGATTCATGGAACGACATTAGCGAAGGGTTTTAACTGCTTGGAATGCTGATGATGTTCACTGATGGTAGATAGTTTATCACGTGACTGATACGGCATTGTGATTGGTCGACGACTCCTTGTAACTACTTACCGGAGACTGGCAACGATGAACTATGAGCTAGATTTCACTTCAGCCTTATTCAAAATTGAATAACAATCTTACTCAAATTGGAATAAGAACAGAACTGAAGATGTGTAATGTATTGTTACGTGAAACAGATTCCCTGTGTAAGTTTGTTGATGGATTCAAACTCTTCACCTTTGTGGAGACAGTGGTTACAGGAAGAGATATACATGCGACCATGCAGAAATACAGTGGTTATCTTAGGACTCGCGTGCAGAATATTTTGGGATGCCCTGCGCTCGCACAAGTGAAAGATCGAAATAAGGTGATCGTTTTCAAAAAGTAGGGTTTATATTTACAGTAACATTGATATCTGACGCTAAATTTTACACCAACTTGTATACCTACTTTGGTAATACAATATCCTTCCCATATGTGCACCATAATCTGCTACAAAAATAACATCGTGGCACACAACATGCGGCAAAACCCCACTGCTGGTTAACTTCAAATGGGCAGAAAATAATTCAACACAGGATTGGGAACTTGTTTTTTTTGTTGCCTAACTTTTCCATTTTCAGAAGTAGTTTGACCGCAAGTTCCATGACACACACTTTGAACAATCAACAAAACGGCAGTCGTGAATTTTTTTTGGGTTTTTGTGAGTATTTTTGGAAGTTTGGCTTAATTTTCATGTGATACCACATTCCGGAATTTAAACACTCAAAATGTCACCATGTACACTCTCTCAAATAAGCTTCCCTTCCTGAGAGTTGGAATACCCAGGTTAACATTCACATTGCGAACAATATAACCAAAAATATCGAATATATTATTTTATTCAACGTTTCAGCTTAGTCATAAGTCATTATCAAGAATATAAATAAAATACAACAGTGAAAAAGGAAAGTAAAGATGCACTTTGAAGGCATTCGTAGTGTATTACGTCATAGAGACCATTATGTATTGAACAGAAGTAAATTAAGGGAATTGGTGAACCATCGATGTTGAGATCTGGCTGGTGTTCCTATATTGAAAGAGGCACGAGTCAGAGAAGAAGAAGAGGTATATTGGATATGGTTACGATACAATATAGCAATGCAAAGCAAAACACTGCTAACGTGTGCTCGCAACTAGGACGCCGAACAAACCCTGAAGTTATCTAGTCGCGGCGCCCTAAAATTTGTTAAAGCAAAGACAATCCCACAATGCATAAATACATTTTAAGCATCGCAAACATAGGCGTAGCCAGGGGGGGCCAAAGGGGCCATGCCCCCCGAATTTTTAGAAAATATAGTCATTTTGCTTTGAGAGGCGTTTTTCTAAACAAAATAGTGTTATTCGCCTAAAATCAAACATTTTCGCCCCCCCAATTTTTGCGCTGGTTACGCCACTGATCGCAAATTCAAAAACAACAAGTGTGCAAAGCACATAATTCACAAAAAGAAAAATACAAGGAAACGAAATTTTGTTTGCATCATATTCGTGAAGAAGTCACATTTTACCATTAAAAAGCATATAGCCGTATATGGTTGGGCAAAAAGCTATTCATAGTTCAAGAGACGATCCTTATGTTTGCAGAAAGTGACATACGGCATATTTTTTTCCAGAATTCGTAGACTCGGATAAGTTTCTTTTAACAGACGATGCTCCGCAATATTTCCGGTTGCTTGAAGTTAAAACCGTGCGTGGGATTGGCTGACAAATGTTTGTGCACTTCAGAACGTTGAGCAAATTGGTGTTCGTTGATTCTGGTTATTAAATTTCGGCGAGTTTGTCTCATGTAATTTGTTGTATTTTATTTACATTCCTGATGATGGCTTACGACTGAGCTGAAACGTTGAATAAAGTAGGCTAATGTATTCGATATTTGTGGCTATGTTGTTCGCCATAAGAATCTGCAGCAACTCCGTGCATTACTTACCAGGTTAACATTCCAAACACTGAAAATGGAAGTAGTTATTGGAGGCAACGCATAGTGATTATGTAATCAATCGATCAAATTTCTAATCTGCAGTTCATTTCCTGAACACACTAATGACTAGAGTATAGGTTCCCAACCTTTCTCTTACCATGTACCCCTTCAGCATTCGGACAGATGAGCATGTACCCCTACAGCATTTCACCAGACAAGCATGTACCCCTTCAGAATTTCGACAGATGAACATATACCCCTAAAATTTCTTTTGAGAAAAATTTTTATCATGATTATTCATAGATATATTTAACAATAAGCAAGTAATGACTTTTAATAATAATATTAGCTGGTTTATGTATAAATATTTGGAAATAAATAAAATGTAAATAAATTTGTATCTTCTATTGCTAACCTTAAATGTACCCCTTCGGATGGGCAAATGCACCCCTGGGGTACATGTAGGCTACCCCATGTCGGCAAACCCTGGACTAGAGGAACCAAAATTCAAACGTTTTCTGCCTTTTTACAGTTTATGAAACGCCAACAAACCAAATTTCACACTGCTACCATGAGCAAGTCCAAAGTTATTAGGTCAAAAAAGTCAATGTTTTGCAAAAGAGTCTTTTCCTTCATCTATTTTATTAAAGCTACAACAACACATATTGATGTGTTGTTGCAAGTTTAGTTGCAATTCTGAAACATAATGTTCTTTTGCGACCTCTGACAAGCTGACAAAGCAATGTTGTTTTGCCCACTACTGGGCGATTGAATATTAAGTAGGCTTAGCGTAGTAAAGCAAGAAACGTGGTCTTACCGTAGGCCCACTAGATTTGGTAAGCAAAGCATATAGAAACTTTGAAAGAAATAATGTGAAGCAGCACTTGATGTTGAAGTATAGCAATGCAGAACCTTGTCAGTGACTTCAGGATATTTATTGACACTGGATATTTCTCTTGCGCTTTCCAGAATAAAGACTTTTACCTTACCGGTTTGGCTTCTAGTAAATGTTTTGTATCCGCATATTCGTTGCAAACGCAGGAAATTGTTAGGTCAACATAAAGTCCAAATTCGTAAGTCAAAATTTTAAGTTTTTAGGTCAAACAATTGGGTGCCCTGCTAATGAGTAAATGACTACTAGCTGAAGCTCACGCTGATTCGCTGAACAGTAGCATATGGTAAGTTGAAGGTGGGTTGTTGCGCACGGTGAGATCAGTCGACTGGTTGGTCTCTAGTATCTAGATTAGTCGACTGGTTGGGCTTTTGACCAGGTATTGGTGATGGTTTTGTGGAATTGTTTTGAGGAAAATATGTGTTTATCAAAATAACTATAAACCACGTTTTAGACCGGGAGTCCAGAGGGTCTAAGTTAGCTGGAAAGGTAACCAATTTCTGATGGCATCACGTCATGTGGTATAGCTTCTTGTGCAAGGAACTGATGCTTTGCCGTGTCACAGCTAGTGGGTTTGGTCATTGGGGGTGCTTAACGGTACCCCCAAAATTGAGCTAGATCAGCTGGAAAGTTAACCACTTGAAACCTGTTGCAATATGTCCAACATAACCCCGGGAACCACAAATGACCAATGAACCATAAACGACCAATGACCACAAATGAGGCCGTTCTGACAAATTAATGCAAAGTCAGTTACTGTATTAAAACCAAAACATTTTTTGCTTTTCTGTGCAACAAGTGAAAACACAGTATCATTTATATTCGTGAAGGAAAATGTCAGAATGACCCGGAAGTATTCGAATGAATATTACACTTCCAACACATCACGAAAATGTAACTTCACTCCTTGAGCTAGGGAAACGTTTTTACCGTTTCGTTCGGTGCTGTCTTCATTTCCGAGTCCTTCTGGGCGATTGTTTTTTCCATCTGAATTTTTTAGAAAAAAATTCTGAGTACCATGACGGATGAACTGTTGGAAACCCCACCTGGGAAACGTCAATTGACGCCACGTCGCAGAAGGGAAACTGCTTCTGCTGAAAAGGCCAAGCGACTAAGGACCATCTTTAAAAAAAGCATCCGATGGACCACTTTGCTTTATGGCACCTCATGAACAACTAGTCGAAACTGCATCGCACATTATGGACCTATCGGTAGGCCGCTAGAAATTCCAGGTAGACCACCGCTGGTCCACCTGGACCACGTTGAGAATAACTGGTTTAGATTAAAGCAACGATGGCTGCGCCTGCTTACTGCAAATCGTTTGCCTGTCCAAAAAGCGAACTGGATTTATTCTTTCTGCGTCACGGCGAAAGCCGCTGCTCGTGATTACAAAGTAACCAACAAGCACATGGCTGTTGTTTACGTACGTACGCAAACTTCATTTGCATTCTGCTCTTCAAGTGGCACACACGAAAACTTTGGATCAGTCGATAGCATTCTAACCTTTGCAACAAGTTTATGTCCAAATCTTTCAGTGTACCTCGGCGAAAGCTATGCGCTAATTCCAATAATAATCTGTTTCTTCGTGAGCTTTCCGAGCGTGTCGAGGTAGGGTTTGCCGCAGTAGCTGCCTGCAGTGATGCAGCGTGAAGTAAACAAAAACCTTTCAGTTTTCATCATCACAACAATATACTTAGCTTTTTTCGACGACGAAATTCAAATTCCAGCTAAACCTGTTGTTGAGTTCGCGTTGCGGTCTCAACATGAAACATTTCCAGACTTTGGAATACAACCAAGAAATGACTTCAATGACTGAGAAAAAGAGTCAAGAAGAAGAAGCTGAAGTTTCGTGTCATTTATTGTGGACAAATGTGAATTGGAGGAACACCGAGGAAATTAAAGCTTTACAGAGAAATGGACTTTCACTAGGAAGTATGAAGCTGAAACAAAATGAGGAATAAGACACTCGGCTTAACAGGAAGTGGATATTCTGAACTGTCCACATTTGAATGTAGAGGATATATAATTTATAAGTGATTCGTGAATTGTATTAAGGATGAGAGTAACCCACAGCCTTATAGAAATAATTTGTACTAGTAAGCCACCATGATTTGTTAATAATATTCACGATTTAAACAGATAAAAATGATACGCACTGATGCGTAACTTCCATTTTGGATTTGACGTGATCACGCGTCGAGAGCGTGACCACGAGTGTCGCGATTGGACCACGCAAGACGCAGCGCCGTTTTACGTCATGGGACGCGACGTCCTGTCACCTTATGAACCAGCCAATGAAAACACGTGACAAAAAACATAAGTAAGTGCCCGATGTCCAAGTTCAGTGAGTCTTCCTCGGGCAATTGCCGGAGTAGCAGCAAGATTCCCACTGGAGTCTTTTAAAGAGTCTACAGATAGTCTGTTAGACTGAGACCCATAAAATTTATGGCAGTATGGTTTACTCTCTTCCTCCATGAAATAATTGAACTCGTGTTAACGCCTGTTGTTATTAAATGTTTTTCTGACGTATTTGAGAATAATAGCGCGGTGCTTAAAGTTATATTGATAAACCACGAGTGAATACACACTTGTTTCTTGTTAAACTGAGCGTAAAGTCGAATGATAAAGGGCGGGTCTGATTTTCTTCATTGTAATTTCAGGCGTGCCTAGAACATGTTCCTGTTTTAAATTAACCAGTGCTCTCGGGGAACTGTTCTAAATTGCAGGCAAACATCACTGCTACACTATGAAGCGAATTTCGAAAACCACAAGACAGTTCGAAGCTGCGTGACATTGTTCACCAGAACCAGCCAATTTTGTACTTAAACCGCGAATGAATATGTTCAAGGTTGCACTTTGTTTGTTTTGGCTCAATCCTGACATGAACTGCAGCGGATAAACCCTGAAAGACGAGGATCGATGTGTTTAGAAATTCAATTCACTTCGGAATTCACAGAAACCACGAACGTTTTGTTTCTCGTCGCGTTTCGCACATCCTGGAGGTGGCAAAGGATTGAAAAATTCTTTTCGACTCCGACGCGTGACCGTGCGAATGGACAAAGCTGAAACGTCTACCATCGATTCTATTCCAGGTCCTGATCCGTACGCGAGACGTGTTTATAGAAGAGGTTATACCCGCGATGCTCAATCATCTTTCACTTTCAGCTTACATCTTCAACCTGTCCCATTCTATGCTGTAGGACCGGGCTGGACGATCATATTCATTTCAAAAGACAACATGAAGGATTACTACGATTCATAGTGGATTACTGCGAGCCAGGCCCGTGACTCACCAAGACTTTGAAGCTGTTGAGGGACAAAATGGTCTTCGCTGCCAACGTAGCATCAAGAAACACCAACAACAATACAGTCTGTGGTCATTACGCCATATTGCGCTGTACCATTACGCAGTAAGGGTTATTCGCATGGACCAAACCGTCGGTTTTAGCGGTTATAATTAATTTGCCAGTGATGGTGTACTTCAGTTATTCTTTGATATAGATCATATAATTTTTACTAGAAGTTACGTGATCTACATATAATTTTCTGATCAATGTTTCATTTATGAAAACGTGTTTAACTACTACTGTATTTTTGCATCTCCAGTTTCCATAAAAAGTTTTATGACATTTTCATGTCAAAAGAACCTTGCATTTTTTCTGTTGAAAAAATAAAATGCAAAGAAAACATCCCTGATTTTTCATTAAAAGTGCGGCTTTTCATATACTGCAATGTTGAACGTTAAAAAATATATTGGGTCAAATAATAATCAAAGTTCGTACGTCAAAAATATGTTGCAATCTTGTAATATTCAAATGCTGCAAATTCAGCAGCTCAACTCAGCGCTTGACTTCCCTTACCTCAATTCTGCCCTCACTTCATAATACGTTTGATGACTTTTGCGGCTCCTGGGGCATTTTTGACTTGAAACTTCCGCCACAATACCCACCTCGAGCGGCCACACGATCATGGACTTACGAGGTTTCCATACATGAACCACCACAGTCTTCATACTTTTCAAAATAACTTGCAAGTTGTTTTGCCCTGATGAAGGCATGTCGCTGACTAGTGCTGAAAAAAGTTCGCCACAAATAAAAATACGTCTTGGTTCACCAGAAGAGCTCTTTCTTTATTGATAAAACATTTTCACAACCGTCGAGAAATGAGCTACTTCAGCAGCTGTTGTCTGGCACAAGAATAGGATTAAAAGTTACTTTGCTATCGTGTTTCTGTGCTGTGCTAATTCCTGCTGACAAAACATGAACATTTCCTTACTGTTATAAGGGTATTCTTCGGGTGGTTATTCAAAGAAGTAGCTTCTTTCAGCATAATTGTTATATTTTAGTGGGTTCGATAATTATACTCGGGACGATTATCACATAAGCTAATGTCTGCTTAACCTGCCCATTGCTCGCATTTCTAGCTCTAATCGTAATTAATATGAATCAATTAGTTGTATCTTATCGCCAGAAGTTTTATTCGATATCGTTACATTTCATATCTATTTGATCGCAGGGCAATCAATATGGTAACTTACGTTGAGAATAACGTCATTGATATAAGTGTGCCAGGCGTATGCAGAATCGCATGGGATTATTTTCAACTGCAACAAAACTGTTTGTATGACATTTAACGCAAAGAGCGCAAAAAGCACAGTCACCCCATTACTGACACTGGGTGGTCAAAACGTTAAACCTGTTGACCAATATAAATATCTGGAGATTGTACTGGATACTGAGCTCTCAGATGACAAAGACATTCAGAGATAACTGCGACATCAACATTGTGCAGCAAACAAGCTGCGAGCCTCTTTTTCCCGTTGTTCAAATGCAGTTAAAAACNTACTTTTTTGTTCCTTTTGTACGCCCATGTATGCATCNCAATTATGGTGTAATTTCAGGAAGTCATGCATACAGAGATTGCGGGTGGCATACAATTTTGGTTGCAGAGCTCTATACAACTTGCCCTGGAGAGCGAGTGTTAGTAGCCACCAAGTTCAATGTAACATTCCTATATTTGAGGCTCTGCTACGTAAATACAATTACCTGTTTCTCGAAAGATGCAGAAAATCTAACAACTTATGGCTACGTGCTGTGATGTAGTCAGATTGTTTGTTCTCGTCACTATTCTTTGAACACTATAATCGCATTTTACTCTGTGATTGAGTGATCGAACTTTGCAGTGTCCGTTTGAT
>JGI24159J19872_10003529_pt1 | contig 19524 bp, 14 predicted proteins | sample Ectturendosymbi4_FD_19872 | JGI IMG/M metagenome (IMG submission 19872) | reverse complement strand
AATATAAAGTTATAGAACCGATTGAAAGAGCCAATGTCAACTTAAACAAGACGCACAACACTCACAATGAATAGGTAACTTTATAAAGTGGAAATTCCTCCCCTGAACTCATGAAATTCCTCCCTGGGGAGGAATTCCTACCCGGTTGGGAACCACTGATTTAGAGTGTAATGCCCTCCAGACATCTTAACCGTGTACAATACACTCAGGGATAATGTTCGACACACGCACACTCAACACTAATCAATAGACTGAAACTGTGGTGCGGCGGCGTGCCTTGAGCGTTATGTTCAACATAAGGTATGCCCGTGTGTGACGCAATAATCGTCTCTACGATTACTCGAATGTTGCACGCAGTTGCGGCCGTTGTTATCATAATTCTGTACGCTCGTTGGTGATTTTGAGCATGCTTGTGTTACGTCTGAAAGCTGCCGAATCGTTCCTAGAGACAAAAATCCGGATTGCGAGATGTGAAAAGAGCAGATTTTATCCGGTATTGGCGAAGATCCGGATTAACCGGCCTTTACTGTAGTTTCCTTGCGCAATACATTGCGTTTGATTCGCTTGGTGTGGGTCACTCCTGTGACTTTACTATTATTTGCTGTTACTGAATTGGTGAAGTATTTTGACATACAATTATTTCTCGAGTGAGGTATTACATTTTTATTACCAAGATTCGTGGATTTCACAAAGACATTGTGAAAATATGCTCACATTCCGATATCCTTCAATTTCAGTCTTGCACCAACAACACTACTATCTGCAAGAAATCAATCCATACCCGACGTTCAAACCAACTTGAATCGCGATGTAAAAGAGCTTCTTTACCAAAACTGAAAGCATGAATTTAGGCTTTACCAAACTGATTTTTGTTTCCACACTAACTCCAGGATATCCAATACTTGCCTTGGATAAAAACTACTCGAATTAAAAACATTCCAATTGACCCCGCATTCCTAAGTCCCAATTTTGTCAACATCCGGGGTTTTTCTAAAGCCCCAACTGATAAAAGCCATTATAGACCAATGCAACGAGTCAAGGTGCGTGAATTCTAGAGGAAATACGTCCGACAGAGGAAAAATAACGATTTTATCCCTTTTTGGCTTTTCCGCATTTGTTATGAGCTATGTTGCCAGAGAACGAAGACAAAGTGTGCGACTTGTAGTTGCCAGCAAATAATGACGACAGTTTTTGTAAGTCTCCGAAGCAACTTCCTCGTCTGCTAAAAAAACACAAAAGAACTAGGCTGATTCGTCTTGCACTTCCACCCCGGAAAAAAGCGATTTCAGCACTAAGCACCATGAATCACCGCATCGCCTCGATACCATCTGACTAACCTGGCATGCACTCTGTTTTCAACAGATATTTCATTTCAGGCATTCAGTGCAAGAGGGACGTCATAGTACCGCAAAAAACACAAGACACACACTCTTTATACGCCGTACTTAACAAATGCCCGAAGGTATATACAAAAGTTTCAATACTCTACTAAACAAACGAAGCGAAGCCGAACCCTTCCGTCTGAAATACTTTCACTCGACGGACGTTATAATGGCAAAAACGAACAACCTGCAGCTCTGTCAGGGTTACTCACATTCAGAGTAACACGCGTTTGATCCAGTGCACTGCTGCGCAAGTACCGATTGAAAATATCGTTTTGCCGTAAACCGCTCCGTTATATACGGAGCGAGCAATTACCCCGGGCAGCAATTAGCCTCCCACGTTCTGGCGATTAAAGCATTGTGCGCACCCGCAGGAAAGCACGCTGATTCTGTAAATGAGCCCGGGTCCAAACAAACGTAACAATTCTGATGACGATGCAACCGCTCCACGCGCACGGGAACAACGCAGTGTGACGCAACTGGAGAAGTATCCACGTGCTCGCTTTGCGTTTGAACAAGTTGCATAGTCGGTCGGGGCGCTTCGCGACAAAAAAGATGACAACGCGACGCATCTTGGAAGAAGTTTGTTCTGTGCAGCGACGAAGTCACGCGGGTTATTTTCTAGGGTTGCGATGCACGTCGTTACGTTGCTACACGTCGTTAAGGTGTCGCAAACCACTTTCAGGATCAAGACTGTTGACGTTCCAAGTGCTCAACGCACACATTGCCCCTTTTTCATGTTCCGTTACGATTCACAACTGAAAAGTAAGAGATACAAATCGTTGCCAAATCTTTAGATAGGCTGAATGTCGCGCCATCAATCTGTTTTGAAATCGATATTGACAGGACATTAGGTATCTCCAATCCCCACCATCCCCCTGCGCTGTGCACCAAATTCACAACGGGAAAAAGTCCGTTGCCGATTTAAAACACACAAGTACGCACGCGCGAGAAAAGCGCAACCACAATCTGCAAAGTCACAGTTGAAAAGCATCAAGTTCAAAGACAGACAAGACTGCAATAAGGATCGCGCAGCAATAGACACGCTGCTGGTGTCACGCGGAAGATCCACGATAAGAACAAGGTTTGCAAGAATTAACATGGTCGTAGCATGGCGATGTCATTGGTCTCCTTTACGAGCAAAGCAATACTTCGATAGTTCCCACGATCCCACTGTACCACAAATGGGATCAACATTTTTCGTAGCAAGTGTTAAACCCTTTCACCCAACCCGCCCAAAAACTCAGATTATTTCGTACTTATCATATCCTGGCTTATCCCAAGTAGCTTTGGCGTGTCATCTAAACCAGTTGTTCTAATCAGGGAGCGCGAGCCCCTAAGCGCTGTACAACGTTGAAAGTTTGATCAATTAATTTACCAAACAATACATTTGCTTTTACAACTTTTTTGTAGCCAGGGGGACAAGTACCTAAAAGAGCCGTGGTAAAGAAAAGGTCCAGAACCACTGCCCTAAACTGACTGATTCCCGCATGGAGCGCAAAACTTGATATTTCACACAAGACGCAACTACACAACCAACCATTTCAACTTTAAGAACTTTTTATTATCAAGATAGAGAGATCCCGCACGGTGTATATTTATGACCCAACGCCGACGCCGCATGCAGTGAGCGCGACCACTTTTAAGAAACTTTGCCAATTTTCTCTGCACTCTGGATCTCCGCTTGATGACGTGAACGCGCGACAAAACCCAGCACATCGGCGGCGATTCGTTCGCAGTAATTTTCAAAATTTTCACCGTAACCTTTTTACAACGAACGCAAATAAACGATAATGATCCTTAGTTATTGTCAGTTTAAGTGCCTAAACGCAGCCGATGAAGGATACACGTGACACTGCGTCAAAACCGATCACAAAATAGACCAGAACAACAGCGAGTGGTTCACGTTTTTGACATAAACAGGGATTTTGCGAAACTTGTCTTTTGTAAGGCCCGAACGTGGTAAGTTGATCACTGAGTAAACATGTTGCGAAGCAAAACATTTTAGAACTTCATTTCAAACCTCCCGTTCTTGTTGTAGGTTTGTTGCGGCGTTTCATTTTCACGAAGCAGTTTTTTGCGATAAACGTGCAGGTTTTTTTTCAAGCGAATGTCACGTTCTTTGTAAGAAGAATGCAGCGACTAAGCTATAGTTTCTTCGTGAAAATAAACCTCAACAACCAGATATCATCAAAAAAATGGTTGAAAGATATTTCAAGTGCGAAAGCATGAATTTAGGACCATTTAGTCACACAGATGCACACAACGCAGACAAAACACGGGCGTTGAGACACAATCACAGGTTGGTAGCGAAAGCCGTCTAGATGACGTCACAAAGACTCTTAAATTTAATTCACAAACGGGGCAACTCTAACCAGTTGTCATTTCTTGCAGAACTTTGAATAACATGAAATGCCAGTTATGCTGTTCAAAGAGCGGTTCCGCGGCCAATTTCATTTTTGAAGAGCCCCAATGTTTAGCAGAAGAGCTTTGCGGCTACACAGGAGGAAAAATTTCCAAGCAGCTCAAAGTGCCTTTGTATCATCACAGTCGTAGAAGACTTTCCTGTCGGCATAAAAACCAACAAGAACTGTGCGCTTACGTGTCGATGTTTGCAAATCCTTGGTGGCCGACCGCTTGTCTCAGCGGTAAAAAAGCAACTAGGATGTGCGGCCACAACTGGAAATGAGCTTGACAAGAGAGAAACTGCACAATGTAGTCGAGGCGTCACGAAAGCAGAGCTGCACATCTTGATTGTCAAAATGTCCGCTACATTTACCTAGTGCACTGCCAATGAAAACGGCCGTAATTGGCCATACCAAAACCCTTCAAACAGTGTGAAGGACAAGTACAGACGTTAACGGTTCTGAAAACGCGCAACGAAGATGCGGAAACTATTCTGAAACATGGCCAAGCCTAAAACAATTCGAAAACTGACCCATAAATACGACATATGATAATAAAATGGGGAAGTATGCAAAGCTACAAGTTATAGTTGAAAAACGCTCGACCACACAATACATCAAAAGTAATCTCCACTTGAACTGTCGCGCTCAGGAACCGCGGTTCGTCGGCCAAGACTGCCGAGAATGTTGAACGTGATCGAAACAATCTTAACAATCCTGCACTTTGGTTAAAAAAAGAAAAAATATGACGGCAAATGCACGTGATAGGAGTACCACTACTCGCACGGCGTAAAAGCACGCTCCACGGCGGAGAATCCGAGCAACGCAGAAATACCGCGCTTTCTATCTGTGTATTCGACCGTTTGGCAACGGATTTATTTGTTTTTTGTTGAACAGAACTGTGTTGCTCGCGTCGTCTTCGTCCGAATAAACTCCGATCCCTTGCTCAGCGTTGTCCAGGAGCTCGAGACGCTCTTCCTTGCGTTGTTGTCGCACGGGGGAGTAATGCGCGCTTGCGTCGACGGAGGCATTGCCGCCGTTTTTCGAGAACTTGGGCAAGTCCGCCAAGGAAAAGTTGACGTTTTTGAAAGCGTGCAGCAGGAAAATTCCAGTCACGATCGTTCCGAAACCTGCACAGAATGCAAGTTTCTCAGGAAAAAAATTACTTCAGCGCATGCGCTGCAATCGACTGGAAAGGACAAGTGAAACGCGAAAGAAGTTGTGTCGTTGTTATATTCCATTCCGAAGTCAAACCAGAACCATAAATCATTGTTTTAAAATTGCATGCAACAGAACATGCTAATATACGCTTAAACTCCGGTGCTGCGCTCCGGTGTCAAGCGAAATTTCTGACCTCTACAAAGTTCAGACCTATTATTGTTTGTGAGTTATTTTTGCTTCTCAGAGGAAAGCAATAAAGTTTGGCGATTACTTTTTTGATGTGTGTTGTGGAAATTAAAATGTTTTGGTTAGATGTCAGATACCCACAAAAGCTACGGTATGGGAAGAACTGTAACCACTGAAAAATCGTGTACTTAGTCTTAGACCTCAATTATTTTTCTTTTTCTAACCCATACCTTAAACCGGCAAACTTACCTAAACACTGAACCCTGAGCCCTAATCATGAGTTTTTTTCCGCATATTTGATATGCAGACTATTACTCTGCGCATGCGCACATGGCATGATGTCAGAAATTCCGCTTGACACCGGGAGCAAAGTCGGTGTTTTGAGTAACTATCAAATCTAAAGAACACACATCTGTACCTGTATTTAATCCAAAATGCAAGAAATCGAATAGTTTTTACAGCGTTTGCAAGAACCGCATTTTCAAATACAAAGCTGTCACGCATAACGTTATATGCTGTTAATATAAGGAGAAAAGTTAAAACAGGGGTTATTAAGTTATCTGTCATATTCAGCTGAAGAAGAATTTGAGCATAGGGTAGACGGGTAACAAAACAAAATATCAACTACTGTAACCATATCGATGTGATAATAGTGATGGTGTCCCAGCCTGGTGATTTGTAACGAGATAAAAAAACTTGGCGAGCCCCACTAAATATTTTTGGAACCCTCCGTCAGCTCTGAAACCGCCTTTTACCGATTTCAACCTCCATTCACACGATTTACTTCTCCAACTTGCGGCATTTTCTCTCAAGCAATTTTGACGACACGTCGGGTATTCTAGATTTCTAGAAGGAAAGGAAACATGGCGTTGCTCACATGACCGTGGACATTTTATTGATCCTTCTTTATTTATCTTTTCTACATGCGATGCCTATTCCGCATTAAGTTAACCAAAACACTTAAAAGTTCAAGGGAAAAGGCAAAGAAAAATTATAAGCGCACTAAAACCTGAAAAAGACAAAAATTTATGCACATTAAAACTGATGAGGAAAGGACAAACTGAACAACTACGATTGCTACCTGCACGGTGTAGATTTTTATAAGGGCTTGTCTGAACCAAGTTGGGAACCGTCTCTTGCAGCCTTCGTACACGTACGAGTACGAACCTGCAGCCACCTGACATCCACAAACGAGACCCCTACGAACTCAAATACTACCCAATCAATTTCTACTCGCTTTCTGCCGGAGATTGAATTTTTTAGCACATAAACTGAATGGTAATTTCAAAATGTGCAAAAAGTCATGAAGCGTCAGCAGAGAAGTCTTACAAAGCAAAGTATAGCGTTTGCACAGACGGCCTCCTTGATTAATTTTGGAATTAACAATTACCAATCCCTCAAAAATTAAATAAATCTGAAACTTGGTAGAAATTAGGAATAAAGTTACAAAGATTGTAAAATTTTCGGACACCCTAAGAAGTAACTTTATTGAACAGTTAACTCCAGGATTTGAAGGTCAAGCTGTACATCTCGCGAACGTCTAACTACTCCGAAATACCCTAATTTGCATTAGAATTTTTCTGACTGATGGAACTCTAATCTGTTCCTCCGAATTGCGATAGGGAAAACGAAAGTGTTGGCGAACCTTCGATGACATTGGAAAAAAAAGACGTTTTCGTCACGTGTGATGACGCAGCCAACAGATCAGACCACTACACACATTCTTATGAGTGCTAAAATCGCAAGTACAATTAATATCATCTGAATGTTTTTTCAAAAATGTGCTCCATTGTGTCCTGTGTTTCTTTATAAACTGTTTTAAATGGCGGAAAACGTAAGCAATCAAATGAACAGTTGTGTACAACGACAAATGTTGCTTTCTGACAATGGATGAAGCAAGATATTGTTATTCAGAAATCTAGAATTCTTGAGCAACGTCTACCTGCTAACATTCCTATAACAGCTTTGGCGTCCATAGCATTCCACTCCTTGAAAAGGATAGCAGAGCAAACCAATACAGTAGTTGTGAAGAGAACGTAATACACTGGCGTCACCATAGATGTGTTGAATATGTCGAGAGCTTTATTCAAATAATTGACCTGCAAATAAATACGATTGAGTGACAACACCTGATGCATCGATTTCAACAGTGAGCCCTGCAAGTCACTGACCAGCACCTTAAAACCCACAGTAAGCGCCGCCAAAGCGGTTTATGGAGGATTTCGAAATTGGTTGTTCGCAATTTACTTCCAAGCAAACAAAAAGGCACAGTTGCTGGTGACATTCGACATAGCTGCAGGCGATGCCAACAGCGCACAAGTCAGCTTTAAATGAGTAACATAGCCTAAACGACTATGCGTTTACGATCAAACACGCGCAGTAATTTGGGAATTTGGGAGAAATGTACCAGCGAGATAAAACGTGACGTCACACGGTGAGTCACGATTAACAAAGTCATTCAACCACGACCTTCACGCGAAGACGATGAAAAGCGCCATCTTTCGGACCGTAAATGGTGCGATCGATAGAAAGGGGCGCAAACCACTCTTTCAGCTGAAAAGAACCAATTACAGCCCCAATATCACGTGCTCAAAAGCGATAACCAGCTATGCTCAAACGTCAAAAATAAATGTAACAACATCGATCGAAAGACCGCAACTAAGTAGTAACAGCTAATTCTGCCACTGAGCAAAAGTAGCCAATTTTACTCTGGTGTAGAAAGTGATTCAGTTCGAATCCGTAGCTCGTGTGATTTGGCTCCGTTCCAGTCAATACAGTTGGGTAGGTTACATTAAAAATGTAAGTCATTAGACCCGCATGCTGCGGTTCGGGGTACTAGCTCTACGTGACCTTTACCGATGTAACGACGTTTTGTAAACCACCACGAAAACATCGATACGTAAATATCGGCGTTTCATTACACACCCAATCATTCAGATGACGCCGATAAGCACTCTGTGAAACACCGCGCCGACGAGTAGCATGTGCCCAGGACAAGCTTTGCAGTGAGTTCTCAATTTCAGTTTGTATGTCATACATAGCACTCCCCGCGCCAATACCATACAGGCATCAAGACACACAGTAAACAAGCATTGTCGCATTTCTCTTCTTGTACGAAGCGAAAGCGTCTGTTCAGTTCCGTTTTTCCCAGGACCAATCCCAAATGTCTGGCGCAACGCCACTACAAACAGGTATGGTGAAGCATCGAACCACCAGCTTTTCGATTACAAGCCGCACAGTTCACCATCGTACTACTGTAGCTTGAGTAATACGAGCAACTAACAAAAAAGGTGGCAGTCGATGCGTGAGAGACCGGAACAATAACAACTTCAAGCGGGAATATGAACGCAATTATACAAGAAGTTTCAGCAACCTGCTTACAGTTGCGAAACCGACCACATACCTGCGTTGATACCGACAAAACAAGGCCGACAAAGAGCACGTATGTCAGAGCGTTCGTCCATATGTGACCGCCGTTTGCCCACTCCTTAAAAGCAAGACCGACGCCCTTGACGCACGACACGGAGAATGAACCCAGAAGAGAGCAGATGCTAATGTACACCATAACATTCGTTGAGCCATGACGAGGGGCGACAAAGAATATCAAGTAGAGCGAAACCAGCAGAATGATAACACCGTACGTCACGAAGACTGAAAAATAAGGCAGAGCGTTGAAACCACGACAAGGGAGGCTCTTTGAAAGGTCAATACGAATTTACAAAATTTGAAACAAGTAAATAGGGTGGTTTTCTCGCCACGTGAGGTTCAGGCCAGGTGCACTGTAACGGGTATTGCGTATCGTCACCAAGCCGCAATCGTTTGGCAACCGGTTGCTACACAATAGTCTGACCCTGTTATTTTCACCGGTTTTCCGCGGAAGATCGTCAGTTGCTCCGCAGAAAATTTTTTATGGATGTAATTATTATTAACATAGACGTAGGGGGTCAAAAATCCGGGGCACTACAGCGTTTTGCCATAAAAAGTACGTTTATGCCCAAAAGGAAGATTATGAAACAGGATTTTACCTCCCAAGTAATACATGGGCATATCAAATGCAATTTTCAATCCATTAATACCAGAAAAGAGTTAAATTGACCAATTTTTTTTAAGTTCGCGATTTCGCTAAAGAACATTTTCCCCGCCTGAAACGGTTTCTGCCTGAAAGAAAAGTAGTTAGGGTTACATCCCTACGTGCACTCCCGCTTTCTACGCCTATGTTAATTATCAACTACGACCAGTTTGAATCCTGCATGTATTACGCGTGCAATACAAAAAGTGCTCCACGGCTCAGAAAAGGTGGAAAAACCTTAATCTGACCAACTCTCCACTAAAAATTTATCGTTGAAATGTGGTTTATCCAACCGACCTTTGTTGCCTAAAACTTGGTGATCCATTAAGCACTACAAATGCTCATGTGGTCGCCATGTAGTGTGCAGTGACTGATGCATCAATAAACACGTGACAACAATACGCGTTAAATGTTCAAGAGGGTTATTTTACTACAACGCTCGGCTTGTCCGGAGGGTCACTACTAGACTAGGACCCTCTGACACAAATAGTGACTTAACGTGGATTGTTAAATGCTTCTAATGTGAATTCCCTTTCTACGTGACGAGTTAAAAAGGATAGACGCCTTATGCAAGATGCAAGCAGCTCGCTGATGAAATAGATCACCGCACGCAATCTGTAAATTTAAGGTTTTCAATCGTGTAAGGCTACAATAGTATTATCCAGTGACGGAACATCCACAAACCGTCAGATTTACAGCAATCAAACATGAGGCAAGATTCCCTATAGCTTTCACCCAGTTATTGCTTACCTGAACACAAAGTTTCTGTCTTTCATATCAGGTTTTGGTTCGATTCTTCAAAAAGTCAATGGTAACAGTCCATTGAGCATACATTGCCACGCATTTATCGAATTTTTTTCCGTAGCTAAACTTGTTTTAAATTCATTGCAGCCTGAGTTATTCCACGAAATGCAACATTCTTAAGTATGGTTCGGATATTAGACCAGAGTTTGGAAAATGTTCTGGGTTCGGTTAAGAATTGGATAACTTTGGAAAACTACTTCGGATATGGATCTTGAACATCTGCGATCCGTACACCTCTGCTAGGCATAGCGGCTCTTATCACAGTAATCAGTACTGCTTTTGCAACACAGCCACAAGTTCACTTTCTAATCTTTCACTGAGCAGGGTTTTACCTTGGCCAAAATCTTTCCAAAAGCGTAATGCGAATCGAAGCGACACTTCGATACAACAGCAGAGGGTGACGTCACGCCAGAGACTGGAGGCACGCAGCGAGCACTTGGTCGCATCACGAGCGTACATGGTCACGACCAAGCGGTAAGTCACGTGACAACTTTAAAATGGCAGTGCGATAAGCTTAGTATGCGAGTAAACAATAACCCTGTTCAAGCTCAACGCATCGATGCAACGAGCCCGTACGCGAATCAACGGTGCGTCCAGTAAACACGCAAGGTCAGGTTCTTGAGCAAACACTACCAGCAGTCCCGAGTACGAAAGCGTACGGGTAAAGAAAAAGTTTTGGAGAGGGGTGCACGAACCCCGTGACATGGATCAAAACATTCAGCGGCGTTAATAAATGAGTGACCCACATATCTACTCAGGTAAAGCTATTTTTTTAGATAATCTAGCAGAGACACTGACAGATTTGGCTGATCGTTTAAATAAGTTCCGCAATTTCACTACGTTCTTTAACTTCGTGATTTGTAACAGAGTGACGTCCGGCAGTTGACATTTACGGTAAGTCTTCATTCCTCATAAATTTTTGCTCCTACCAGTTAGCAGCGTATCTGCTCTACAACCACCAAGCTAGTTTCGCTTTTTGNCCGTGCAATCGAAACAGGTTAGGTTAAAAAACGTAAAAATAAACCAAAAAAAAGGANCTCTTCTTACATAATTTTAAATAAGTCAAACTACAGCTATGCTTCCACCATAAGATGCAGCAGAATTCTGAACTGCGAAATAATGAAAGCTAATTTAAAATGGGTAATTTTGACCATTTAAAAATGCACAAAATTACACGGTAAGCTTTACATAAAACTTGTGTAATCCTCAAGTTGAAACCGCCCATTGCGAAAACGTTGCTGCCTGAACATGCAGAACCAGGGAAATTTTCCAGTGGATCTCATAAAACAGGTTGGGCTTGCCGTTACACAAAAACTGAAAAAATCAGAAAACCTTTCTGTACCCACGTAAAGCTTAAAAACGTGTCCTGAGTATAAGACACATGTGCGAATGATTCACAGATGAAAAAATGCACCATGTGTGTGCAAAGATCACATAGCATTACATAAAATCAATTTACATATAAGGTACGACTACGTACAAAATAAGGAAAAAAACTGCATACTTGGGTCCCGCAATTTCTCTCCCATTTCAGCAAGATTTTCAACTTCTTCCTTTTGAGGTGCGTGTATGATGATGACAGTGGAGCCAAGTATAGAAAGAACGCAGCCTATTTTTCCGTGAAGGTTCAGGTGTTCGTCCAGAAAATAAGACGAAAGAACAGCACTGCAAAACACGCCAGAGCATTTAATCGCCCAGCAAGACCTTTGTGGACAACACTTCTCAGTACACAGACCCTTTCGCCACAGTTAAGGCCGGTCTACATACATTATTCATAGCACCCCTTGTTAACTTCCTTTCTATTCTGCAGCTACTGTAAAATTGTCCGAACGCAACGCCGTCATTACTAGAGACTAGCAGCACCTACCTTACTAAAACACTTAGCGCACCAAGAGGAGTGACCAGAGACGCTGGGGCGAACGCATACGCCAGAAAGTTCGCACCTTCGCCAACACCCACTGTAATGAAAAAGCATTGAGGAAATAAGACATCTAATATAGCAATGTCAAATTGTTCAAAGCAGCTAGAAAATATTGAAAACAAATACGGGAAGCTCGACACAAGTTCTTATTGAACAGGGCCACACACTGCAATAAACAAAAAGCACAATATTTAACTAAGCAATACATACATTAGACAAGTCAATGGAAAATTATTTATCTCAAACAAAAATATCGGCTTGATAAACAATTGGGCGGGTGGGTTCGACCGATGATGACTTTTCAATAAACACATGCTATAGAATATAATTCGTATTCAACGGCTTCACTAAATTTTAGGACTGAACCCCACAAAATACACAAAAGCATTATTTGTTCATTCAAAATATCGTGATGTTGATTTTATGACACAAGATTTCTCATGAACAAGTTGAAAAGCAACTTCATCCAACCTAAACCAAGGTGTAGCACGAGAACCTGCGATATAAATCAAATTAATAACTCACTCAATATCGCCAGCTTTGTATTTCAGTATTACGGTCACGACCTAGCATGATAAGCCTGACCACTCAACGGCTGTAAGTTAGAGTTAAACTAATATCAGAAATTTAAAGAAATTGGGCAACAGAACCAGTGTAATAGTGGAATATTCTTTGCCAGGACCGCAACCAGCTGATATTTTCTGGGTTCGTAGGGAAGGAATTGCCCGGTTGCCCCCCTGGTTGCGGGCCTGTTTTTTTATCAATAGTAATCTTCATTAGCATAGAAACCCTGCTGAAGCTTCAAACCACGCATGAATTGTATCAAAAACGTAGTGCTGTTTGACGGAAACATGTCAAACGCACTGCGAATCACTATTTTCTTGAATATCACAACCAGTAACTGCCGACGTGGGGACACGAAATTTAAAAAAAGGATCCAAACAAAACCAAAAGAAACAGCCTTGACCAAAGGCAAAGCCCTCTGCCGTCATAATGTTGTTTGTCCAAACGAAGAATGCAGCAAAGGAAACCGTCAAAAATAAATTTTGTAATCCAGTAAATATGCATCCATTTTTGGACCATTTTGTTAGCAAGAAACTAGTGCCAGGATGCTAAACACAACCTCAAAAGTTGTATGTCCCGTGTTACAATGAAAAAACTACCGNAAGTTGCGCGCAATGTTTAGGTAAAACTAAGATACACGCAAAGAATTGCGGAATCTGGGAATGGCATTCCCGGAAATTTGGGTCATTCGGTGGCAAACGTTTGCAGCGGAAACATCAAATCGCTCCAACGTTTGCCAAACAAGCTTGTGCTTCACGCAAATCATCTTCTCTTCACAAGATTCTTGCTTTGGTGGGTGCGCACGCTTCCCTTGATTCCCGCGTGTCGCTCGTCCATTCCTTGGCGATTGGCGAAGGTCAGTGAATTGGTCTTCTTGCGTGTGAGCGGCGGTTCAAACAAAACCCACAAGGTCCTCAGGACATTTAGTGTTGATGATGTCAGTAAATCGGTAAAAGACGTGCTTTGCATGAGGAAGTTGGTGTGTACAGAAGGTTTACAATGCTCAGGTATGCTGTGTGTCAACAGAACAAGATCTTGGTCTCTTTTTGCGCTAGTTGTACAGAATAGTTCAATGTAAACGATGTGAAGACGTTGACACAAAATATTGGTAAGTTTCTTGATAGTAGTTCATGCTTTTACAGTAGAATTTGCCTGGTTCGCCACCTTAAGGGGATTAGAAAAAAGGGACGATTTAGGCGAAGTGACGAAGTATGCAAACAGGTGAAAACTCTATCACAGCAACTCGTATACTTTATCATAGTAATTCGTATACATAGTGCTTTCATTTGCAGTAAAATACAACTTTATGACGTTATGTTTGTTTACTAAATCAAACTCTTTAATTCCTCTACTCTATCTAGACTCCTGCATTTAATCTAGCACCTTTGAAATCTTTAAATATACTTTAAAGACTTTCTGCGTTCTCTCAATGAAGAGTCGGGTCGCGGCTCGCACCTCGTGCATAAATTCGATAAACAAATTGCGCGGTGCAACGTTTCCCACACGTGTTAACTGCCTAAACATCAAAACCGAAACTGCAAATGACGGATTAGCCGAACAACATGCTTCTCAGGGATAGAGAGAGGTGACGAATTAAGCGAATTGACGAATTAGACAAATTCTATTGTATTACTAACACTCAGATACGTCAAACGTGTGAAGAACGGTGCTTGGCAAAAAGGTATTGATGACTAAACTACAGGCATGAAAGGCCATGGACTACCGTACTTCTCGCAACAATTTCACGTTTACAAGTCACTGCTTTCAAGTTGCACGGCCGTACAAATAAAAACCTTTTGCTGTAGAACCTTGCAAAACAACTACACGTTCTATTGTGTTTTAACAGATAACGGTGAAGTGCTAAGTTTAGCGTATTGGCGCAAACACTATTCTTCTCATAATTTGGAATTGACGTGCGGGATTTTGACATTGAAACGCGTTTGCTCTCCATTGCGGTTAGTCAATTTAACAGCAATTTATTCCTAGATTGTTTGACCCCTTCATTTTTTTCTGAAAAAACGTGGAATACAGAAAAAAACATGGATTGAAATAATACGGAAAAAAACAGATTGAAATAATGCTTTTAGCAGATCTACAAATAACAACAAACCTACTTGAAATTAGTCCAGCCCACCACATCCACTCTTTGAGATAGGCGTGACCTCCTTCACCTATAAATGATACACTTGCATTTCATTCCATTCCTTATACTGTATTTAGAAGCTTAGCAAGCTATAATACAGCAATAGATTTCATGAGAGGGTTAATTAATCAATGGATAGACAGCAAGTTCAAACTAGCCGCTGGAACTCAAATGATTATAGCAACATATAGGAAGAATGACACGACCAAGGTTTACATGTCACTATTCACTACATTACTGTAGATAATTTTGTCTGAGACAGTGTTTCTCAAACGTTTTTGATCAATTGCCCTCTTTTCACTCTCGACACATCGTTGTCGCCTACAAGCCTGATAAAAGCAAACACAAGGTAGTATTTTAAATAATTTTATTCAAAGAAATCAGTACATACATGGACGCCCGTAGGGGGTCAAAACGGGCATCCACCTCCCTAGAAATTGGTACTAAGACCTAAAATTTCTAGAAAACCTGAAGTTAGCAGCTAAGTTCCGATTAATTCAATTCATTGTTGCAATGACAGTTTATTTGCCAGTATGACACTGACACTGCAAAAGAACCAGGTTCACTGTTCTGGTGTCATGCAATGAGGAGATTGCAGTTCACTTATGTTTGCTCTTTTGCCTGCGTTGGCAGGTTGCAAAACTTGATAGTGGATTGTTCTACTCTTGTCATTATTGTGTAACAATTGCACAGCAATAAATCTTCAAACGTTCACTTCAAGTTACGGTAGATGTTTCTCCGCATGTGACCAGGGCTCCCACTGAGGGTTTTATCACACCATATCGTTTTTTTACAGTCGACATGGGTGTCTGCGTGTGATTATGAAAAATCGCATTAAATCTGTTTGTTTTGGAGTGATAAAGTCATCAGCAACTTCAATGTGTTCAATCATATAAAGACAACTTTATAAAAAAGTTTTTGCATGCACACATCAGATGAGAAAGTACGAATCGGTTGAAGCGGAACGTGTTCAATCAATTTCATATCCTCATATAAGATCATTGTTGGGGTTATTGTCTGTAATTCCAATTGAAGAAACTGGTGAAGCAAGAGTTGGGACTAATTGTTTAAATTGCAATGATTCCCTATGTATACAAGTTAAAAACAAATATCAATTAGAAGACATTAGGATTATATTTTTTGTGGAATTTTATTTCAATTCAATTTCAATTTAAAAAAAAAACACTAAAATGTTTGTTCGTAACACAAGCTTTCTGGGTTTTTATTGTACGATTATGGGTTTTTTGGTGTACAATCTGGGTTTATATGAAATCACTGAATGGAAGCCCTGCATGTGACTGTTGGACACAGACATCTTGCCAGGTAGGCTAATGTAGCAAGACAGTGACATTCCTAATAGCGGTAAGTCACGTATAGTTTCATACTGCGTGAAAAGAAGCACGAGTAAATCTGTAGCAGTACTTCCACAATTGAGTTTGCAAACTCCATTGATAGTGCGAGACTGTGATCAACGTTGCCCGAGTGAACAGCTCAATCAAATGACTCATCCAAGCTTCTTTTTACAGAGTACAAAAACACGTGGCTTGTTAGGATACATCTATGCAGACTTGTGGGAATATGTCTTTATTGTTAGGTTTAGTTCTGACTTCTCAGCGAGCACTTAGTGCAAAGCTATATTTGCTGTGGCAAGTTTTCGTAATTTATCTTCTCAGTATTTTTAAGTCTGGATGGTGTTTTAACTTAAGTTGTTCGATAGTCTTTTGAACATATAGTTCTACTTCTCATTGTTTGAAAGAGTTTTGCACGACCAGCGTGTCTAAGTTTCTTATTTCTTCACCACTCATGTTGTTCTGGCCGTTGATTTATGACTTATTTGTAGAAAGTGCTCGAAAAAAGGGATATTAGGCAGTTTATGAAAAGAAGCATTTCTCATAGCCGAAGTGTAGAAAATATTTCAGACAAAAGATTGAGAAATGAAGTTCAACCAACATAGACTAATGGGCTAGAAGGGGTAAAGGATTTTGTGAACGTCCATTTGCATTTCATTGTCAGCAACCTGAAAAGGATAACCAAATTTTCAACATTGACCCCATGGAAAATTTTTTGCGGACGCCAATGATACATACCATGCTCCCCAGTTCAGTGTGATGGATGTGCTTGGCAGCCTTCACAAAGCCGCATAACATTGGGAAATATTTTAGTGCCGGGGGGATACAGGGCAGCAATTGGGGCGATTGTCCCCCCTAAAATCAATGAAAATAAGTTTATACACCATGATTTTGTACAATTCATAAAACAGCATTCGCGATATAAGGCCATTTTGCCGTCCATTATTTTTTCACAGCATTGTTGTGAAGTATGTTTCATCTCTCTTACAGTAGTAAACCCGTAATGAAATTTGCCTAGCAAATATTGCTTAAATAGCCCCCTAAATTTACTGGCTAGATTCGCACCTGTTTTAGTGAGGAACAGTCTTAGATCACCTCGCTTATGAATCAACAATCAGTTTCTTTTCTTTGAAAACATTGAGGTCACAGTTGAAGGTAACTCAATGCTCGATTAGTGGTAATAGTTTAGCGTTTTTGCCCCCTTGCTCCACAAAATCATCCACAAGGGGGCGATTCCACCAACTTTGAGCACCACTGGTCTAAGAAATACGTTGTCAGGCAGTGGAGACAGTCTCACACATGACAGGTCTTGGCAGGATTTTAAAATTTATTAGTTTTAACCACTTCTCACTTTATCTTTTTTGCAACACTGCATTGCGTAGTTGCAAATAAACCAAGAACCACTGCCAGCCATGTATGCATGAGAACTGGATGGATCACAGTCAGGGTCCCAGAAGCTCTGTACAGCTCAATCATAACTCCTTAAAACCTGAAGATGGAAGACACCAAAGTAACTTGTCAAGAACAAACAGGGTTGATCGATTTAAATCAGCAATAAAAATAAAAAATCATGTCATTTTAGAGTTTTTGTGTGATATGTATGACACATTTAATTAGCGTTCTAATAGGTTTTCAAATAGCCTATACAGTATTAGTGTAGAAGGCAAAGAATTCTTATGACTACACAAGGTAAAACCACTTGATGGTTTATCAATCATAGCAACTGTGAGGTCACAGATTCTATGTCATTCAACTTCAAAAATGACATATGGACTGAAATCACTAAACCTTGCAGATGCAGAAGTCATAACTGTTAGAATGCCACAAGTTTGAAAGTATATATAGACTGGAATAAAGTGAAAGTTGCATCTAAATTCCATCAGTTGTGAAGGCTGTTGACTATAAACATAGTTATAAAACATATTTTTGATTCATGAAACAGATGTATTATCAACATCAGATTTTATCATTTTATGCATGTATGGCACGCATCAGAAGATTCAGAAGTCGTACAGTAACTGTCAGAATGCCAAAAGTTTGAAAGTGTAGGCTGGCATAAAACAGGCCTGTAGCCAGATTTGGGGGACAAAATAAACTGTTAGGGGGGCCAGATTTTTGTTTTCATTATGGCATATGTTCAAAACAAATGCTTCTGGGCACAAAAGAATTTGGGGGGCAAAAAAATTTAGGGGCACTGTCCATGAATGGCCCCATGGCTTTGGGCTTGGCATAAAGTAAAAGTTACATCTATATTTCAGCAAATATGTAGGCTTTTGACTGTAGACATAGTAGTTTTAAGACATATTCTTAGTTCAGATTCATAATAACCCATATAGGTTTTACCATTTTATGGATGTAAATTATACATTTGCAGAAGCTGAACTAGTGAAAGCTGCATTACAATAATCAATTTTAACAACAGACTTCACACCAAACAGGCTGACAAGCTTGAATTTTTCTAAAAGCTTCTTAACATGCCATAAGTGTCATTGAAGTTGATGAAATGATGGTTTCAGTATTGTCATTCCAATCAATATTTCATTTTGTACACCTGCACTGGTGTTATGAGCTTCTTTGCGTTTAAGCATGATGCATAAGTGCAAAGTAAGTTTGAATGAAAGTTCAGTTGAATTCTAGATGCTGTACTAGAAGAAACAAAGCACAAAAAGTTATATCAAAACGAACTTTTTGGAAAAAAAATTACTACTTGTGAGGTGGCCACCCTCAACACATTGAATTAAAAAAATCAGATGTAAACCAAAAAAAATCAATCTATTCAAAAAATCATGCATTTTATCAACCCTGAGAACAAACTATAATCAAAATAAAGGGACAATGCTATAGCATAAGAACAAGTCTGGAAGATCTTCTACATATGCCAGATTTCAAAACTCACTATCTCTATTTTTTGGGTTTGAAGAGGTAAGCAATATTGCTTGCAAAGAGACAAGACTTAGAGAGCCTTCTGTGACTAACTTAGTCTCAGTATCAAATGCTATGACAAGAAGTTTCTCTTTGCAACATGCAAGCTGAGATGATGCAATATTGAAATATACAACAAAGATTGCTGCAACATTGAATGTCCAATTCTAGTAATCACAGCTGATCAAAGTTACTCAATAAAAATCATAACTGTTGCCCTAAAGTAGTAAATATTATTTAGTATTGTATTGAGTAACGTCGTCACTCCCACATGCAAGGCGCTTGAATTTAAGCATGCATCGCAGTAACATGGAATACGCAAATACATGAAGGAAGATGAGGATACGTACATGGCAGTAGTAGAGAGTATACGCTTGATGGCGTAAATACATTTACTTTGATGAAACACAAGCTTTTGAGACATACGCATGAATGACGTCATCATGCTTATTATAATGTAGTACTGCGATGACGTCCAAGTACATCGATTTATAAAATGCTTGAGGGAGTGGGAGGCTGCGAAGGACCAGGGGTCATCTAGGCTGCAGACCTCCCAAGGGCGAAACTGCTTATTTTGTAAAGGGAATAGTGCATAATAGTTAGTAAAAGTCTTTTGCT